>OMAZ01000798.1_pt1 | contig 10568 bp, 9 predicted proteins | sample 1674131 | NCBI WGS metagenome assembly OMAZ01 (sample SAMEA103958147, study PRJEB25191) | human gut metagenome | biome: human-associated habitat [ENVO:00009003]; feature: intestine environment [ENVO:2100002]; material: feces | place: Germany | collected 2013/2015 | reverse complement strand
ACCACGGTCTGGGCATTTTCCACCAGCAGCTGCAGGATGCGAAACTGCATCTTGGTCAGTGCGATCGGCTCCGCGTTGCGCCATACGCTCATCCTGCTGAAATCGATCTTCAGGTTTCCGGTCAGCACCCGGTTGGGAAGCCGGACATTCTGCCAGTGCTGCCTGCGCATGACGGCATGCACCCGCGCCATCAGGCTCTCGATCGTAAACGGCTTGCTGACATAAGCATCCCCGCCGATCTCATATCCTTTGATCTGCTCTGGTTCATCGGCCGCGCTGGTCAGAAAGATGACCGGCGTCCGCTCATATTCTCGGATCTTCCGGCACAAGTCAAAACCATTTCCATCCTTGAGAAAGACATCGATCAAATACAGATCGAAGCATCTCGTCTGGATCAGCTGCCACGCTCGGTGATATGAGCCGGCAGCGGTCAGTGAGATGTTGTATCTTTTCAGAGCCAGCGCCAGACTCCTTGCCATTTCCTGGTCATCTTCCACATAAAGCACCTGCAGCTGCTTTTCCGACATGTTCATTCATCCTCCTGTCATGCATGGAAATGTCCTGTCATCTTAAGAATAACATCAATTTCCTTCTTCTGTAATACAGAATAGAACATAAATCTTAAGATTCTCTAAAGAAACATGCGGAATCTGTTCAAAGACCCATTTTAGCGAACATACCGCTGAACATTCGATTCAGCGCATCATGCCTCATAATGCATCTTTTCGACGCTCCAGTCCTTCAGCACTTCGGCATAATCGCGTGCGTAAGCCCTGGCTGCCGGCAGGTCATGATCGAGATAATTGCCGCATTCCCGGCTGTACTGAGCGCCTGGGATCGGCGCGTCAAACGCGCTGATGAACGCCATCGCCTCCTGAACCAGCCGCAATGCCTCCGCATGAGACATGGTGTCCCGCGTCAGCAGATAAAACCCTGTGCGGCAGCCCATCGGACCGGCATACACGATCGCATCGCTCCACGAAGAATTGCGCACATATGTCGCGAGCAGATGCTCAAAGGTATGCAGGCCGGCATTTTCCAGATAAGGGCCCTGATTCGGCACCACCATCCGTAAATCATAAGTGACCACATCGCCGTCGATGCGGGAGATGTACATCCCTTTTTTCAGCACGTCATGATCGACGCAAAAACTCTTGATCGTCTTCATCTCTGTTCCTCCTGAATAGATAAAAAGACATCCATCCGCTGGGGTGAATGTCCATCAGCTGTTATTTCTGATCTTCCATCGCTTCTGCATACGTACGGCGCTCTGGGCTCAGATTGTCGACATAGTAACGAATGGTCAGGGTGCCGGCACACTTGCTGCGGCTCTTCGGTTCAACGATGAACCCGTCTCCCTCCAGCATCTTGCTCAGCATTGCCTTGCAGCATGCGTTCAGATTCTTTACGCCCGGTTCGCATTCATTCATGAATTCTTTGGCATTTACTTCGATATACAGCCATAATTTATCATGTGCTTCACACTTCATGGCCTGCAGACGATCACAGTATTGTTCGATGCTCCATTTCTCCATTCCAAAACACTCCTTTTCGTTTTGACAATCAAAACACTGAAATTATAGCACGTTTCTGTGCAGATGACAAATCAGCGTCAATAGGCGAGGATCTCCACGCCATGCTCAGTGATGAGCAGGGTGTGTTCCCACTGCGCGCTGAGGCTGCCATCCGCGGTATAGGCGGTCCATCCGTTGTCGGCGTCGATATACAGCTCCCATCCGCCGGCATTGATCATCGGCTCCACCGTGATCACCATGCCCGGCGCCAGCACCATCCCTGCGCCCTTGCGTCCGATGTGCGGAACGACAGGATCCTCATGGAACCCGTTGCCTACGCCATGCCCCGCAAAATCACGGACAACGGTATAGCCGTTGCGGTGCGCATGCTCCATGATGGCCGCGCCGATATCGCCGACATGGCCCCACGGCCTGATGGCGTCGATGCCGATCTGCAGACACTCTTTCGTGACCCGCACCAGTCGCTGCGCCTCTTCGCTCACCTCGCCGATCATGAACATGCGCGATGCATCCGCGTAATGTCCCTTGTAGATCGTCGTCACGTCCACATTGACGATGTCCCCCTCCTGGAGCACGACGCTGCGATCAGGGATGCCGTGGCAGACCTCATCGTTGACCGATGTGCAGACGCTCTTGGGGAAACCCTCATAGTTGAGCGGGGCGGGGATCCCGCCATGCTTGACCGTAAACTCATGCACGAGCGTATTGACCGCTTCTGTCGTCATGCCAGGGCGGATATGCTTGGCGACCTCATCCAGCACGCCGTTGTTGATCGCTGCCGCCTTACGGATCAGGCGGATGTCCTCAGGGCTCTTGATCAGCGTGCGCTCAGGCATCACATGCCCCTCCAGCTTCATGACATTATAGCGGTCATCCCACTTTTCATGACACTGTTTGTACTTCTTTCCGCTGCCGCACCAGCAGCGTGAATTTCTCTGCATATTCATCCATCAATCACCTTCATTGATGTATTATAGCACATTTCCTTGCAGAATTCCTCGGATGCCTGCATCGCATACAAAAAAAGACCGTGCAATTACACACGGCTGCCGCGGGACGAAATGAAAAAGTTGATATTAGGGATAGAGGTCCATCCCGCAGCAAGTTTACCCAACAGTTTACTGCCTCTCAGAATGCATAGACTGCCGACAGCTCTCCGTTGTTAGTATTATTTTACCATGAAATCGCTTCGCTCGTGTGAACATTTTGTGAAAAATGTCAATTTATTACAAATTAATATACACAAAGAGCATCCGATTCTTGCCGCTGAGGTCGCGAAGCACCTCGATGCGGGCATCCGGGAAATATGACGCGGCCAGTTCCTGCAGCCGCTCACCTTGATCATAGCCCATCTCAAAGGCCATCATGGCCCGATCCTTGAGGATCAGATGCGCGCGTTCAAAGATACGGCGGTAAAAATACAGCCCGTCTTCTCCGCCGAACAGCGCCACATGCGGCTCATAATCGACCACGCTGTGTTCCATCTGCTCATGCTCAGGGATATACGGCGGATTGGAGATGAGGATATCTACGCGGAAGCCTCGTTCGATGAATGGTTCGAGCATATCTCCGATCAAAAAATCCACATCGGCTTCATTCGCCGCCGCATTCTGCTCAGCGACCCGGATCGCCGCTTCGCTGATGTCACTGCCCGTGACATGGATGTTATTCTCTTCCTTGCTCAGGGAGATGGCGATCGCGCCGCTGCCCGTGCCGATATCTACCGCCTCTGCCCGCTGTCCGGCAAAGTATTCATCATACCCAGCCAGGATGTTGGCGACCAGCTCCTCTGTTTCCGGACGAGGGATCAGCACATCTTCATTGACCGCAAAGCGATAGCCATAGAACCATTCAAATCCGAGCACATGTCCCAGCGGCTCGCCTTTTTCCATGCGGCAGATGCCCTGCTCAAAGCGTTCCAGCAGCTCGCCGGGCACTTCCTCATCATACTCCATATACAGATTATGCGCATCCAGGCTGGCCAGTTCCAGCATGAGCAGCTGCGCAGCCTGTTCTCCCTGTCCTGCCTCATACAGGCGCTGGCGCGCTTGCTGCAGGACCTTGCGATAGGTCGGCATTACTGCTGTCCCGCCAGCTTGGCCTGCTGATCCGCGCTTTGCAGCGCGTCGAGGATATCGTCCAGCTTGCCCTCCATGACACGGTCCAGCTGCTGGATGGTGAACCCGATGCGATGGTCCGTCACGCGGTTCTGCGGATAATTATAGGTGCGGATCTTCTCTGCGCGGTCGCCCGTCCCGATCTTGGAACGGCGCTCCATGCCCTGCTCCTCTTCCAGCTTGCGCTGATGCTCTTCATAGACACGGGAGCGGATCGTCATCAATGCCGTCGCACGGTTTTCATGCTGAGAGCGGCCATCCTGACACTTGACCACGATCCCGGTCGGCTTATGGATGATGCGCACGGCAGAATCGGTCTTGTTGATGTGCTGTCCGCCGGCGCCGCTCGAACGCATGGTCTCGATCTCCAGATCATTCATGTCGATCTCGAAATCCTCTTCTTCGATCTCCGGCGTCACCAGCACGGTTGCCGTAGACGTGTGGATGCGCCCCTGGCTCTCGGTCTTCGGCACACGCTGCACACGGTGGCTGCCCGACTCAAATTTCAGCCGGCCATACACGCCGTCTCCGCTGATCTTGCAGGATACCAGGGAGAATCCGCCGGCATCGCTCTCATCCATCTCGATCGTCTCCACGCGCCATCCTCTGGACTCGGCGTATTTGGAATACATGCGGAACAGATCTCCGGCAAAGATGTTGCCTTCGTCGCCGCCGGCCGCGCCGCGCACTTCCAGAAAAGCATTGTGCGAATCGTTAGGGTCTTTGGGGATGAGGAGCACTTCCAGCTTTTGCAGCAACTCTTCCTGCTTCGGCTCCAGTTCCTCGATCTCCATCCTGGCCATCTCCCGCATTTCCTTGTCTTCCTCATGCAGCAGCGTCTTCGCCTCTTCCAGCGCCTCTGATGTTTTCCGATATTCTGTATATGTCTCCACCACCTGAGTCAGCTCTGCCTGCTCACGTCCCAGCTTCGCCAGCTGTCTGCTGTCTGAAGCGACCTCGGGCATCATCATCAGGTCAGTGATCTCATGGTAACGGTTGACCATGCCTTCCAGCCGTTCGATCATCACGCTCATGCTTCCATCCTCCTTGCTCCTTCAAAACAAACGAATATACTATACCATGTTCCCCTTTATAAGGAAAGAATTTTCCCGGCCTCAGCGCGTTTTTCCCCGCTCCTTCTGCGCGATGAGCGCTTCGATCAGCGTCATGCAGCCCTCTTGTTCACAGCCGGGCACGATCAGCTGTGCAGCCTGGCGGCATTCTGCGCTGCCGTTTTCCAGGGTCACGCCAAGGCCGCTTCGGCGGATCAGCTGCACATCGATGCCGCCGTCTCCGATCGCTGCCGCATCATCAAAAGAACGGCCCAGCATATCCAGCACCGCTTCCACCGCGGCGGCCTTGCTGCAGCCCTGCGGCGTGATGTCGATGATGGTGTCGGTGCTGCGCACCACCTGATATGCGCCGATCGCTTCGATGCGCGAGGCAAGCTGCGCAAAGACCGCGTCCAGCTGTGCCGGATCAGCGGAAACAGAGCATTTCCACAGCTCATCCCCGATGTGACGCTGCGGATGGAAGGTGAACAGATAGTCTACCTCGCAGTTTTTCCAGTCGAGGATGAAGCCTTCGCGAAAGCCGCTGGCCACCATGCCTGAAGGCTGAGCGATCGCCAGATCGACATTCAGCCGCAGTGCTTCCTCCCACATGCGCAGGCCATCTTCCCGTGCCATCGCATGCACGAACAATGTCTTCTTTTCCCGGACATCATAAGCCAGCGTGCCATTCTGCGCGATGACATAGCCGCCATGCTCTTCCATGCCGATCTGCAAGGCAACCGGCAGCACGCCTTGAAATACGCGCGCAGAGGCGAGGATGATCATCACGCCAAGCTCCTGCAGGCGGCGCAGGCCGTTGCAGACACGTTCACTGACCCGGATCCCTCCGCCCGGGTTCATCAGCGTACCATCCAGATCACAGATCAGGGTACGGATCTCTCTATCAATCTTCATTTGTGCTCCTTTCATAATTTGCTGCGGTAAGTGCGCGGACTTTCCTGATAGAAGCGGCGGAAGACCTTGTTGAAATACAGCTGGTCCTTCATGCCGACCGCCTCGGCGATGTCCTTGATCTTCAGATGCGACAGTTCCATCAGCTTGGCCGCATGATCCATCTTCTTGCGGTTGATGTACTGCATCAGGTTTTCTCCTGTCTGCTTCTTGAAGATGCGCGAAATATGGATCGGCGTGCGCTGCACCGTGTTGGCGATCTGCTCCAGCGTGATCTTCTCACAGAGATGCGCATCCACATACTGCATGATGTCCAGCACCGTCTTGGAATATGTCCCCTGTGCACAGGTGCCTGCCCATGCCTCAGCATCCTTCATCACCTCGATGAGGTCATCCTGCAGCTGTCTGACGGTCTCTGCCCGCTCAAACATCAGCTGCGTACGGCCCGTCATCAGCGAATGTCTTCCGCCGGTGCGCGCCAGCAGCTGCTGATCCATCGCATGCACGATGGAGCGGCAGTAATAAACGACATCCGTCGGCTCGATCTGCCGCTCTTTCATCTCTGAGAGCATGGTCACGATGAGCTCGCGGCAGTGGGCGAAATCCGAGACCTCCGCCAGCTTGACCAGCGTCTCCTTATAGCGGATGCTCCCAAAGTCAAGTGAACAAAACTGCATCTCATCCCGTTTCATCACACAGCCATCCCCGCAGTAAAACCGGTCATGATGATGTTTGGCATACCCATTGTAGAGATCGATAAAGTCCTGGCAGCCCTCACAAATAGGGGAAATGCTCAAGGAAACGGTAAGCGGGAGACATTTTCTGAACTGTTCGCTCAGCGTCCGGGCACACTCGAGCGCCATTTCCTCATCCTGTTTTCGGATGATGATCGTCCCGGAATGAGCGGTGGAAAACAACACCGTAAAGCTGCCATAAACCTGCATGACGGAATCCACCACCCTGCCAAGCTCCCGTCTCAGGTGTCTGCGGTCATTGAACAGCCCGTTGGCATACGTCCTCTTCACATTGTCCATCCGAAAGCAGATCATGCGGTATTTTCCCTGCAGACAGGAAAGCTCATCCCGCTGCAGCAGCGGCATCAGCTTTTCCGCTTCAGCTGATTCCCCTTTGCGGATCAAGCCCAGCAGATGCTCCAGCTCATCCCGCCAATCTTCCCGCCTTGCCTGCGCATCATGGCTCTCCCTGATCATCTCGAGGTTCTCGATCAGCTGCGCACCGCTGAACATGCCTCTCTCTAGATAATCCATGCATCCGCTGCGCCATGCGCTGCGCACCGTCTGCATATCGCTGTCATTGGAACAGACGATCACATGACAATCCGGGCTGCACGCCTTCAGCTGTCTCAGCAGTGAGATCCCATCCCCCGCTGCGCAGCCGGATGTCGGTAATGACAAGATCGTGACGATGCTCACAGAAATGCTCCATCGCCTGTGACTCACTGTCACAATATGAAATGATTTCGAACTGATACTGTTGCCAGGGAATCATATCCCGATAAATCGTGTACATCTGTTTGCGTTTATCCACAATCATGACACTGTACATAGTTCTGCTCCTTTCCTCATGACCTCGTATATGGAATATTAGCACATCCCCTGATGGATTGCCACAAAATGCCCAAAACATGTCTGATATTGTCAAATATCTTCCAAAAACAGGATTTTTCCGCTGAATCTCCGTTTCAATACAGTCTGGAAAAATGCTATACTATATAAGGGTACCCGCGCGTGAGGCGCCGGGTAAAGCAGCCTTGCCATATGTCGATCTTGCGCCTTGCGCGCATAAGCTTCCGGAAAGAACGGCATGAACCCGGCCGGTCACTCATGCCTGCTTTCTGAAAGTTGGATCCAGCGTCCGGAATGCCATCCAACCTTCCTTGACGCAATGCTCCATGATCGGAATACGGCATGAAAATGGCCGGCTGGAAAGGATATGTTTCATCGTGTTCTGTTGGATGGTTCACCCTGAAACCAAGAGGTATTTATGAACGCTAACCCATTAAAGCAGATTATTGCAAAACAGAAAGCAGGAGAAGCCGTCGGCATCTATTCTGCCTGCAGCGCCAACAGCTATGTGATCGAAGCTGCCATCGAATGTGCAAAGCGCGACAATTCCTGCGTACTGATCGAAGCAACGGCAAATCAGGTCGATCAGAATGGAGGCTACACGGGAATGAAGCCGGCAGACTTCCGCGATTTCGTCTTCGGCATCGCGAAGAAGGTCGGATTTACGACTGACCGTATCTTCCTGGGCGGAGATCACCTGGGACCGCTGACCTTCGCATCCAAGCCAGAAGCCGAGGCCATGGCCGATGCGCGTGAGCTCGTTCGCTGCTACGTTGCGGCAGGGTTCACCAAGATCCATATCGATACCAGCATGAAGGTCGCAGACGACGATCCGAATACGCGTCTCAGCGATGAAACGATCGCCCGCCGCGGCGCTGAACTGGCTCGCGTCTGCGAAGACACTTACCAGGAACTGCTCAAGAGCGATCCTGACGCAGTGCGTCCGGTCTACATCGTCGGCAGCGAAGTGCCGATCCCAGGAGGCGCCCAGGATCCCAACGCCGGCATGCAGGTGACCCGTGTTGAAGACTTCAAGGCCACTGTCGCCGCTTTCGAGAAAGCATTCAAGGAGGCAGATCTGGAAGAGACATGGAAAGATGTCATCGCCTGCGTCGTACAGCCGGGCGTAGAAGAAAAAGACGCCGGATGCACAGAATATGACCGCGCCAAGGCCGCAGAGCTCATGGCCAGCATCAAGGAATTCCCGAACCTCGTATTCGAAGGCCACTCTACCGATTACCAGACAAAATACAAGCTCAAGGAACTCGTGGAAGACGGCGTCGGCATCCTGAAGGTCGGCCCGGGCCTGACTTATGCGATGCGTGAAGCACTGTTCGCGCTGGCCTACATGGAAGAGATGATCATGCACGGCAAAGAGGATGAACAGTCCCACTTCATCGACGTGCTGGAAAAGGCCATGCTCGCTGAGCCGAAGAACTGGCAGAAGCACTATCATGGAGATGAAAACGAGCTCTGGTTCAAGCGCAAGTTCTCCTTCTCCGACCGCAGCCGTTACTACATGCCGGTTCCTGAAGTAAACGCCGCTAAGGAAAAGATGATTGCCAACCTGCGCAAATACGGTGTTTCTCTGGCTGTGCTCTCTCAGTTCATGCCGATCCAATACACGAAGGTGCGCGAGGGCGTGCTGGAGAACGATCCGGAAGTGCTCATCAAGGACCGCATCAAGAACACGATCGACGAGTATCTGTTCGCTTCTCATCAGGAAAAACTGTTCTAAATATAGACTCAGGCTGTCTGCGCTGCAGACAGCCTTTTCTCTGTTTGACTTGGTTTCTGATCAAAGTATGTTATAATAAAAAAGATTCTGCCGTTCGCAGAATGAAATGAGCACTGCACATCAAGCAGTCACGGAGGAAACAATGAAGAAAATCAGAAAAGCAATCATACCGGCTGCCGGCTTTGGTACACGCTTTCTGCCTGCCACCAAGGCGGTTCCAAAGGAAATGCTTCCGATCGTTGACAAGCCGACCATACAGTACATCGTGGAAGAAGCAGTCAAAAGCGGCATTGAGGAGATCCTGCTGATCACCAACTGCTATAAGAGCTGTATCGAAAACCACTTTGACACCAGCTTTGAACTGGAGAAAAAACTCGAACAGAGCAATGATATCGAACATCTTGAAATGGTCCGAAAGATCGCTGCCATGGCCAACGTATACAGCGTGCGCCAGAAAAACCCGCGCGGTCTTGGACACGCTGTCCTCTGCGCAAAGTCGTTTGTCGGTGATGAGCCCTTTGCCATCCTGCTCGGCGATGACATCGTAATCAATCCGGATGGACCGACTGCTACGCAGCAGCTGATCGAGGTCTATGATCAAACAGGCGCAAGCGTGGTCGGCGTACAGAGCGTAGCGGATGAGAATGTCCACAAATACGGCATCATCGATCCAAAGGAAAAGCTCAGCGACCGCCTCAGCCATGTGGCCGGATTCGTCGAAAAGCCAAGCAAGGAAAATGCGCCAAGCAATTTTGCCATCCTGGGCCGCTATATCCTGACGCCGGAGATCTTTGCCCTGTTGGAGACGCAGGCGCCTGGCAAAGGCAATGAGATCCAGCTGACCGATGCGATCGACCGCCTGGCGAAAAACGAAGATGTCTATGCCTATGAATTTGCCGGCAGCCGTTATGACGTCGGTGATAAAAAAGGCTTCCTGCAAGCACAGATCGACTTTGCCCTGGCCAGGGAAGACCTTCGTGAAACGATGATCGAGATCATTCGCAGCACCGGTATTCACTGATCTTAAATGAAAACCAGAGATCCCAGCAGGACACGAGATGTCCGCTGATGATCTCTGGTCTTTTTTCTACCAGAAAGCAAAGAAAAAGGAGATCATATGATCTCCGATAAAGACCTGGCAGCGTGCTGTCTTCGCAGGGGCTTGCCCAACTATTTTCGCCGCTGGAGTGCTTAACTTCTGTGTTCGGTATGAGTACAGGTGTGTCCACTCCGCTCTCACCACCAGATCTCTGAGCTCGATCGCTCAAAACTGAATACCAGTCCAACTTCTTCCTTTGATTAAGTCCTCGACCGATTAGTATCAGTCAACTCCACGTATCGCTACGCTTCCATCCCTGACCTATCTACCTCGTCGTCTTCAAGGGGTCTTACTACTTTCGTATGGGAGATCTCATCTTGGAGTAGGCTTCGCGCTTAGATGCTTTCAGCGCTTATCCTTTCCCTGCTTGGCTACCCAGCTGTGCCGTTGGCACGACAACTGGTGCACCAGCGGCAGGTCCATCCCGGTCCTCTCGTACTAAGGACAGCTCTCCTCAGATCTCCTGCGCCCACAACAGATAGGGACCGAACTGTCTCACGACGTTCTGAACCCAGCTCGCGTACCGCTT
>OMAZ01000797.1_pt1 | contig 10591 bp, 13 predicted proteins | sample 1674131 | NCBI WGS metagenome assembly OMAZ01 (sample SAMEA103958147, study PRJEB25191) | human gut metagenome | biome: human-associated habitat [ENVO:00009003]; feature: intestine environment [ENVO:2100002]; material: feces | place: Germany | collected 2013/2015 | reverse complement strand
TCCTCCAGCAGAGCAGTACCATAGGAATTGTCGATGGCACACAGCCATTCCCCCTCTATGCGGCGAAAGACATACGTCGCCCGCCGTTCCATGCATACATCCACCTGCGCACGGTTGTCCGCATCCAGAAACGTCTGTGAGAGGACGAGCACCGTATCGCCGGCCTCCAGCATCTCCATGCGTCCCTGTGTGGGAACGATGCTGTTTTGAAAATACGCGGCGATCTTGACAAATGCCTCGCGGATCGCCGCTTTTCCGACCGCGGTCTTCCCGGGGCGGATGACCAGTACGGCATCCTCACAGTAAAACTGCATCAGATCATCAAAACGCTCCTCCCGTATTGCCAGATCCGCTGCATGGATCCGCTCTGCTATCTCCTGATTCATATGAACCGCCTCCCTTGTCCGGTAAAGTTTCTCTGCCCTTATTATACACAAAAACACCGTTCTTCAAAACAAAAACGACAGACGGCCGTTCATGAAAAAAACAGGACTCAATCGTCCTGTTCCAGATCCAGCTCTTCCAGACGCAAGAGTTCGACCACGGCCTGTGCACGGCCCTTGACCCCCAGCTTCAGCATCACATTGGAAATGTGATTGCGCACGGTCTTGTCGCTGATGCCGAGCTGCTCTGCCAGCTGTGCCTGCGTAAGGTTCTTGATTCGTCGTTTTTCTGCGATATATCGTCCGATCTGTTTTTGATTCATCATGGCCACCTCGCTTTCATCTTTATTGTAATGAGGATCTTGTCATTTTCCTACTATTTGATGGTAGAATTTGAGGATAGTTCGTGTCAATTTGTCAAAATCGCATCTGTTACTGGGCATATGAAAAACATCTTGCTTGCATGTTGCCATGACAGATGATTAAATGGATAGAAAATAAAGTGATGAGAAAAACTATAGAGGAGAGCAGGAGGAAAGCATGAAATTGATATTGAGCGATAAACCGATCATCTTGCCTGAAACCGGCAGCGATGTCAAAATAGTGGATCTATCCCGGCTGCAGATCAGACCATGCATCGGCTGCTTTGGATGTTGGACCAAGACGCCGGGGAAGTGTGTCATTCGTGATGATGCGGTCCGTGTCTATCCGCTCATCGCCAGAAGCCGCAAGATCATTTATGTAAGCAAGGTGCGGTATGGCAGTTATGATACGGTGATGAAGACGATGCTGGAGCGTGCGATTCCGATCCAGCAGGCATTTATCCATCTTGTTCAAGGGGAGACTCATCATGTGCAACGTCAGGTCAATGTGAAGGATGCAGTCATGATCGGGTATGGTGATCTTACCATGGAAGAACAGCAGGTATTCCGACAGTTGATCGAACGAAATGCGAAAAATATGAATTTCGAACGGTGGCGTGTGAGGTTTGCGATTCCAGAAGAATTAGAACAGGTCGTTTCTGAGGAGGTGGCCGCATGGGAAAGATATTGATCATCAATGGCAGTCCTCGGGCTCCTCGTTCTCGTTCTGCTCGTTTTGCACAGATCTTTGGTGAACGATGCAAGGCGGAAACGGAGCATGTGCAGCTTCTTCATGCGGATCATGTCCAGCTGACGCGAAAATTCGCGGATTGCAGCGATGTGTTATTTGTCTTTCCGCTTTATGCGGATGGTGTTCCTGCCATATTGCTCGAATTCTTGAAAAGTCTTTCTGCTGCTCCGCCAACGCACCGTCCAGTGCTTTCTGTACTGATCAACTGTGGTTTTCAGGAACCTTGGCAAAATGACTCAGCGGTAGCGATCATGCGCTGTTTTGCTCATATGGAAGGATATCCTTTTGGCTCGATATTAAAGATCGGCAGCGGAGAAGCCATTTTATCCACACCTTTTGCGTTGCTGGTCAATGCCGCGATCATACGGCTTGCCAGAGCGGTAACAACAGGAAGACATCGTGAATTACAGGTGAGCATGCCAATGCCTAAATGGATGTTTATCAAAGCGTCCAGACATTACTGGATCGAGTATGGCAGACGCAATGGGATCGATGAAGCGAGCATGGCCTCTCTCTTGATCGAGGATAAGGAAACTTAAGAAATGAGGAGAAGACTAAGCAGACAGAAGGATATAAATCTCATCACAACATTAATTTTTATCGGAAATCTGCTATAATGTTCGCTGAGGTGATCTTATGTTTCGAATCGGACAGTCCAGCGATATCCACCGGCTGCAGGAAGGCCGCAAGCTGATCTTAGGCGGCGTGGAGATCGCGCATGAGAAAGGACTGCTCGGACATTCCGATGCAGATGCGCTGACCCATGCCATTGCGGAGAGCATCCTGGGCGCACTGGCGCTGGGAGATCTGGGGACGCATTTTCCTGATACGGACGAGCGCTGGCGCGGCGTCAGTTCGCTTTCCCTGCTTTCTCAAGTCTGTGAAATGATGGAAGCAGAAGGATATGCGATCGGCAATCTAGACGCGCTCATCATGATCGAACGGCCCAAGATGGCACCTCACATCATGAAGATGCGGGAGAACATCGCCCATTGCCTGCACTGCGGCATCGGACAAGTTTCCATCAAAGCGACCAGAGGCGAAAAGCTGGGATTTGTCGGCCGGGAAGAAGGCGTGCTGGCTCAATGTGCGGTCCTGCTGCAGAAGGAGGAATGAAACCATGAGAGTGTTGATCCAGCGTGTGAGATATGCGTCCTGCAAAGTGGATGGGGAATATACAGGAAAGATCGATCAAGGCTTTCTGATGTTTGTCGGCTGCCGTGAAAGCGACGATGATGCCGTTATTGCTAAGATGGCCGACAAGGCATCCGGCCTGCGGATCTTTGAGGATGAAAACGGCAAGATGAACCGCAGTCTGGAAGATGTCGGCGGCGCTATCTTATCGATCTCGCAGTTCACGCTTTATGCGGACTGCCGTAAGGGCCGCCGCCCTGGTTTTACGGAAGCGGCCAGAGGCGATACAGCCATCAAGATGTATGATCAGTTCAATGAGGAGCTGCGTCAGCGCGGTTTTCATGTGGAGACCGGCATCTTTGGCGCAGATATGAAGATCGAGCTGCTCAACGATGGTCCGGTGACCATCTGGCTTGACAGCGATGCCATCATGTGAAGGAGAGAGCAAGATGAAATTGATCAGCGGAAAAACGATTGCTGCCGATATCCGTGAAACGCTGCGGCAGCGCATCGAGAATCTGAAAGAAGCAGAAAAAAGGCTGCCTAAGCTCAGCGTCATCCTGGTCGGAGACGATCCTGCCAGTGCGACCTATGTGCGCAACAAGGAAAGAGCATGTGCGCAGACCGGTATCTTGAGCGAGACGATCCGGATGAGAGAAGACACTACGCAGCAGGCGCTGCTGGAAGTGATCCGCCGGCTCAACGCCGATGAGACGGTTGACGGCATCCTGGTGCAGCTGCCGCTTCCCGCGCATATCGAAGCAAACGAGGTGCTCATGGCGATCGATCCTGGCAAGGATGTCGACGGTTTCCATCCGGTCAATGTAGGCAAGATGATGACCGGGATGCAGGCGCTGCTGCCATGTACGCCAAAAGGCGTCATCCGCATGCTGGAAGCAGCCGGCTATGATGATCTCAGCGGCATGCGGGCCACGGTGATCGGCCGCAGCAACATCGTGGGCAAGCCGGTCGCGCAGCTGTTGCTGGCCAAGCACGCCACTGTGACCATCGTTCATTCACATACGGCGCGGATCGCGGAGGTATGCGCTGAGGCGGATGTCGTCGTCGCTGCCATCGGCCGTCCAAAGCTGATCGGCGCTGACTGGATCAAGGAAGGGGCCGTTGTCATCGATGTCGGCATCAACCGTGATGAGCATGGGAAACTATGCGGGGATGTGGACTTTGAACAAGTGAAGGATAAAGCGGCGGCCATCTCTCCGGTCCCTGGCGGCGTCGGTCCGATGACCATCGCCATGTTGCTGGAAAATACGCTGGAGGCGTATGCCGAACATGAAAAAGGAGGACGAGGACATGGAAGTGCCACAGTATGATCTCAACGATATCATCGAGATGAAAAAGGAGCATCCCTGTCATAAATCAAAGCAGTGGAAGATCATCCGCATGGGGGCGGATATCCGCATCAAGTGTCTTGGCTGCGGCTCAAGCGTACTCATGCCCCGTGTCAAATTTGAAAAGAAACTGAAGCGTGTCGTCGAGCACGCGCCGCAGTCAGAAAACGCGCAGGAAAATTGATCCTGCGTTTTTTGATCTTTTCTCAACAAATCAGAAGCATTTCCCAAACAGCGTGCATGTACGATAGAGACATCCGCAAGGGAAAGACTTGAGGAGATGTAAAGGAGGAAGATTCATGGAAAAGAAGAATTTCATCTCATTGATCATGGGGACCGTCGGCGGCATCCTGTTTACAATCGGCATGTGCATGTGTCTGCTGCCGCAGTGGAACGCGTTCAATCAAGGCGTGGTCATCTCAATGATCGGGCTCGTCGTATTGTTCATCATGCTGCTGGTGCGCCGCAAGCTGGAAGGCAAGCCGGTCATCGTCAAGCTGAGTGCCAGAACGGTCGGTACGGTGCTGCTGGGCATCATCGGCGCGCTTGTCCTTGGCATCGGCATGTGCATGACGATGATCTGGAACAGCATGGCCGCAGGCATCGTCGTCGGTATTATGGGCATCGTGCTGCTCATCTGCCAGATCCCGGCAATCAAAGGGATAAAGTAAAGGAGGAACGATCATGGCAAGATCAAAGCTCGTGCAGAAGAAGAAAAGATCGCCGAAGCCGTCGTGGATGGCTTCAGCCGCATCAGCGACCACTTTGTCGATCAGTATCTGACCAAGGAAGGGGAGAGCGTGGAAGAAGCCAAAGCACGGCTGAACCGTAAAAATGAGGAACGGCGCAAAGCCGCAGGGGCGAAACATCCTCATCATGGGCATGAATGATCGGTCTGGACTTTCAGACCGGTTTTTTCACCAAATCATGTGAGCGCGCCGGCCCAGAAACAAAATCTTAACATTTCCGTGTTACAATCATGATGCTGTAGGAGGGATGTCCATGTTTCGCTTATTGGTCGTAGAGGATGACCGTGAATTAAACAAGACCGTGTGCGCTTATCTCAGCCAAAACGGTTATCAGACGACAGGATGTTTGCGTGTCGCGGAGGCATATGATGCCATGTATGGCGGCACTGTGTTCGATCTGATCACATGATGCCGGGAATAGATGGGTTTGAATTTACGCGTGCGGTGCGAGAGCTCAATGAAGAGATCCCCATCTTGTTCATGACCGCGAGGGATGATCTTGCGTCCAAGCAGCGCGGGTTCCGCGCCGGCATCGATGACTATATGGTCAAGCCGGTCGATCTGGATGAGCTGCTGCTGCGTGTGGAAGCGCTGCTGCGTCGCGCCCATATCGCTTCCAGCAAGCGGCTTGTCATCGGCGCTCTGACGCTGGATGCGGAAGAGCACAGCGCTTATCTGAACAAAGAAGAGATCGGGCTGACCGTCAGGGAATTCAATCTGATTTACAAGCTGCTCTCTTATCCGAAAAAGACCTTTACCCGCTCTCAGCTCATGGATGAATTCTGGGACAGTTCGACTTCAGCCGGATCATGATCGCTTCCAGCGGCGCGGTCATCTTCCTGTTCATCGTGGGAATGGGAATCAGCATGATGGTGCGTGCAAGACGCAGGGGCTTGGAATGCAGAAAGGAAGGTTAAATCATGGATCAGAATGAAGAGACATTTGAATATCGCTATTCTGCAACGCTTTACCAACGATTTGGTGATTTACTGTTTTTCAAGCAATGAAACAAGCTTACAAAATCAATAAAATGTCATAATTTTGATGTCGAATACATTGTTCAAACTGTTGAGTCACCATTATGATGGTTAAGCCTTCTGCAAAACAACAAGAGGAGATCGAAGCGATCCGCCGGAAATATCTGCCTAAGGAAGAAGACAAGATGGAGCAGCTGCGGCAGATGGACAAGCGTGTTTCTCGCAAAGGCACGATCATTTCCATCATCATCGGTGTGATCGGCATCGTGATGATCGCGCGGCCCTATCCGCTGTATGAGCGCATCACCAAAAAAGAACGAAAGAAGATCGCGCCGCTGATCTTGAAGCTGGCCGATGAACTGAAGAGCAAGGAATGAGGAAAACAAAAATGGCTGTGCAGATACAGCCATTTTTGGTCTTTATTGTTCCGGGCGAAGGCCGATGATGTCATCGATCGGCATGGCGATGACAAGGCCATGGGCATCGGTGTTGAGCCCGTATCGTTCACCGATCGTGCGCATGATGTCAGCTTTCTTTTCTTTCGGGATGACGATCAGGACAAAATCTTGTTCTGCCTGCAGGGTGATGCCCAGATATTCGGCAGCATATTCACTTCCGCAGCGCTTGCCTTTCAGCATCGTGCTTCCGCCGACGCCGATCTCACGCGCGGTCTCTACGACGTCATCTCCGTATCCGGCTGTCACGGAGATCCAGATCAGGGTGTATTTGTTCGTATCTTTCATTTTGGCTTCATCTCCTTCTATCCGTTTCTCGATTTTTTCCTTTGCTTCTTCATTGAGCATGGAGAAGATCGGTGTCTGGATGCCTGTGACAGGCACCGTGAATACGATGCCGCCGCCTCGGCGCTTGACCGACAGCTCGTTTTCCATTGCTTCGAAGACGGCAGGGACGCTGAAACGCGGCAGGAAGCTGACGGTGATCAGGCGGGCACTTTCCCGCATGCCTAGGATATCCAGGATCTCAGAAGGTGCGGTCCCCTGCGCCCGGCACTGATAGAAAATAGGGATACGCAGCGCATCAAAACACTTTTTCAACAGCTTTTCGCTCTGGGTGCTCGTGATGGATATCAGGATACGCGGTCTGCGCTGTGTTTCATCAGGCATAGTCATTCATCCTCCTCAAATTCGATGATATCATCCGGAAGTACCTGTTTGTTCTGCGGCGCTTTCGCGGACTTGTGTACATAGATCAGTCCCATGATCTGAATGGTGATCAATGGGGAAAGGGCAACCAGCGCGACCACGCCGAACGCGTCAGTCACGACATTGCCGCCGACGCCGGTGCAGGCGCCCATGGCGAGCGGCAGCAGGAAGGTTGAGGTCATCGGCCCGCTGGCCACGCCGCCGGAGTCATAGGCGATACCGACGAAGATCTGTGGGACAAATCGGCTCAGGATGAGCGCTGCGGCATAGCCGGGAATCAGGATCCAGTAGATGTTGAGTCCGGTCAGTACGCGGACCATGGCCAGCGCGACGGCCGCGGCGACACCGATGGACAGCGCGCTGTTCATCATGCCATGAGAGATCGTGCCGCCGGTGATGTCCTCTACTTGATTGTTGAGCACCTGTACGGCTGGTTCAGCCTTGACGATGAAATATCCGACGAGGATGCCAATCGGGATGAGGGTCCACTTCAGCTCTCCGGTACCTAGGCTGCTGCCCAGCAGATTGCCTACCGGGGCAAAGCCGACATTGACCCCGGTCAGGAAAAGGATCAGGCCGATGATGGTGTAAACGAAGCCCATGCTCATGCGCAGAAGCTGATGTCTGCGGTAAGCGCGGGTGAAGAGCTGGGAAAGGATAAAGACGGCCATGACCGGCAGGATGCTGATGAGCACTTCTTCGGTATATTGCGGCAAGACGATGATGAACTGCTGCATCGCGTCACGAGTATACTGAATATGGGTGAGCTCAGCGGCGTTATAGACAGCGTCGGTCGGGTTGTAAAAGATGCCCAGCAGCAGCACCATGATGATGGGGCCGATGCTGCACAGCGCGACGAGACCGAAGCTGTCGTCTGAGCCTTCCTTGCTGCCGCGCGATGCGGATAACCCGATGCCAAGTGCCATGATGAATGGGACGGTCATCGGCCCGGTCGTCACGCCGCCGGAATCGAATGCCACTGCGGTGAATTCATCAGGGGCAAAGAAGGAGAGGAGGAACAGCAGGATATACAGCACAGTAAGTGTCTGGGACAGGCTGATCCGATAGAGGATGCGCAGGAACGCGATGACCAGGAAGATGCCGACCCCGCCTGCCACGGTATAGATCAGTACATTGTTGGGGATGGAAGCGACCTGATTTGCCAGCACTTGCAGATCCGGTTCGGCAATCGTGATGATCGCGCCCATGAAAAAGCAAATGAGCACGGTCGCCCACAATTTATTTCCCTTGATCATCCGGCTGCCGATGCTCTGGCCAAGCGGGGTCATTGCCAGTTCGGCGCCAAGCTGAAAGATGCCCATGCCGACGATGAGCAGCATGGCCCCGATCAGAAACAGCAGCAGGGTCCCAGTTTCCATCGGGACGACCGTCGCGCTCAGCAGAAAGACGATGACGGTGATCGGCAGAACGCTGGCCAGGGATTCCTTGGTTTTCTCTTTTAATTGTTCTTTCATCATGAGTGGACATGCCTCCTTTTCTGTTTATCTGTTTCACGCGTGATACGGCATTATGCAAAGAAGAGGGCTTCAGCCATGGCAGTCATCAGCGCAGATGCGGATGACATGATATGTGTGCGTCGAAAAGATTGATTCATGATACACTTGTCCGGTTTGCGCGTCAACCGGATCTAGGAAATTTGACATTTTTACACAATGCAGGCAGCTTTGTGAAACAGATGGTCAGCACGCGTGTCGCAAAAGTCTCTCCTTTTCTTTGACAAGCATGAGCGACGACCAAAAAGCTGCATATATCATATTTTACTTGATTTCACGGCGTGATTCATGGGGGAATGTGACGATTCAGACAAAAAGAAGAAAATGTCTGATGTGAGTATAAAGGAAGCAAGACAGATAATAATAAGGAAGAGTCTTTCAGGTATGGTCGGCAAAATGTGAATCAATTCACAATTTTACATAGATTTGATATAACTTTAAAAACAATTAACATTCCTTTGAAGATGATCTGATAAAACGCTCGTATAATGATAGACGTAAAGCAAAGAGGAAAACTCAAAGGAGGAATGAACAAATGAAGTTCATGAAAAAAGCAATGGCTTTCGGAATTGCATGTGTGATGGGTCTGACCCTGGCAGGATGCGGTTCATCGACTGGCAACGATTCGATCACAGTTTACTCTCGTGACGCATCCAGCGGAACCAGAGAAGCATTCGAAAAGGCAAATGATATGGAGGAAATGCTGACTGACGCAGCCGTTACGGTTGACAGCAACGGCGATATGGCGACTAAAGTCGGCGCTGATCCTAACGGAATCGGATATGTTTCCCTCTCTACTGATTTTGAGGCAAACAACCTGACTGCACTGAACTATGAAGGCGTAGCACCGAGCGAAGAGACTGTGCTGGATGGCACATACGGCATGCAGCGTCCGTTCTCTTATGTCACTAGAGCAAGCGGAGATTTCGCGGATGACCGTACTGAACAGCTGGTTGCAGCATTCATCGATTATCTGTGCAACTCTACTGAAGGCATGCAGGTGGTAGCAGATGCCGGCGGAATCGTCGATACGACAAAGTCTACGCCTTGGGAAGAGCTGAAAGAAAATCACCCGATCGTAGATGAAGACAACTCTGATCTGACGATCCGCACCGCAGGTTCTACTTCTGTAACAGACACGCTGCAGGCTGCACTGGAGTCTTTCCAGAGCATGGCAGGCAACTTCCAGTTCACGATGAACCAGACAGGTTCCGGTGATGGATACAAGCGTGTTCTCGGTGAAGAGAAAGATGGCGCAAACGCTGCAGATATCGGCTTCGCTTCTCGTGAGTTCGAAGGGGAAGAAGATGTAACTCAGGGAATGGCAAGCGGTCAGTACTGCATCGATGCGGTAGTCGCAGTCATCAGCGCAGACAACACCTTCGGTGTAACGGATCTGACGGCAGACCAGATCAAGGGAATCTTCAGCGGTGAGATCACTGCCTGGGGCGATCTGCAGTAATCAAACGAGCTTCTGAGATATGCAAAAACCTTAGCAGAGCCTGCTAAGGTTTTTCTGGGAATATGAGATAGGGTGAATATATGGAAAAATTAGTAAGACCACATATCAGTCCGGAAAAGAATCAGAAGAAGATGCAGAAAGATGCGATCCTGAAAGCGATCTTCCGCATTGCGGCCATCATCTCCGGCGGTGCGATCGCGGTCATCGTCGTATTTGTGTTCATGCGCGGCGTACAGCCGTTTCTGCCTGGTTACGAAAACGGGCAGGTCAACTTTCTGGACTTTCTATTTGGAACATTGTGGCGGCAGGATCAGGGGATCTATGGTGTCGGCTTCATCGTCATCAATACGCTGCTGACATCGTTTGGCGCACTGCTGATCTCGTTCCCGCTCAGCGTGCTGACCGCACTGTTCATCGTCAAGATCGCACCGAAATGGCTTTCCAAGGTGATGACGACGATCGTTGAGCTGCTGGCCAGCATTCCTTCGGTCGTCTATGGTGTATTTGCGGCCGGAGCGATCACGACGCTCGTCATGTCGCTGGCATCTTCCATGGGGATGTCTACGGCAGGCGGAAACTCTTTCCTGGCAGTTGTGCTGCTGTTGGCCATCATGATCTTTCCGACGATCACTTCGCTTTCCATCACAGCGATCAGCTCGGTCGACCGTGCACTGGAAGAGGGAAGCCTGGCGTTAGGCGCCACCAAGACACAGACGAATTTCAAGGTCGTGCTGATCGCCGCAAAAT
>OMAZ01000785.1_pt1 | contig 10793 bp, 10 predicted proteins | sample 1674131 | NCBI WGS metagenome assembly OMAZ01 (sample SAMEA103958147, study PRJEB25191) | human gut metagenome | biome: human-associated habitat [ENVO:00009003]; feature: intestine environment [ENVO:2100002]; material: feces | place: Germany | collected 2013/2015 | reverse complement strand
ACCCCCATGCTTCTGGATGAATTAAAAAAAAGAAACATCCGGGCATCTTTCTTTCTGATAGGCGAGAACATTGAAGGAAACGAAGACATACTCCTGCAAATGCGAAAAGACGGACATCTTATCGGAAATCACACCTGGGATCATGTACAGCTTGACAAGATACCGGCGGAGAAAGCCAGACTGGAAATTGAAAAAACAAATAACAGAATCTATGAAGCTTCCGGAATTTACCCTTCTTATGTACGACCGCCTTTCGGCGCATGGATCAAGGATATGGAACTTTCTGTCACCATGCTTCCCGTATTCTGGGATGTAGACACCCTGGACTGGAAAAGCAAAAACATCGATTCTATCCTGTCTATCGCCCAGAAACAGGTGCATGACGGTTCTATCATCCTGATGCATGACAGCTATCAGACATCTGTGGATGCAGCCCTGAAAATCGCTGATCTTTTTACTGAAAAAGGCTATGTTTTTGTCACTGCAGACCAGCTCCTGCTCACATAAAAGATTTGCTTTTTCCTGCCTGATTCGTTATACTGTTATACAAAGCTTGTACAGATTTCTCTGTAGCAGGATTATCCGCAGAGTATGCTGTACATCATTATATACAAAAGGAGTAATTAAACGAATGGACAGACTATTTAACATGGACAACAAATTCTTCACCGTCATGGGACGCGTGGCTGATCTTATTATGCTTAATGTGGTCTTTCTGATCTGTTGTCTGCCGATCGTGACTATTGGTGCGTCACTGACTGCACTCCACTATGTCACACTGAAAATGACACGTAACGAAGAATCTTATATTATCAGAAGCTTCTTCAAATCCTTTAAGCAGAACTTCAAACAGGCAACTGTCATCAATCTTATCATGCTTGCAGTTGCAGCTATCCTTTACATGGATCTGCGTATTGTAGGCAATATCGACGGAACAATGTCTCAGGTACTGTATATCGTTTTCTTTGCATTTGGTATCCTTTATATGATGGTATTTCTGTATATTTATCCGGTGCTTGCCAAATTCTACAACTCCATCAAAAACACCTTCCGCAATGCATTCCTGATGGCTATCCGTCATCTTCCGTATACAGTCCTGATGGCAGTCATCACTCTGTTACCTGCAGGCGTGTTTTTTATTAAAAGTTTCCGCATACAGTCCATGGCCATCATGCTTCTGTGCATGTTTGGATTTGCACTGGAGGCATTTATCAACGGACATTTTCTGGTAAAGATTTTTGATAATTATATTCCGGCAGATGCAGATACCCAGGATACAGACCTTCAGAACGGAAACTCTGCTGAAACTTCATCAGCAGAAAATGATCACACAGTATGACCAAATGGGGAGAGAAACCATACCACTCTCTGGACTATATGCTGAGAGAGCGGTTTGGAGAAAAGGTTTATAAGGTCACGCTAAATGGCGGCATGTCCTGTCCCAACAGGGACGGTAAGATTGGAACCCGCGGCTGCATCTTCTGCAGCGCAGGAGGAAGCGGAGATTTCGCTGCAGATGCCGCACTTTCCATCACTGACCAGATAGAAAGCCAGATCAGTATCCTTTCACAGAAACGTCCGATTCATAAATATATTGCCTATTTCCAGGCGTACACAAATACCTACGCACCTGTGGAATATCTGGAGAAAATTTTTACAGAAGCAATCTCTCATCCAAAGATAGTTGCTCTTTCCATCGGCACCAGACCAGACTGCCTCAGTCCTGAGATCGTGACACTTTTGTCCCGGTTAAATAAACAGAAACCTGTCTGGATTGAACTTGGACTTCAGACGATCCATGAGTCCACTGCCAAGTATATCCGAAGGGGATATCCGCTCTGCGTTTTTGATGATGCCGTAAAACGCCTGCGAAAAGAAAATATCGAAGTAATCGTGCATACAATCCTCGGATTGCCCGGTGAAAACACAGCAGATATTCTGGAAACTATGGAATACCTCAACCATATGGATATTCAAGGAATCAAACTGCAGTTACTTCATGTGCTTCGCGGCACTGATCTGGCAGCAGATTACGAGAAAGGACTGTTTCAGACTTACGAACGGGATGAATACATCTCTCTCCTTATAAACTGTCTGGAACATCTCAGACCGGATATGGTTATACACCGCATCACAGGCGACGGCCCCAAAGATCTGCTGATCGCACCACTGTGGGCAAGCCGTAAACGTGAGGTATTAAATATGCTGCATCACAGGATGAAAGAAGAACAAAGCTACCAGGGAAGACTGTTTTCACACTAAAAGATTCTCTGCTACTCTATGCAAAGGGAGGGATAAAATGGCAACACCATTCACAGTTTACAAATTAATCGTGTTATACATGCTTCAGAATACCGAAAATACCCTGACAAATTCGCAGATTTCAGAATTTATCCTGGACCGGGAATATACAAACTATTTCCATCTCCAGCAGGCAATCTCAGAACTGGTAGAAGCAGAACTGATCACCATGGACACCCGTTCCAATGTCTCCCATTACCGGATTACCGAAGATGGCATAAAGACTCTCTCCTTTTTCCAGAAAGATCTCTCTCCTGAGATCAAACAGGAAGTCAGGGAATACCTGAAATCCACCGGCTTCAAAGCCCAGGAGCGAATCGTCACTCCTGCCGATTATTACATCACCAAACAGGGAACCTATTCTGTAAGATGCCAGCTCATCGAAAAGGGCAACTCCCTCATCGACCTGAACATCGCAGCTCCTAACCTTGAGGCAGCACAGTCGATCTGTAAAAAATGGTCCACACATTACCAGGAGATATACGGTAAAATAATGGAAGAGCTCTTATAATGCTCTTCCTTTTTATTTCTTAATCTTTACAAAAAAACAGGGATACGTTATACTAAAACAAATATACGTTCTATAGCACTTCTCGTAAATAATGTATATTGATTAAGAGACTTGCTATAATTTGTCAGAAATGCTTTATGTTACTATAAACATGAAATGAAATGTGACTGTTTTATCATCATATTCTATGGAGAAAAAACTATGGATTTATTTGAATACGCCAAATCAAAAACCCTGGACCAGGAATCCCCTCTGGCATCCAGACTACGCCCCACAACTCTGGATGAAGTTGTAGGGCAGCAACACATCATCGGAAAAAACACCTTATTATACAGGGCTATCAAAGCTGACAAACTGACCTCCGTCATCTTCTACGGCCCTCCCGGAACCGGCAAGACCACCCTGGCAAAAGTAATCGCCAACACTACCAGTGCAGAATTCACCCAGATCAATGCCACTGTAGCAGGCAAAAAAGATATGGAAGCAGTTGTAAAAGAAGCCCAGCAAAACCTGGGTATGTACGGCAAAAAAACAATCCTCTTCATAGACGAGATCCACCGCTTCAACAAAGGCCAGCAGGACTATCTCCTCCCATTCGTAGAAGACGGAACCATCATCCTCATCGGTGCCACAACAGAGAATCCATACTTCGAAGTCAACGCTGCTTTAATCTCCCGTTCCATCATCTTCGAACTGAAATCCCTGGAGATCTCCGAAGTCAAAGAACTCATCCTTCGCGCAGTCAACGACAAAACAAAAGGAATGGGAAACTATAAAGCCCGGATAGATGAAGACGCCCTCGACTTCCTTGCAGACATGGCAGGCGGCGACGCCAGAAATGCCCTCAATGCCATCGAACTGGGCATCCTCACTACCCCCCGTAGCGAAGACGGTCTCATCCACATCACCCTGGATGTGGCATCTCAGTGCATCCAGAAACGCGTCGTCCGCTACGACAAAAACGGAGACAACCACTACGACATCATCTCCGCCTTCATCAAAAGCATGCGTGGCTCAGACCCTGACGCAGCAGTCTACTACCTTGCAAAAATGCTCTACGCCGGAGAAGACGTCAAATTCATAGCCCGAAGAATCATGATCCTCGCCTCCGAAGACATCGGAAACGCCGATCCACAGGCCCTCTGCGTAGCAGTCGCCGCAGCCCAGGCAGTAGAACGCGTAGGAATGCCCGAGTCCCAGATCATCCTCTCCCAGGCAGTCACCTACATGGCCTGCGCCCCCAAAAGCAACTCCGCAGTCAACGCCATCTTCGCTGCCATGGACTCCGTCAAACGCACAAAAACCACAGTCCCGCCACACCTTCAGGACGCCCACTACGGCGGCCACGAAAAACTGGGCCACGGCATCGGCTACAAATACGCCCACGACTACCCAAACCACTACGTACACCAACAATACCTCCCCACCGAAATCCAGGGACAACACTTCTACGAACTCTCAGAAATGGGCTACGAAAAAACCCTAAAAGAATACCAGAACAAAATCAAATCCCAGTCTTAATCCCAAAAAGGGCAGTCTCCAAAGAGAGACTGCCCTTTTCATCATTTAATTCCCATAACGTTCATCTGCGCCAAAATCGCATCCACACATTTCTCAAATCCAAGCTTTCCTGCATTCAGACACAGATCATAATTCGTCGCATCGCTCCAGTCCCCACCGGCAAATTTGCGATAATAATCCTGCTTTCTCTTATCATCCCTGCGAAGAAACTTCTCAATCTCCTCATCACTGCCGCTGATCTTCTCTCTGGACTTCTCCACACGAAACTCCCAGGGTGCATGAACAAACACTCTCAAAGTATTCGGTCTGTCCTTAAACACATAATTCACACATCGCCCAACGATCACACAGGATTCCTTCTCTGCCAGATCCGTTGCAATCTTCGCCTGATAATTAAAAATATTCTCATCAGAAACAAACCCCTTCTGATCCGGTGCGATCAGATCTCCTTTATATAACCCTGTCTTATTAAACAGAGATGCCTTCACACTGGAGCCTTCTTCCACCTGTCCAAAAAGCTTCACATCAATCCCGCTCTCATCAGAAGCCATCTGAATGATCTGCTTGTCATAGAAAGAAACTCCCAGTTTCTCTGCCAGCATCTTACCGACGGTACGTCCGCCACTTCCATACTGTCTCGCAATGGTAATTACAAAATTCTCCATAAAATCCCTCCTGTTTACTCTCCAAGATAAGCCTTCTGAACAGATTCATCATGAAGAAGATCACTTGCCTTACCTTCCAGTGTAATCCTTCCGGTCTCAAGGACATAAGCTCTGTCAGCAATAGAAAGAGCCTTCTTCGCATTCTGCTCAACCAGAAGAACCGTTGTTCCACTCTCACTTACCTCTTTAATGATATCAAAGATCTCATTTACAAAGATCGGTGAAAGGCCCATGGACGGCTCGTCCATCAGAATGATCTTCGGCTGGCTCATCAGCGCACGTCCCATGGCGAGCATCTGCTGCTCACCACCACTTAAGGTACCTGCAGTCTGATTCTGACGTTCCTTCAGACGCGGAAAACGTTTATATACTTTCTCAATGGTCGCATCAATCTCATTTTTATCAGATCTTGTAAAAGCACCCATCTTCAGATTCTGAAGAACAGTCATATTTGCAAACACACGTCTTCCTTCCGGAACATGTGCCATACCCATTGTTACGATCTTGTGAGGCGGAACCTTTGTGATATCCTGTCCGTCATAAATAATATGTCCTGATTTTGCCCGGAGAAGCCCTGTCACTGTATGCAGGGTAGTTGTTTTACCTGCACCGTTTGCACCGATCAGAGCAATAACTTCACCTTCATTTACAGAGAAAGAAACACCCTTCAATGCCTGAATCATTCCATAATAAACCTGTATGTCCTGTACTTCCAGTAATGCCATCTGTCTCTCCTCCTATTCTCCAAGATATGCCTTGATAACTTCCGGATCATGGAGCACATCTGAAGTCTTGCCCTGTCTCAGAACATGACCGAAGTTCAGTACAGTCAGCTCCTCACAGATACCTGAAACCAGCTTCATATCATGCTCGATCAGAAGAATGGTCATATCAAAGTTATCACGAACAAAACGGATGGTATCCATCAGTTCCTCAGTTTCATTGGGGTTCATACCTGCAGCCGGCTCATCCAGAAGAAGAAGCTTCGGCTTTGTTGCCAGTGCTCTGGCAATCTCCAGCTTTCTCTGTTTACCATAAGGAAGGTTGGATGCAAGGATATCTGCCTCTTTGTCCAGATCAAACACTTTAAGAAGCTTCATTGCTTCCTCATTCATGGTTTTCTCAACCTTAAAGTATTTCGGAGTATGTACAATACCTGTAAAAAGGCTGTATTTATCATGATTGTGAAGTCCTGCCTTTACATTGTCCAGCACACTCATCTGATGGAACAGACGGATATTCTGGAATGTTCTGGCGATTCCCGCCTTGTTGATATCAATGGTACTCTTTCCGGTGATATCCTGTCCGTCCAGATTGATGATTCCCTCATCCGGCTTATACACACCTGTAAGAAGGTTAAAGATTGTAGTCTTACCGGCACCATTCGGACCGATCAGACCATAAAGCTGTCCTTTCTCGATGGAGACATGGAAATCATCCACTGCATGAAGACCGCCGAATGAAATATTTAAATGATTTACTTCCAGCAATGCCATAGCTTATGCCTCCTTTGTCTTAAATTTACTGAAAAGACGTTCTCTCATCTCGATTGCCTTAGGTGCCCAGTTGATCAGCATCATTACGATCAGCACGATTGCATAGAACAGCATACGGTAATCACTGAGTCCACGCAGAAGCTCAGGAAGAAGGTTCAGAATCACTGCCGCAATAATAGAACCACGCATATTTCCAATTCCACCGAGAACTACGAATACCAGGAACATGATAGACATGTTATAACCGAAGTTCTTCGGAAGTGCTGTTAAAGTTGCAAGATTATGAGCATAAAGCACACCGCCGATACCGGCTAATGCTGCTGAGATTGCAAATGCTTTCAGTTTATACTTTGTGATATCAATACCAATTGATTCCGCTGCAATACGGTTATCACGGATTGCCATGATCGCACGTCCGTCTCTGGAATTGATCAGGTTCAGAACTACGAATAAAGTAACCAAGATCAGAATCACACCTATAGTAAAGGTTGACTGTCTCGGTGTACCTGTGATACCCATGGCACCACTGATGATCATTTTTCCACCAGGCTCCATTCCAAGAGACATCTGGTCTTTCATGGAAAAATGGATTCCGTTGCTGTCAATTCCTACATAAAGCACATTGATGATATTCTTAATGATCTCACCAAATGCCAGTGTTACGATAGCAAGGTAGTCACCTTTCAGACGAAGTACAGGAATACCTATCAGGAATCCAAAGATACCTGCACATACAGCTCCGATGATCAGAGCAACGAAGAAACGAAGTCCTGCATTCGTAAATGTATCCATAGTTGCCTTTGTAAATGCTGCACTGGTGAAAGCACCGATACACATAAATCCGGCATGTCCAAGACTTAACTCACCCAGAATACCAACCGTCAGGTTCAGGGAAAGAGCCAGGATAATATATACACAAAGAGGCACCAGAAGACCCTGCATCAGGTTGGAAAGCAGATTCCCTGCGATCATTCCCTGTACGATCAGATATGCTGCAAGAACCATTCCGTATGTAATGAGATTGCTTTTTGTTGTTTTGTTTAATTTCTTCTTTTCCATGTCTGCCACCTCACACTTTCTCCTGAATGTTCTTACCAAGAATACCGGTAGGTTTCACAACCAGAACTACGATCAGAACACCGAATACAATGGCATCAGCCATCTGTGAAGAGATATAAGCTTTACCAAAAATCTCCAGGATACCCAGAACAACACCTCCGATAAAGGCTCCCGGGATAGATCCGATACCGCCAAATACAGCTGCAACGAATGCTTTGATACCAGGCATAGCACCTGTATATGGTGTCAAAGACGGGTATGCAGAGCAGAGAAGCACACCTGCGATTGCTGCAAGTCCGGAACCGATTGCAAAAGTAATGGAGATTGTTTTGTTTACGTTAATACCCATTAACTGGGCAGCGCCTTTATCCTCAGATACGGCAAGCATTGCCTGTCCTGTTTTTGTCTTGCTGATAAAGAGCATCAGACCTGCCATGATCAGGATACCACCGATAATGGTTACGATGGTTACACCAGTGATCACGATAGAACCACCTGCAAGTTTCAGGGATGGAAGACTGATCACGTTACTGAATGATTTGGTATCTGCTCCCCAGATCAGAAGGGCCACGTTCTGAAGCAGGTAGCTGACACCAATTGCTGTGATCAGAACAGCCAGAGGTGAAGCTGCATTACGCAGTGGTCGATACGCAACGCCTTCGATCACAACGCCCATGAGTGTACAGATGATAATGGACAGCAGGATGGCTAAAATCGGATTTAATCCCATGCCGCTGACTGCGACATAAACTACATAAGAGCCGACCATGATAACATCTCCATGAGCGAAGTTCAGCATTTTAGCGATTCCGTATACCATGGTATAACCAAGGGCGATGATCGCATATACACTTCCGAGGCTGATACCACTGATAAGATATGATATAAAACTACTCATAGAAGTCTTTCCTTTCTTATATTTAAATAATTTTATTGTGTGTAAAACTGGCAGATTTGCCTTTAGCGAAATCTGTCTTGTTTATTTTGCCAAAAGTAAATCTGTCATTAACGCATTAATGTAATAACGTATTAGGCAACAGGGCTGTCTGCATAATTCAGACAGCCCCGTTGGCATGCAACCATTGTCCACTCCAGGAACAATCGCATTTTATTTCTTATGAAATCTTTTCAGTTATTTCAATTTCATTATTCCATTGCTGCGTAAGCACCATCTTTGATTTCTACAGCTTTCGGAGCTTTGTTCGGCTCACCGTCTTCTGTCCATGTGATCTCGTCACCTGTAACACCTTCAAGTGTGATCTCGGTCATGCCTTTTTCAAGTGCTGCACAGATATCTGCAACATCCATGTCTGCTTTTACATCTTCTTTTTCTGCTGCTGCTTTGACTGCGTATACTGCATCATAAGCATCTGCTGCAAACTGGTTTGGTGTGTCTTTGTAAGCATCTTTGTATGCTTTTACAAAGTTCTGGGTTTTCTCATCTGTAGAATCTGCTGCAAATGGTGTAAGAAGCATCAGCCCCTCTGCAAGAGATGTATCAAAGTTTTCTACACCAAGGATACCGTCCATACCGTCGCATCCGAAGAATTTAGTTTCAAATCCCATGCTGTCTGCCTGTGCAAGGATCAGGGAAGCTTCTGTATAATAAATCGGAAGGAATACTAATTCAGCACCACCGTCTTTTGCTTTCTGAAGCTGTACGGAGAAGTCTTTATTGTTATCAGCAGTAAATGCTTCGGAAGATACGATTTCAATACCCTGATTAGCTGCTTCTGCTGTGAAGTTCTGTGTGATACCTGATGAATATACATCAGAGCTATCGTAGATAATAGCTACTTTTGTAGCAAGTTTATGCTCTCCAATGTACTGAGCTGCTGCAGTACCCTGGTTCGGGTCAGAGAAGCATACACGGAATACGTTCGGATTAGCAACACACTCTGTTGCAGATCCGGATGGAGTAAGCTGGAACATATTGTCTGCTGCTGTTTCATTTGCTACAGCTACACAAGGTGTGGAAGTAACTGTACCAACCAGGACGTTCATTCCCCAGTCTTTTAATGCGTTGTAAGCGTTCAGGGTTTTCTCAGCATCGTTCTCATCATCTTCAAATTTGAACTCTACCTGATATCCGTTGATTCCGCCGTCTTCGTTTACTTCATTGATTGCAAGCTCTGTTGCATTCTTTACAGCCTGTCCATAGATTGCTGCTGCTCCGGTTACAGGTCCGATTCCACCGATCTTAAATGTAGCATCGTCTGCAAATACAGATACAGGTGTTACTGTGGATACTGCCATTGCTGCGGCTGCAGTAATGCTGAGTACTTTTTTCAGATTTCTCATAATAAATCTCCTCCTTAATTTATGTAAGAGCGTCTGTCATCTCGCCTCTCATGGTGCCCAAGGCATATCCGAAAAACATGGCATGCAGATTGCAGGAATGATTTTGGGAACAGGTTCTGCAACACTGAGATAGTATAAAAGCCCACTGGTGGTTTCCCAGCCGGCTTTGGCTTCCACTGACACTTTAATATGTTGCTGTTTTGAATTATATCACCATATATTTGACCATGCAAGAAAAACTTTATGGAAATTTAAGATTTTTCCGTCTTTCATGGACACTTGACCGTACCGCACACGCAATTTTATCCCATTCATCGAAAAATACATTAAAAAAGGTACACACAGAAACCGTAACAATTTCTATGTGTACCTCAAAATTCTGATTTAATTTATCAAATCTTATGTCTCTCTAAAACCGACAATTATGCAATTGCTTTTTTAGCAATCTCAGCAAGTGCTGTAAATCCTTCTGCATCGTTTACTGCAAGTTCAGCAAGCATCTTTCTGTTGATGTCGATGTTTGCAACTTTCAGTCCGTGCATCAGTTTGCTGTAGGATAATCCGTTCATTCTTGCAGCAGCGTTGATACGAGCAATCCATAATTTTCTGAATTCGCTCTTACGCTTCTTACGGTCACGGAAAGCATATTTACGAGAAACAAATACTTGAGTACTTGCTGCTTTAAATTGTAAGTGTTTTGAGCCACGGTAACCCTTGGCTAACTTCATGATCTTCTTACGACGAGCGCGTGTTACGGTTCCACCTTTAGTTCTTGGCATCTAAAATTCCTCCTCAAAAAGTCTTCTAATAATTAACGCATTTGGGAAAGCATCTGTTTGATGCGCTTTAAGTCACTTGCTGAAACCATAGCAGCTTTTCTCAAATGACGACGTTGTTTCTTAGTCTTACCGTGGAAACGGTGTCCAGTGTAAGCATGGT
>OMAZ01000784.1_pt1 | contig 10818 bp, 13 predicted proteins | sample 1674131 | NCBI WGS metagenome assembly OMAZ01 (sample SAMEA103958147, study PRJEB25191) | human gut metagenome | biome: human-associated habitat [ENVO:00009003]; feature: intestine environment [ENVO:2100002]; material: feces | place: Germany | collected 2013/2015 | reverse complement strand
ACGTGAAGATGTTCCTAAAGTTCTTAACGGACTTGGAATCGCGATTATCTCTACTTCAGAAGGTCTTTTGACTGATAAAGAAGCTCGTCAAAAGAACGTTGGTGGGGAAGTTATCGCTTACGTTTGGTAAGAAGCTGGTACTAAGTACTTATCTCAAATGATTTGTGCGAGTTTCATTGATTATATTCGCTGAAACTCATCCCCGTGAAAACTAGTCACTTTGTGGCTTGATAATCTAACAGGAGAATTAAATACTATGTCACGTATTGGTAATAAAGTTATTACTTTGCCTGCTGGTGTTGAAGTAACAAACAACGATAATGTTGTTACTGTTAAAGGACCTAAAGGCGAACTCACTCGTGAGTTTAACAAAAACATTGAAATCAAAGTTGAAGGCAACGAAGTTACACTTCACCGTCCAAACGACTCAAAAGAAAACAAAACAATCCACGGTACTTCACGTGCAAACTTGAACAACATGGTTGTTGGTGTTACAGAAGGATACCAGAAGGTTCTGGAAGTAAACGGTGTTGGTTACAGAGCAGCTAAGTCTGGAAAGACATTGACATTAAACCTTGGATATTCTCATCCGGTAGAAATGGAAGATCCAGACGGAATCGAAACCAAAGTAGATGGTAACAAGATTATCGTATCCGGTATCAGCAAAGAAAAAGTCGGCCAGTTTGCAGCTGAGATCAGAGACAAGAGAAGACCTGAGCCATACAAAGGTAAAGGTATTAAGTATGTTGATGAAGTTATCAGACGTAAAGTTGGTAAGACTGGTAAGAAATAATTCAGGAGGGTGAGAAAATGGTAAATAAGGCATCTAGAGCGAAAATTCGTGAGAATAAGCATAGAAGATTACGTCATCATTTAAACGGAACTGCAACAACACCACGTTTAGCAGTATTTCGTTCCAACAAGCATATTTATGCTCAGATCATTGATGACACTGTAGGAAAAACTTTAGTATCTGCTTCTACTCTTCAGAAAGAAGTAAGAGCTGAGTTAGAGAACACTGATGATGTAGCAGCTGCTGCACATTTAGGAACCGTTATTGGTAAGAAAGCTGTTGAAGCTGGCATCGAAAGCGTTGTTTTCGACAGAGGAGGCTATATCTACCACGGTAAAGTTAAAGCACTGGCAGACGCAGCAAGAGAAGCTGGGCTGAAATTCTAATAAGGAGGAGCGAAACACATGAAACGTAATCTTATTGATGCTAGTCAGTTAGAATTAGAAGATAAAGTAGTATCAATCAAGCGTGTTACCAAGGTTGTTAAAGGTGGTCGTAACTTCCGTTTCACAGCTTTAGTTGTTGTAGGTGACGGCAACGGACACGTTGGTGCAGGTTTAGGTAAAGCAGCTGAAATTCCTGAAGCGATCCGCAAAGGAAAAGAGGATGCTATTAAGAAATTAGTAACAGTAGCAAGAGACGAAAACAACTCTATTACACATGACTTCGTTGGAAAATACGGAAGCGCTGAAATGCTTCTGAAGAGAGCTCCGGAAGGTACTGGAGTTATCGCCGGCGGTCCTGCCCGTGCGGTAATCGAGTTAGCTGGTATCAAAAACATCCGTACAAAATGTATGGGATCCAGAAACAAACAGAACGTTGTTCTTGCAACAATCGAAGGCTTAAGACAGTTAAAAACTCCGGAAGAAGTTGCTAGACTTCGCGGAAAATCTGTTGATGAGATTCTGGCTTAAGGAGGAAATACAAAAATGGCAAACACATTAAAAGTTACATTAGTAAAATCTCCTATTGGTGCAGTTCCGAAACACAAAAAAACTGTTGCAGCTATGGGTCTTACAAAAATGCACAAAACAGTTGAAATGCCGGATAACGCAGCAACAAGAGGAATGATTCAGCAGGTACAGCACCTGGTAAAGGTTGAAGAAGCTTAATTGCGATTTAACCAGAGAGAATTCTGATATGGATCTGATATGAACCTGTTATTCGCAGAGAATGGCAGGAGCATACAGAAACATATTCAGACACAATACAATCTGAACTTATAGATTTGAAATAATAATAAGGAGGTGCCAACATGGAATTATCAAACTTAAGACCAGCAGAAGGTTCTAAGCACAGCGATAACTTCAGAAGAGGCCGTGGACATGGTTCTGGAAACGGTAAAACAGCCGGTAAAGGACACAAAGGACAGTTAGCTCGTTCCGGTCACAAGAAACCGGGATTTGAAGGTGGTCAGATGCCTTTATACAGACGTCTGCCTAAGAGAGGATTCAAAAACAGAAATACAAAAGAGATTATTGCAATCAACGTTGACGTACTGAACCGTTTTGAAGATGGTGCAGAAGTTACAGCAGAAAGCTTACTTGCAAGCGGTGCAATCTCCAAGATCGCTGATGGCGTTAAAATTCTTGGAAACGGTGAGCTGACAAAGAAACTTAATGTCAAAGTAAATGCTGTCAGCGAGACTGCAAAATCAAAAATTGAAGCTGCTGGTGGTACAGTAGAGGTGATCTAATGTTTGAAACTCTTAAAAATGTTTTTAGAGTGAAAGAAATGAGACGCAAGCTGTTGTATCTGATATGGATGATTTTTATCATCCGTATCGGCTGCCAGATTCCGGTACCGGGAGTTGACAGTGATTTCTTCAAACAGTGGTTCAGCAGCAATGCCGGTGATGCATTCAATTTCTTTGATGCATTTACCGGTGGTTCATTTGAAAGAATGTCAATTTTCGCATTAAACATCACACCATATATTACATCTTCCATTATCATTCAGCTTCTTACCATTGCAATTCCGGCACTGGAAGAAATGCAGAGAGATGGTGAAGAGGGAAGAAAGAAGATGACTGCGATCACACGTTATGTGACCGTAGGTCTTGCTTTATTTGAGTCAATCGCAATGGCAATCGGATTCGGACGTCAGGGTATGATTCCGAATCTGGACTTCTTTAAAGGTGTTGTAGTTGTTGCCTGCCTTACAGCCGGTTCAGCTATGCTGATGTGGCTCGGTGAGCGTATTACGGAAAAAGGCGTTGGAAATGGTATTTCCATCGTACTTACCATTAATATCATTTCCAGAGTACCAAGCGACCTGACATTACTGTATGAGAACTTTATTAAAGGAAAAACGATTGCAAAGGGTACTCTTGCAGGACTGATCATTGCAGCCGTTATTCTTCTGGTAGTAGTTCTGGTACTTATCCTTAACGGAGCAGAGAGAAGAATTCCGGTTCAGTATTCCAAGAAAATTCAGGGAAGAAAACAGGTTGGCGGTCAGTCCACCAATATTCCGCTGAAGGTTAACACCGCCGGTGTTATCCCGGTAATCTTTGCATCCTCCATTATGTCTTTCCCGGCTGTCATTGCGCAGTTAACAGGAAAAGGTAATGGTACAGGAATCGGAAGTGAGATTATTCGTGGTCTTTCTTCCAATAACTGGTGTAATCCAAAACAGCTCCAGTATACATGGGGATTGGTTCTTTACATCGTACTTTGTGTTTTCTTTGCATATTTCTACACTTCCATTACATTCAATCCTCTGGAAGTTGCAGATAATATCAAAAAGCAGGGTGGATTTATTCCGGGTATTCGTCCTGGAAAACCTACGTCAGACTATTTGACTAATATCTTAAATTATATTATATTTATAGGTGCAGTAGGTCTTATCATTGTGTGCGTGATTCCGTTCATCTTTAATGGTGTGTTCGGAGCGAATGTTTCATTCGGTGGTACATCTATCATCATTATTGTTGGTGTTATCCTCGAAACTGTGAAACAGATTGAGTCACAGCTTCTCGTACGTAATTACAAAGGCTTTCTGAACAATTAAAAATGAGAGGTTGTGGTGCATGGCATCACAGCCTTGATTTGCTAAAAAAGAAAACGGAGGGTATAACTTATGAAAATCATTATGTTGGGTGCACCGGGGGCAGGAAAAGGAACTCAGGCGAAGAAAATTGCTGCGAAATATCAGATTCCGCATATTTCTACCGGAGATATTTTCCGCGCAAACATTAAAAATGGAACAGAACTGGGTAAAAAAGCAAAAACTTATATGGATCAGGGACTTCTCGTACCTGATGAACTGACCTGTGATCTGGTTGTGGACAGAATACAACAGCCGGATGCAGCAAATGGTTATGTGCTGGATGGTTTTCCAAGAACAATTCCTCAGGCAGAGTGCTTAACAGAGGCTCTGAACAAACTGGGAAGTAAAGTTGATTATGCAATCGATGTGGATGTTCCGGATTCCAATATTGTAAACCGTATGTCCGGAAGACGTGCCTGCCTGAAATGTGGTGCTACTTATCATGTTGTACATGCAGCACCGAAGGTTGAGGGCGTTTGTGATACCTGTGGAGAGAAACTGGTGCTTCGTGATGATGACCAGCCTGAAACAGTTCAGAAACGTCTTAACGTATACCATGAGCAGACACAGCCGCTGATCGATTATTATACTAAAGAGGGAATTTTAAAATCAGTGGATGGTACAAAAGATCTTGAAGAAGTATTTGCAGATATTGTTGCCATCCTGGGAGAGTAATTGGGTGTTTTTAAACACCATCTGGAGGTAAAATGTCGGTTTCTATCAAGACAGAACATGAAATTGAACTTATGAGGGAGGCAGGTCATCTGCTTGAAAAAGTGCATGATGGTCTGATCCCTTACATTAAACCGGGAGTGAGCACAAAGGAGATTGATCGTATCGGAGAACAGATGATACGTGATCTGGGATGCATCCCGAATTTCCTGAACTACGGAGGGTTTCCGGCGTCATTCTGTATCAGTCTGAATGATGAGGTAGTTCATGGAATCCCGTCTGAAGAGAAGATCATTCAGGAGGGAGATCTTGTAAAGATTGATGCTGGTCTTATTTATAAGGGGTATCATTCTGATGCAGCGAGGACTTATGCTGTCGGTGAAGTTTCACCGCAGGCACGTAAGCTGATGGATGTGACCAGAGAGTGTTTCTTTGAGGGACTCAAGGCCGCACGTGCGGGAAATCATCTGAATGATATTTCCAAGGCAATCGGTGCTCATGCTGCCAAATATCATTATGGGATTGTCCGCGACCTGGTTGGACATGGAATCGGCACTCACCTTCATGAGGATCCGCAGATCCCGAATTTTCCGCAGAAGCGAAGAGGAGTTCGTCTGATGCCGGGTATGACACTTGCTGTAGAGCCTATGATCAATCTGGGACGTGCAGATGTGGCATGGCTGGATGATGAGTGGACTGTTGTAACTATGGATGGTTCTCTTTCTGCTCATTATGAGAATACGATTCTTATTACAGACGGAGATCCGGAGATTCTGACTCTTACGAAATAATTGGACGACATACAGGAGGTTTAAAATGTCAAAAGCAGATGTAATCGAAGTGGAAGGCACTGTTCTGGAAAAGCTGCCTAATGCGATGTTTAAAGTGGAACTGGAGAACAAACATGTGGTGCTTGCACATATCAGTGGTAAGTTACGTATGAACTTTATTCGTATTCTTCCCGGAGATAAAGTTACGATTGAACTGTCTCCGTATGATCTGTCTAAGGGCAGGATTATCTGGAGAGATAAGTAAGAAATATTGGACTGCAGTTGGTGCAGTGATGAGAAAGAGAGCTGGAGGGATCTGGTTCTCTTTTTTTGTGCCGGAAGGGACGCGTAAAAAGGACGCGTATAAAAATAATTCATTTCATGTGCGGTTTCGGCATCTAAGATATTCTAAGCTTTCATAAATCTGCTAAAAGCATGAGGAAATCAGGTCAAACTCGCTTCGCTCAGACAGTGACCTGATTTTCTCATAACGCAGATTTCTGAGAGCTAAGAATATCTAAGATGCCTGCAAATGCACATGAAATGAATTATTTTTATACGCTGTATGTTGGCAGTGGGAAGTATAAATGGATGATCGGGGGAGAAAATGAAAAAATGTGATTTTATTCAAAAAAGTGCTTGCATTTTATATTTTGCTGTGATAATATATAAGCCGAACGCGTGAGTATATTGTATTTGTGCGCTCAAAAAACTGCAGATTTTAATGAATTTACGGAAGGAGGATTTCCAGTGAAAGTAAGATCATCTGTAAAGCCGATCTGCGAAAAATGCAAGATCATTAAAAGAAAAGGATCTATCAGAGTAATCTGTGAGAATCCAAAACACAAACAGCGTCAGGGTTGATTGACAGTTTAAAGTTTGTGTAACGTGCGGCTGCAGTGTGAGACGCCCGGAAGGGTTGTTCAGACTGTTAAGATAGTTTTAGCATGTATTGCCTAATACCGAGAGGCAACGTTGGCCCGTTGGCCGCAGTAATTCGGAAAGGCTGCTTTTCGCCAATTGCAGCTGGGTGTTTTACCGAGGCACCCCAATTAGGAACTGAGAAATAAGGAAGTGATGTGTCCGATACATCCCATTTCACCTTACTTGAGTGAGAGAATTCGCGAGGGTAAGTGATGTACAGGCATTAAGGACTTTCAAAGTAGAAGATGGAGGAAACAGTACATGGCTCGTATAGCTGGTGTAGACTTACCAAGAGAAAAACGTATTGAAATCGGTCTTACCTACATTTATGGTATTGGTAGACCAAGCGCAGACAAGATCCTTGCAAAGGCAGAAGTTAATCCTGACACACGTGTCAGAGATCTGACTGATGACGAAGTAAAGAGACTCAGCGCAGTTATTGATGAAACAATGACAGTAGAAGGTGACCTTCGTAGAGAAATCGCCCTCAACATTAAGAGACTGCAGGAAATCGGATGCTACAGAGGTATCCGTCATCGTAAAGGACTTCCGGTTCGTGGTCAGAAGACTAAGACCAACGCCAGAACACGTAAAGGTCCTAAGAGAACAGTAGCTAATAAGAAGAAATAAATAAAGCTTTAAACATCTGATAAGCGTAAGCTGATCTTATGAGGAAGCTTGCATGGACACTTGATGAATGACGAGCGAAGCGAGGAAATGAATTTAGTGGACATGGTGTTTCTTGTAACATATATTTGATTGATAAATAGGAAAGTGTAGGTTAGTTTTAAAATGGCTAAAGTGACTAAAAAAGCGACTGCAAAACGTCGTGTCAAGAAAAACGTTGAACACGGACAGGCACATATTCAGTCTTCTTTCAACAATACAATTGTTACTCTGACTGATAATGAAGGAAACGCTCTTTCATGGGCAAGTGCTGGTGGTCTTGGATTTAGAGGTTCAAGAAAATCTACTCCTTATGCAGCACAGATGGCAGCTGAGACTGCAACAAAAGCTGCACTTATTCATGGTTTAAAAACTGTAGATGTTATGGTAAAAGGACCAGGTTCTGGACGTGAAGCTGCAATCCGTGCCCTTCAGGCTTGCGGACTGGAAGTAACAAGCATCCGCGACGTAACTCCGGTACCACACAACGGTTGCCGCCCACCAAAACGCAGAAGAGTCTAATTGATTTAGAATATTAGGAGGTATTTGAGAAATGGCAGTAAATAGAGTGCCTGTTCTGAAAAGATGCAGATCCCTTGGCCTGGATCCGATGTATTTAGGAATTGATAAAAAATCCACAAGACAGTTAAAACGTGCAAATCGTAAAATGTCTGAGTATGGTTTACAGTTAAGAGAAAAACAGAAAGCAAAATTCATCTACGGAGTTCTGGAAAAACCTTTCCACAACTACTACGACAAAGCTGACAGAATGCCTGGACAGACTGGTGCAAACCTTATGATCCTTCTTGAGAGCAGACTTGACAATGTAGTATTCCGTATGGGATTTGCAAGAACAAGAAAAGAAGCTCGTCAGATTGTTGACCACAAGCATGTACTTGTAAACGGAAAATGTGTAAACATTCCTTCCTACCTTGTAAAAGCCGGTGATCAGATTGAGATCAGAGAAAAATCCAAAGGTTCTGAAAGATACAAAGGTATCCTTGAAGTAACTGGCGGACGTCTTGTTCCGGAATGGATCGATGTAGATCAGGAGAACTTAAAAGGAACTGTAAAAGAACTTCCTAACAGAGAAGCAATTGATGTTCCTGTAAACGAGATGCTTATCGTCGAGTTGTACTCCAAATAATCCATAGGATTATATCATAGAAAATTACCTGGTAATATTTCTATTATTTATACGATTCAGTGGTTGATTATTATCTTCCGCTGAATTGTAGTATTTGAATGAATACCCCTCAAACTTTTATTAACCCAGAAGGAGGGAACCCTATAGTGTTTGATTTTAATAAACCTAAGATCGAGATTACCGAATTATCTGAAGATAAAAAATTTGGCAGATTCGTAGTTGAGCCTCTGGAAAGAGGATATGGAACTACACTTGGAAATTCTTTAAGAAGAATTATGCTGTCTTCCCTGCCGGGTGCAGCTGTAAGCCAGGTTAAAATTGATGGTGTGCTTCACGAATTCAGCTCCATTCCGGGCGTAAAAGAAGACGTGAGCGATATTATCATGAATCTGAAGAGCCTTGCTATTAAGAACCACAGCACAGACAATGAGCCGAAAACCGCATACATCGAGTGTGAAGGAAAAGGTGTTGTAACTGCAGCTGATATCCAGGCTGATCAGGATATCGAGATCATGAATCCGGATCAGGTGATTGCTACTTTAAACGGTGGCAAGGACTGCAGACTTGCTATGGAGCTTACTATTACAAAAGGCCGCGGATATATCAGTGCTGATAAAGGTAAATCTGATGATATGCCGATCGGTGTACTTGCAGTTGATGCTATCTATACACCGGTAGACAGAGTCAACATGACTGTAGAGAATACACGTGTTGGTCAGGTAACCGATTATGATAAGCTGACACTGGATGTGTATACAAACGGTACACTTGATCCGGATGAGGCGGTAAGCCTTGCAGCAAAAGTATTAAGCGAGCACTTGAGCCTTTTCATTGACCTTTCCGAGAATGCAAAGACCGCTGAGGTTATGATCGAGAAAGAAGACAATGAGAAAGAAAAAGTCCTGGAAATGAGCATTGATGAACTTGAGTTATCTGTTCGTTCCTATAACTGCTTGAAGAGAGCCGGCATTAATACAGTTGAAGAATTATGTAACAAGACTTCTGATGATATGATGAAGGTTCGTAACCTTGGACGTAAATCATTAGAAGAAGTTCTTGCGAAACTGAAAGAGCTGGGCTTACAGCTTCAGCCTGCAGAAGAGTAAGAATTGATCAGGTTATTGGTTCTCTAAGGGAACAATAACCAGTTAGCAAAGAGATATTATACGGTGGGGATGCCTAAGCAGTCGGACAGTAAGACCGAACAAGCGTGCCCGGCTGTCCCACAGATGGAGGAAAATTAAATGGCAAAATATAGAAAATTAAGCAGAACTTCTGACCAGAGAAAAGCATTACTGAGAAGCCAGGTAACAAGCCTTTTATATCATGGAAAAATTGTTACTACAGAAGCTAAAGCAAAAGAAATCCGTAAAATCGCAGAAGGCCTTGTAGCTATGGCTGTTCGTGAAAAAGATAACTTCGAAACTGTTACTGTAACTGCTAAAGTTGCTCGTAAAGATGCAGAAGGCAAGAGAGTAAAAGAAGTTGTTGACGGAAAGAAGAAAACTGTATACGATGAAGTACAGAAAGAGATCAAGAAAGATGCTCCTTCCAGACTTCACGCTCGTCGTCAGATGATGAAAGTTTTCTACCCGGTTAAAGAAGTACCTGCAAAGGGTGCCGGAAGAAAGAAAAACACTAAAGACGTAGATATGGTTGCTAAGATGTTCGATGAGATCGCTCCAAAATACGCTGACCGTAACGGTGGTTACACAAGAATCGTTAAGATCGGACCGCGTAAAGGCGATGCTGCAATGGAAGTACTGATCGAATTAGTATAATCCAGCCAGATTTTCGATTTTATATTTGTCCAGACGATGATAAGACTGCATATGTATGGTGTTCATGCCGTATATATGCAGTTTTTTTGTTATGCTATAGGAAATCACTTCCTTGTAACATAACCGTTTATTACCCTTGATTATTTGAGCCAGATAGCGTAAAATCGTAGAGTATATAAAAACCATATTGATGAAGAAGTGTTAAATAAGACATTGGACTGTTACAAAATACGAGAGCAAAAGATAAGCGAGGAATACAAATGACCGGCAGGAGATTGAAAAATTGAGGCAGAATACGAAAAAGAAACGATTAGGATTTGGTTATTTCATCAGGATGTTTTTGTTGTTGGTGGAATTACTGGCTGTTACACTGTTTCTGTGGGGAAATGATGCTTATTCCATATCTGCCACCACACCTGAATTTAAGTGGGAAAATTATAAAACGATCGCACATGCACTGGGAGGGATTGGTGATAAAACCTATCTGAATTCAAAAGAGAGTTTTCTGGCAGGCTATCAGATGGGGTGCAGGTTGTTTGAAGTTGATCTTGTGAAGACATCTGACAATGTATGGGTGTGCCGCCATAGCTGGTATCAGTCTCTTGGACAATGGGAAGGCGATGAAAAGAAAGTTCTGTCCTCAGAGGAATTCTTATCCCAGCCCATTTATGGAAAATATACGCCTATAACATTTGAAGATCTGCTGGTTCTGCTGAGTGATTATCCGGACGCTTTTGTGATGCTGGATTCCAAACAGTATTCTCTCCGTAATTATCAGAAAACAGTGGAAGATTATGCAGATTATATTGAACTGGCAGAGGCTGCCGGTGTCCCGGATGTGATGCGGCAGGTCATACCGGAAATTTATAACCAGGCAATGTTTGCCGGAACAGCACTGCTGTACGATTTTCCAGGATATATTTATTCTTTATGGCAGGAATACTCTATTAAAGAACTGACTGAAATTGCGGCATTTTGCAGAGAAAAGAATATTCAGGCAGCTACAGTCTACTA
>OMAZ01000774.1_pt1 | contig 10950 bp, 9 predicted proteins | sample 1674131 | NCBI WGS metagenome assembly OMAZ01 (sample SAMEA103958147, study PRJEB25191) | human gut metagenome | biome: human-associated habitat [ENVO:00009003]; feature: intestine environment [ENVO:2100002]; material: feces | place: Germany | collected 2013/2015 | reverse complement strand
GCCATTACCGCCCATGTATCTTTTGCCCCGTAGGGAGGGGTCTTGACCCCTCCGCAGCCGCCCGCTCCCCCTGATCTGAAACACAAAAAAATCGCCCCCATCCGGTTGCGGCTCCGGATGGGGGCTTGGGGTATCGGTTTGTGTGAGGAGGAATCATGTTCCAGAATTACGGTTGCGGCTCCGTAACCCTGTGCCTATATACTACCGGATAACTGCTAAAAAACTATGTTTTTCCTATGAACAATTTGTAAATTACCGCGCAGCCGGGCCCAACGCCCCGGCTGCGCCTTTTTTTGTTTGCATTTGGAAACGATGCAAAGGAAGCTGGCGGGAGTGATGTAATTGCAGAGAGGTAGGGGCCGGGTATGCCCGGCCCCTGCGGTGCAGCAAAATAAAAACGGGCAGTCACCCATTTTGAGTGACTGCCCGTTTGGCTTACATTCAGATAACGTTATACTCCTTCAGCAGCTTCTCCACTTCGGTGCCCTCGATCTTCTTGAGGGCCTCCTTCATGGCGAGCTTGCCGACGAGAGGCATCTCCATATCGGTGATTTTGCGTCCGTCGCGGAGCTTGACCGTGGCATCCAGCAGGCAGCGGATGTCGTAGACGCTGCCCCAGACCTCGGGCACGCCGCGGTCCACGTTCAGCAGGGTGTAGACGGCCTCCATGCCGGTGCGGATGGAATACTCGGTGGTGAAGATCGTGTCGCGGGCGGTCTCGGCAAACTGGCCCAGGAACGCGAAGTTGACAGCGCCCTCGGGCACGATGTCGGGGCGGTCACCCGCAGCGCGCGGCATAAAGAACGCATCAATATACGGCATCATGCAGGGCACGGTGTTGGCGCTGTTCGCGGCCATGTCCTCGATCTGATCCTCGGGCACGCCCAGGTGGTACAGCCACTCCATGCAGATCTCCTTGCCGGTGCAGTCGCGCATGGGCTTCTTGATATAGTTGCCGGGCTTGTCGGTGAACAGGCTGTAGACCCAGACGCAGAGCTGGTCCTTGGGCTGGTCGCGGAACTGCTGCTGACGGTTCAGCGTCCAGCTCAGCAGCCAGTTGGAGTCGGTGACCGTGACAATGCCGCCGGTGACGACCTTGCCGCTGAACGGGTCGCGCTTGCAGATCTTCTTGATATAGGGCACGATGCGCTGGTCCAGCGTCGTGACGGTGGCGCTCATCCAGTTGGACAGCTCGGGGTCATAGCAGAACTTGTCGGGGTGGCCGAAGCTCGGGTCCTGCGCGGCGATCTTGCGCCACAGGTCCCAGCCGCCGCCCTCCTTGATTTCGGGCTTGAACTCGGCGGGGGTGTCCTGGCTGCCCAAGGTGGAGTTCTCGACGCAGCCGCCGTTCGTGATAAAGACGAGGTCGTTCTCGGTCAGGTCGATGGAGCTCTCCTGACCGTCGTGCAGGATGTCGATGCGGGTCGCCTGCTTCTTGCTGCCCGCGCAGTCGAACGCAATGTTCGTGACCTTTGTATCGTAGTGGAACTGCACGCCGAAGCCCTCGAGGTACTTGACCATGGGCAGGATCATCGACTCGTACTGGTTGTAGCGGGTGAAGCGCAGCGCCGTAAAGTCGGGCAGACCGCCGATGTGATGGATGTAGCGCTGCAGATAGCGCTTCATCTCCAGTGCGCTGTGCCAGTTCTCAAAAGCGAACATCGTGCGCCAATACATCCAGAAGTTGGAGTTCAGCACCTCATCGTCAAAGAAGTCGGTGATCTTTTTGTCGTACAGCTTCTCATCGGGGGACATGAACAGGTTCATGATCTCTATGGCGGCCTTGTCGGACAGGCCGAACTTGCCGTCGGTGTGGGCGTCCTCGCCGCGGTTGCGGGTGGCGCGGCAGAGGCTGTAGTTGGGGTCGGCCTTGTTCAGCCAGTAGTACTCATCCAGAACGGTGTGGTTCTCGTCCTCGATGGACGGGATGGAGCGGAACAAATCCCACATACACTCAAAGTGGTTGTCCATCTCGCGCCCGCCGCGCATGACGTAGCCGAGGTTCTCGTAGTGGTAGCCGTCGCAGGCACCGCCCGGGATGGGGTCTTTCTCAAGAATGTGGACGTGCTCGCCCTTCATCTGGGCATCGCGGACGAGATAGCACGCCGCAGACAGCGCCGCCAGGCCGGAGCCGACGATGTAGGCAGATTTGCCGTCCACATTGGCGGGCTTTTGGGGGGTGGCAAAGGCTTCATAGTTACCGGCGGAATAATACATAAGAGTACCTCCTGTGATGATAAGGCCGCGTGCTTGTTGGAGAGCGGCCTGTGATTTACTTGGTATGTCTGTAGTATACCCGGCGGGCGGAACGGTTACAATCAGCAAAAAATCCCCTTTGATAAGAATTTTATCAAAGAGGACGGATTGTATAGATTATGGCGATTTTGTGAATGGGAGAGGAAAAGGCCCCCTTGTCAAAGGGGGCTGTCCGCGTGAGCGGACTGGGGGATTCCGACGGGCCGCCCGGGAGGATGGCGCTGCCCGAATGCGGCCCGGAATCCCTCCGGCCTCGCAGGCTCGGCCACCTGTTCCCCCTCTGGCGCTACGCGCCACCTCCCCCGGCACGGGGGAGTCTGTCTTTGACAAGGGAGACTTTTACCGTTACTTATCGATCCGGCACGCCTCCAGAGCCTTTGTAATATCCCCGTGGATAAGGGTCGATACCCGCTCGATGAGGGCGGCGGGGTCGTCCTTCATGCCGGTGCGCACCCATTCCAGCGTCAGGCCGACGAAGGCGTACTTGTAAAAATTCGCGATGAACTCCTTGTCCTCGGGGCGCACGGTCATTCCGGCAGCCTTCTCCTCAACGACGCCGATCATCAAATCGTAGGTCAGGCGGTAGAGGTAGTTCTCGATATGCTCGCGGCTGATGGAATGATAAACTTTGGTGACAAAGACCTTGTCCTTCTGCACGGCCTGCAGGATCTGCAAAAAGCCCTGCTGCCAGGTGTCGTAGGTCTTTTGCCCGGCCAGCGCACGGGTCGCGCTCTCGATGCAGGCCCACTCGACCAGATCGTAGATGTCCTTGAAATGGTAGTAGAACGTCATGCGGTTCACGCCGCAGTGTTCGGTCAGGTCGGTCACGGTGATTTTGTCCAGCGGCTTTTCGGCCAGCAGGTCCTTTAAGGATGCGACCAGCGCGCGCTTTGTCATTTGGGACATGGGTGCGTTCTCCTTGTTATAAGCGTTACGGCGGATGCGGGGCGTCGGGGACGCGCCCCCCTGCAACCGTAGGGGCGGATTCCCTATCCGCCCGTGGCCGTTTGCGGCAATATCATTATTATAAAAGAAGATTATGAATTTTTAAACCCCTACACCCGCTCCCATAGCGTCACGACCCGCTTGCGGGCCATGCAAGAAAAAATTGCGGAAAGGGCGAAACTGTGGTATAAAAAGGATAATAAATCTGGTAAGGAAGTGTTCCCCATGCCCGAAATGCTTGATATTGTCGATGAAAACGGTGTCCCCACCGGTCAGAGCGTGCCGCGCACGACGGCCCATGCCGAGGGGCTGCGCCACCGCACCAGCCATGTCTGGATCGTGCGGCGCAAAAACGGCAGGGTGCAGGTGCTTTTGCAGATGCGCTGTGCCGCCAAGGATTCCTACCCCGGCTGCTACGATATTTCCTCTGCCGGGCACATCCCGGCGGGCGCGGAGTTCGTCGGCTCGGCCCTGCGGGAGCTGCGCGAGGAGCTGGGCGTGACCGCTGCCCCCGCCGACCTGCACGAATGCGGCCTGCGGCGGTTCCGCTTTGAGGCTGAATTCCACGGTAAACCGTTCAAAGACAATCAGGTCAGCAAGGTGTTCTGCCTCTGGCTGGACCGCGAGGCCGAGGACTTTGCCGTGCAGAAGTCGGAGATCGACTATGTAAAATGGTTCGACCTGGACGAGGCCGTTGCCGCCGTGGAGCAGGGCACGATCCCCAACTGCATCTTCCCGGAGGAGCTGGGGATGGTGAAGAAGTTTGTGGGGCAGACCGGGGGCGGCTGCTGACGCTGACTGCGGCGGGGTGAGGGCACCCCGCCCTACATATATAACGAAAAGGGGAACGTAGGGCGGCCTGCCCCAGGCCGCCGCGGACGTGTGCGGTGGAACGAACAGCCCGGGTGGAGCGGCTTCCCCCGAGGGGCTGCGCCCGCAGGCGCGTGTCGGAGTGCAACCGCCGCAGGCGGCTCTTGGCGCGAAGACTGAAGCTGTCAGCGGCCCCGCCCGCTGACTGATGAGGGCGAGGCTTGTCTATGCTGCCCGTTTATGGTCTGCCGCCCGGGAACTTACCCCCTCATCCGGCCCTGCGGGGCCACCTTCCCCCTTGGGGGAAGGCAAAGGCTCTCCTCCGGTGTTGCCAAATCCGCAATTTTGTGTTGCCTAATGCTGAAAACCGTGCTATAATACATACGTCAACGCTGGATATACACGAGAGATTGCATATTTTTGCAGGCACAGGCAGCATAAATGTATAACTATTCGTCAACCTGCCTAAAACAACCGCGAAAATGGAGAATCCTTTGGCAGTTTTACCGCTTGCAAAATGTATAAAAGAGTGTATAATATACAGCAATGAATGAATAAATATTCAAGACAAACGGCAAGCAACATACCCCGCGCGTCTTGGCGAAGAAACAGAGAGGGGAACTCATCATGAAAAAGGATAAGAAAGACATCAAAAAGGTAGTTCTGGCGTACTCCGGCGGTCTGGACACCTCCATCATCATTCCCTGGCTGAAGGAAAACTACAACAACTGCGAGGTCGTCGCAGTCTCCGGCGACGTCGGCCAGGGCACCGAGCTGGACGGCCTGGAGGAGAAGGCCATCAAGACCGGCGCGTCCAAGCTGTACGTCCTCGACCTGAAGAAGGACTACGTCGAAAACTACATCTGGCCCTGCCTGAAGGCCGACGCCAAGTATGAGGACTACCTGCTGGGCACCTCCCACGCGCGTCCCTGCATCGCCGCCGCGCTGGCCGAGATCGCCAAGAAGGAGAACGCCGACGCCATCTGCCACGGCTGCACCGGCAAGGGCAACGACCAGGTCCGTTTTGAGCTGACCCTGAAAGCGCTGGCCCCCGATATGGCCATCATCGCCCCGTGGCGTGAGTGGAGCATCAAGAGCCGTGACGAGGAGATCGACTACGCTGAGGCCCACAACATCCCCCTGAAGATCAACCGTGAGACCAACTACTCCAAGGACAAGAACCTGTGGCACCTGAGCCATGAGGGCCTCGACCTCGAGAAGCCGTCCCTGGAGCCGCAGTACAATAAGCCGGGCTTCCTGGAGCTGGGCGTTTCCCCCGAGCAGGCCCCCGACACCCCGACCTACGTCACCATCCACTTTGAGAAGGGCATCCCCACCGCTGTGGACGGCAAGGAGATGGAGAGCGTCGAGCTGGTCGAGTACCTGAACAAGCTGGGCGGCGCCAACGGCATCGGCCTGCTGGACATCGTCGAGAACCGTCTCGTCGGCATGAAGAGCCGCGGCGTCTATGAGACCCCCGGCGGTGCCATCCTGTACAAGGCGCACGATGTTCTGGAAACCATCACGCTGGACAAGGAGTCCATGCACTTCAAGGCACAGCTGGCCCAGAAGATGGGCGAGCTGGTCTACAACGGCCAGTGGTTCACCCCGCTGCGTGAGGCCATCAGCGCCTTCACCGACGACCTGCAGAAAACCGTCACCGGCGACGTCAAGCTGAAGCTCTACAAGGGCAACATGATCAACGCCGGTGTCACCAGCCCGTACACCCTGTACGATGAGCAGACCGCGTCCTTCGGTGAGGATGAGGATTACAATCAGGCAGACGCCAACGGCTTTATCAACCTGTTCGGCCTGCCCATTGCCGAGCGCGCCAAGCTGGCCAAGAACTGGCCCGCACAGGACTAATAAGCGAACGAACGCCGAATAAGCAACCGCCAAGGGGCGTGGAAACCCTTTGGCGGTTTTGGCATTCTACAAAAAAGCCTTCCCCCGAGGGGGAAGGTGGCCCGCAGGGCCGGATGAGGGCAGACCTTGCTGCAATTGCCTGTTTTACGGGTTGCTGCCGGGAACTTTGCCCTCATCAGCCGCCTGCGGGCGGCAGCTTCCCCCAAAGGGGAAGCCTTTAGAAAACGGAGGTAAAACTTATGCCCCAACTTTGGCAGGGCCGGGCCAGCAAGGCCGTTGACAGCCGCGTAAACGATTTTAACTCATCCATCCGCTTCGACGCGCGGATGATCGAGCAGGATATTCAGGGCAGCCTTGTCCACTCGGCCATGCTGGGCAGACAGGGCATCATCTCCCGGCAGGATGTGGACGATATTCACAAGGGTCTGCACTCCATTTTGGACGATTTGCACAGCGGCGCACTGGAAATCGACCCCAACGCCGAGGACGTCCACACCTTCGTCGAGCAGACGCTGACCGCCCGCGTCGGTGACGCCGGTAAGCGTTTGCACACCGGGCGCAGCCGCAACGACCAGGTCGCGCTGGACATCCGCCTGAACCTGCGCGCCGCCAGCGAGCATATTCAGGGCCAGATAAAAGAACTTATCACCGTACTTTGCGACCAGGCCGAGAAGGGCGCAGGATACGTCATGCCCGGCTACACCCACCTGCAGCGTGCCCAGCCCGTGACCTTCGGCCACCAGCTGATGGCCTACGCCTGGATGCTGCTGCGCGATTTGGGGAGATTGCAGGACGCGACCCGCCGCATGGACGCCGAGTGCCCGCTGGGCAGCGGCGCACTGGCGGGCACGACCTACCCGCTGGACCGCTTCTACACCGCCGAACAGCTCGGCTTTGCCGCGCCGTGCGGCAACTCCATCGACGGCGTGTCGGACCGCGACTTCTGCATTGAGCTGTGCAGTGCCATGGCGACCTGCATGATGCACCTTTCCCGCTTGAGCGAGGAAATTATTTTGTGGTGCAGCTGGGAGTTCAAGTTCATCGAGCTGGACGACGCCTTTACGACGGGCTCGTCCATCATGCCGCAGAAGAAAAACCCCGATGTAACGGAGCTGATCCGCGGCAAAACAGGCCGCGTCTACGGCGATTTGAACACGCTGCTCGTCATGATGAAGGGCATCCCGCTCGCCTATGACAAGGACATGCAGGAGGACAAGGAGGCCATTTTTGACGCCGTGGACACGCTGGAACTCTGCCTGCGCACCGTCACGCCGATGCTGGCCACGATGACCCCGCTGCCCGCCAACATGCGCCGCGCCGCCGCGAAGGGCTTTATCAACGCGACGGACTGCGCCGACTACCTGACGAAGAAGGGGATGCCCTTCCGCGATGCCTACAAGTGCACCGGCACGATGGTGGCCGCCTGCATCCGCGAGGGCAAGACGCTGGAGGAGCTGACGCTGGACGAATTCAAGCAGTACAGCGACCTGTTTGAGGATGACGTTTATACGGCCATCGACCTGACGACCTGCTGCGAGGGCCGCACCAGCTACGGCGGCCCGACGAAGGCAAGCGTGATGAAGCAGGTTGCGGATGTGAAGGGGAAGCTGGCATAAAAGCCTTCCCCATCGGGGGAAGGTGGCCCGCAGGGCCGGATGAGGGCAGACCTTGCTGAAATTGCCTGTTTTACGGGTTGCTGCCGGAAGCTATGCCCTCATCAGCCGCCTGCGGGCGGCAGCTTCCCCCGAAGGGGAAAGCCTTTGGAAGTAAGGGGTGTAACAATGGGAAAGTACAAAATCTTCGTGGACGGTTCCTCCGGGACCACCGGTCTGCGCATTGCGGACCGGCTGGCGGAACGGGACGAATTTGAAATTCTGAAAATCTCCGAGGCGGACCGCAAGGATGTACGCGCACGGGCGGCGGTCATCAATGAGAGCGACCTCTCGTTCCTCTGCCTGCCGGACGACGCCGCGCGTGAGGTTGTGCCGCTGCTGCGGGACGATGTGCGCATTCTCGACACGAGCACGGCGCACCGCACCGCGCCCGGCTGGATCTACGGCCTGCCCGAGCTGCACGGCACCCGCGAGGCACTGAAAACCGCGACCCGCGTCGCCGTGCCGGGCTGCCACGCCACCGGCTTTATCGCGCCCGTCGCGCCGCTGGTGGAACTGGGGATCATCCCTAAGGCCGCGCACCTGAACGTGACGAGCCTGACCGGCTACAGCGGCGGCGGCAAAAAGATGATCGCTGAGTACGAGGCCGAGCGCACCAACGAGGCGCTGAACGCCCCGCGCCCCTACGGCCTGGCGCTGCACCACAAGCACCTGCCCGAGATGGCCGCCGTCACGGGGCTGGACACCGCACCGAATTTCGTCCCTGTTGTGGCCGACTACTACGCGGGCATGGAGACGATGATCCCGCTGGATGTAACGGCGCTGGGTGTTTCCGCGCCGCAGGTCGCGTCCGCGCTGGCGGAATATTACGACGGTCAGCCGATGGTGAAGGTGCATCCCCTGTGTGAGGGCACGGACGGCGGCTTTTTGGCCGCCAACAAGCTGGCGGGTAAGGACACGCTGGAAATTTACTGCCTGGCCAACCCGGACGGCACCCGGATGCAGCTTATCAGCCTGTTTGACAACCTCGGCAAGGGCAGCTCGGGCGCGGCAGTGCAGTGCATGAATCTGATGCTGGGGCTGGAGGAAACGCGCGGCTTAGCGCGGTGAATGGCTTCCCCCTTGGGGGAAGCTGTCAGCGGCCCCGCCCGCGGACTGATGAGGGGCGGCCTTGCCGGAACAACCCGTTTACGGGCGGCAATGGCGGACTTTGCCCTCATCCGGCCTGCGGCCACCTTCCCCCTAGGGGGAAGGCTTTTGAAGTTCGATATAAAATAGCAAGAGGGGTACATACAATGTCTGATTTCAAATCAATTCCCGGCGGCATCTGTGCGCCGAAGGGCTTTTCCGCGGCGGGCGTGCATTGCGGCATCCGCCATAACCATTCCAAACTCGACCTGGCGCTGATCAAGGCGGATGTCCGCTGCGCGGGCGCGGGCTGCTATACTACCAACAAGGTCTACGGCGCACCCATCACGGTAGACCGCGAGCACCTGAAGGACGGCTATGCACAGGCCATCGTTGTGAACAGCGGCAACGCCAACACCTGCGCGCCCAACGGCGTGCAGCTGGCTAAGGACACCTGCGACATCGTCGCCAAGGAGCTGGGCATCCGCGCGGACGACGTGCTGCCGTCCTCCACCGGCGTCATCGGCCAGGCCATGAGCATCGAGCCGTTCGCCAAGGGCATCCCGGAGGCCGCCGCCAAGCTGGCCGCCGACGAGGCCGGCAGCCACGACGCGGCTACCGCGATCATGACCACTGACACCCATCCGAAGGAAATTGCGCTGGAATTTGCCGTCGGCGGCAAGGCCGTGCGCATCGGCGCTATCGCCAAGGGCAGCGGCATGATCCACCCGAACATGGCCACGATGCTGCTCTTTATGACCACCGACGCCAAGGTCGCGCCCGCCGCGCTGCAAAAGGCGCTGTCCACCGTCGTGCCCGCCACCTTCAACCAGATTTCGGTTGACGGCGATACCTCCACGAACGACACCGTGCTGCTGCTGGCCAGCGGCCTGTCCGGCGCAGAAATTGCCGAGGGCACGCCCGATTACGATACGTTTGTCGCCGCGCTGACCGAGGTCGCCGAGCATCTGAGCCGCGAGCTGGCCGGTGACGGCGAGGGCGCAACGAAGCTGCTGGAATGCACCGTGACCGGTGCGCCCGACCTGGCGACGGCCCGCGCGGTGTCCAAGAGCGTCATCCACTCCACCCTGTTCAAGGCCGCCATGTTCGGCGCGGACGCCAACTGGGGCCGCGTGCTCTGCGCCATCGGCTACACGCCGGGCGATTTCGACATCAGCAAGACGTCGGTGCGCCTCAAGAGCAAGGCCGGTGAGGTCTTTGTCTGCGAGAACGCCGCCTACCACCCCTACAGTGAGGACGAGGCCGCCGTGGTGCTCAAGGAGGACGAGATCGACATCCTCGTGGACCTTGGCAGCGGCGACGCCACCGCCAAGGCCTGGGGCTGCGATCTGACGTATGATTATGTGAAGATCAATGGGGATTATCGGACTTGATATAAAGATAAAAGATAAAAGATAATAAAAAGTACGGCGGAGTCATTATTGTGGTAAAATATGAAGAAGGCAATGTCACAATCATGGCAAAGCGGATTTATGATGTCCTCAGTGAGGAAAAAGAGCTTCCGGTTCATTTGCTGAAGCAGTACGGCGGTTTTTCGGGAGAGGATAAGTCAGGCTTTGACAAAGCCCTTACGCAGCTGCAGATGGATTTCTATGTTTCCATATGCGGGCGGGCAAGGAAGCGTTCCCGCAGCGGGGAAGAATATGGCTGGTCATCCACCGTTTTCTGCCTTACGGAAAACCTGTTTGGAGAGGAGGTTTTCCGCAAGGCCGGAAAATTATCTTATGAACAGGCCTTCAAACGGATAGAAAAGCAGATTTATCTGCAGAATCCGCAGGCTCGGAGTGCAAAGGTCAATAAGTTTATTACCGGATGAGACTGACCGGAAAACGGAAAGTTTCCGGCAGGCGTCATATTAAACGACCTGGTACTTGGCTACATAAACAGGGAAGCTGTCCGTACCTTTAAGTTTCTTATCGGCAGGAAGCGAGGTAGTATGAATATCCGCATTTGTACATCCGTATTCTGAAAGCTTATCAAGAAAATCACTGTAGTTTACCGCCTTTATTTCAATCGGCTGACTTCCGATATTAACGTTTAACATAGAAAGAAAGCTTCTTGCATCGTTTGCGTTTCTTACACAGAATATTATATATCCGCTGCCGCTGAGCTTTGATATAAGATTTTTAAGAAACCCAAACGGGTTATTATATGAATTCAGCGGACGTCCTACAATTATAAAATCAAATTTATTATTCTCACTTGAAATCAGCGTTTCAGGATTACCGCATATAACCTCGTTGGCAATACTGATATTATCCGCATAATATTTAATATCAGAAGTATAAACTTTTGAATATAAAACATCCGC
>OMAZ01000773.1_pt1 | contig 10993 bp, 8 predicted proteins | sample 1674131 | NCBI WGS metagenome assembly OMAZ01 (sample SAMEA103958147, study PRJEB25191) | human gut metagenome | biome: human-associated habitat [ENVO:00009003]; feature: intestine environment [ENVO:2100002]; material: feces | place: Germany | collected 2013/2015 | reverse complement strand
ATAACCAGGCTTACAATCAGTGCTGTGAAACCGATCAGTGTCTCCATAATTGTCCAGGATTTCAGTGTTGTTTTCTCGTCGATCTCAAGGAAGGTTCCTACCAGCCAGAATCCTGCATCATTTACATGGCTCAGAGCTGTGGCACCTCCGCAGATAGCGCAGCACATTGCTGCTCTGTAGAGCATGCTGGTATCCATAACTGCCGGCATGGTTGCCATAATTCCGGATGCCATTGTCATTGCTACGATGGAGCTTCCCACTGAAGCTCTGACAAGAATAGCAATGAAAAATGCGATCAGGATCAGCGGAAGTCCGCTTTTCTCAAGAGCAGGTCCGATAATATTTCCAAGTCCAGAATCCTGCAGCATCCAACGGATCACACCGCCACTGGCAATAACCAGAAGAATCATACCTACAGGTCTGAGGGAGTGATCCAGGATTTTCTTTAACTGTGCACCTGAGAAGCCTCTGCGGATTCCCAGGAAATACATTGCAGCCAGAGTTGCAATTGTCAGTGCCAGGAATGGTTTTCCAAGGAATCCCAATACATCCTGTACGCCTGCCGGAAGGGGCATATATTTTGATAAGGTACTGAGAAGGATCAAAACAAGAGGTATGAGGATCACACCAAGTACCAGTCCAAAGGATGGCAGTTCTTTTCCGTCATCTTTGATCTCGCCTACATTGGCAGGAAGCTCTGTAAAAATCTTATTTCCGATAAATCCGCCCCAGATAATACCGGAAACCAGCATACAGATCAATGCTGTAGGAATTCCGACCATGATCATGGTTCCCAGGTTTACGCCCAGTGCATTTGCCACCAGTACAGATCCGGCTGACGGCGGTACAAAAGCGTAACCACTGGCAAGACCTGACAGAAGGGGAATTGCATAGTACAGAGTTGATTTTTTTGTCTGCTTCGCAACACTGAATGCCAGCGGGATCAGTACCACAACTCCTGCTTCAAAGAATACTGTAGTTCCGATTACCAGTCCTGTAAGTCCCAGTGCCCATCCTGCTTTTTTCTGACCGAATTTATGGATCAGTGTCTCTGCAATCCTCTGTGCGCCACCGCTTACTTCCAGGATTCCTCCAAACATGGAGCCAAGACCTACCAGAAGTGCAATACCCTGAAGTGTTTTTCCAACACCCTTTTCTACCGTGTCGGAAATCATGGTAAGGGGCATTCCTGCACCTGCTCCGATGATAATAGCTGAAATCATCATTGACAGAACCGGATGAAGTTTGAACTTGATGATCAGTACCAGTAATACGATGATTCCTACTGCTGCTGCAATCATTAATCTCATGGGATCTGCCGCAAAAGTTGTTTCTTCCATTTTTTCCTTTTACCTCCTTGATTCATCTGATGTTTTTCTAATTTCTCTCCAATACATCTGACCTATTTTCTGTTTTTCTTCTGAATTTACTTGTTTTTTCGTTTTTTGCCTTTCAATTCATCTGATGTATTTATAATATATTCTCTTCTTCAAAAAAGCAATACTGTAATTTTGTCTAAATTTTCGTATTTATTTTTGTGCATATTAGCACTTTGACATTCATTCTAAAACACCTTATCATAGAGATTAAGAAATTTCACTTTTAGAAATGGAGTAAATCATATGATGAATTCATTAGAAGAAAAAAGTCTTCCCCAGAAAATCTCGGAAGACATTATTTCACTTATATTAGAAGAGAACCTTCAGCCCGGAGACAAGCTTCCCAATGAAACGATTCTTTCCGAACGTTTAAATGCAGGAAGAAGTTCTGTTCGGGAGGCCATGAAGCTGCTTGCTTCACGAAACATTGTTACCATCCGACAGGGTTCCGGCACTTATATTGCTTCTTCTCCGGGAATGGTAGAGGATCCTCTGGGATTTACCTTTATCGGAAACAAGCAGAAGCTGATCCATGATCTTCTGGAGGTACGCTTCCTTCTGGAGCCTTCCATTGCAGCTATGGCAGCTACAAATGCAGAAGAAAAAGACATAAAAAAAATCACCGCTCTCTGCGATGAAGTAGAAGTGTTACTGAATAATCATGAGGATCACACACACAAGGATATTGAATTTCACGCTGCTATTGCCCTGAGCAGTAAGAATGTTGTGGTGCCAAGACTGATTCCGGTGATCAACAGCTCGATTCCTCTTTTTGTGGAAAGCACCGGAAATACTCTGCATAAGGAGACTATCGAAACTCATCGTGAGATTGCAGATGCTATCGCAGCCCACGACCCGCTCCGCGCACAGGATGCCATGTATCTTCATCTGGTCTACAACAGAAAAAGGATTCACCTTGCCATGAAATGATCCGGAATTATGATATAAAAAAGTACTTCCATCTCCGGGAAGTACCTTTTTTATAATCATTTTAAGAACACCATCACGAAAGTACCGCATCCACCAGTCTCCGCGTATATTCTTCTTTTGGTTCATTAATGATATCATCGGGAATTCCGCTTTCCACTACTTTTCCCTCATACAGTACCAGAACCCTGTCACAGAACATCTGGACAAGGGCCAGATTATGGCAGATAAAGATAAAAGACAGCCCCTTCTTCTCTTTCAGGTCTTTCAGAAGCTCCATGATCTGTTTCTGTATGGTTACATCCAGGGCACTGGTTGCCTCATCACAGATCAGAACTTTTGGTTCCACTGCCAGGGCTCTTGCGATCGCAGCCCGCTGACACTGTCCGCCACTTACCTCATGAGGATATCTTTTTGCATATTCCTTCTCAAGACCGCACTGCTCAAGCAATTCTGCTACTCTTTTCTCTACATCAGCCTTTTTCATTCCACGGTTGCGAAGGCTCTCACCGATCCCGTCACCCAGTGTCCTTCTGGGATCAAAAGAACCCACCGGATTCTGAAAAACCATCTGTATATCTCCATATACCTCTTTCAGCTGACTTTGTTTCAGTCTTGTAATATCTTTTCCTTCAAATTTCAATGTACCCTCTGTGATATCAGTCAGCCTGGTGAGCAGCTTTGCTATTGTACTTTTCCCACTGCCGGATTCTCCTACGATTCCCAGCGTTTCTCCTTTTTTTAGTGTAAAGCTTACATCATTTACTGCTTTAAAAGGATTTTTTCCTCTCTGGGTAAATATTTTTGTTAAATGTTCTGCCTCTAAAAGTATGCTCATACTCTGACCTTCCTTTGCAGCTTTGGTACAGCCTCCAGCAATTTCCTGGTATAGGGATCCTGGGGATGATCCAGTACACGGTCTGCTGTGCCATATTCTATTGTTTTACCATTTTTCAAAACCAACACAGTATCTGCCATTGCCCGGACTACTCCGATATCATGTGTCACGATCACGATTGCAGTTCCAAACAACTCTCTTAACTTAAGCATTTCCCTTACAACCTGGCGCTGTACAGACACATCCAGAGCACTGGTCGGCTCATCTGCAAATAAGATAGGCGGATTCATAAGCATGGCGATGGCAATACCTGCTCTCTGATTCATTCCGCCAGACAGTTCAAATGGATAACTGTCCCACACGCGCTGGCTGTCCTTAAAATTCAGTTTGTCAAACAGATCCATTGCCCTGGTTTTAGCCTCACTTCTTGTTATCTTTGTATGTGCACACATACTTTCGTAAATCTGCTCTCCGATGGTGCGAATCGGACACAGAGAGGCACCTGCATCCTGAAAAATCATTCCAATTCCTGCACCTCTGATCTTTCTTTTTTCTTTCTCCGGTATATCCAGGATATTCTGATCCATATATCGGATATCTCCTCTTGTCACAAGACCATCCGATCCCAGAAGTCCCACTGCAGCTTTGATCAGAGTGCTTTTCCCACTGCCGGATTCTCCCACAAGACCAAGTATTTCTCCATGTTCAAGGGAGAAACTCACATCATGAACCACCGCTTTTCCGCCAAATGATATCTCTACGGAATCGTAGGTCAGTATTTTTCTATCCATCTGTAAACCATCCTTGTTAATCCTTACCAAATCAGGGGCAAAATATCTTTTGCCCCTGAAATATCATCGTTCAAATATTCTTCATTTATTCTTACAGTTTAGTTAATATCCAGATCTGCTGTCAGTTCATAATAATCACATGGATGTGCAGTCAGTCCTGTTACATTAGACTGCATGATCATACTCATTCTCAGGTGAGAACAGAATACATAGGCATTATCATCCAGGATTGTCTGCTGCATCTGGATTGCCAGATCTGAACGCTTATCTGCATCAAATTCTTGCTTCATCTGTTTTTCCAGATCTTCCAGTTTATCACTGTGATAATGTCCGTTATTGCTTGCAGATTCATCCAGTGTACAGGAAGTGAAGAAATACTCCGGATCTCCTGTAGGTGCAGTTACCATGGCACTTGCATATACATCCCATAATGTAGGATCTTTACGGATAGTATTATTATCAGAGGTACAATTCACCTGAACATCCATACCGATTTCTTTTAAGGTCGCCTGTGCAGACTCTGCAAGAAGCGGAAGCTCCTGACGGCTTGGATAAGTAAGCCAGCGGATTTCCAGTTTCTGTCCGTCTTTTTCACGGATACCGTCACCATCGGAATCCACCCATCCAGCTTCCTCCAGAACCTTCTTTGCCCCATCAGGATCATAGCTCTCTGTTGTCAGATTCTGTCCGCCAAAAGAGAAGGTATCCGGGAAAACACCAACTGCAGGATATCCATATCCATTCAGAAGCACAGACACAAAGCTGTCCTTATCAATACCCATGGCAATTGCTTTACGCACTGCCGGGTCAGATGTTACAGGACTTTCAAAGTTCATCCATGCATAGAATGCACGGCTTGTAGCTGTACTGGTAAATGTAAAGTCATCATTTTCAAATAAAGGATAGCTTGCATATGCCATACCATAGGCAGCATTGATTTCCCCTGCCTGAAGAGCCATTGCCAGTGTATCACCGTCAGAGATTGTGCGGACAGTGATCTCATCCACATTTACATCTCCGTTCCAGTAGTTTTCATTTTTTACAAGATTAACATGATCATCTGTCACCAGTTCAGTGGCCACATAAGGACCTGTACCGATTACAATCCCATCATCACTGACACCTGCCTGCATATCAATAATACATCCATAAGGATCACTGAGATAATTGATCAGTGCAGGCTTCGGTTCTGTAGTCTTTATGGTAACAGTATTTCCGTCAGCCTCGATGGTATCAATACAGAGATCTCCTGCTGCACGCTCATGATTGGCAACCAGAGCCTCCAGACTTTCCTTTACTGCCTCTCCGTCACAGGCACGTCCATTGGAGAACACAACTCCGTCATTCAGTGTGATCTTCCAGGTCAGCTCATCAATATTTTCATACTCTTTTGCGATCCATGGCTCTATCTCCATTGTATCAGAATAACGGAAAAGAGTTTCCCCTACTCCATAACGGATACACGCCCATCCTGCATATGTATTTTGTGGATTAATATCTGCCTCTTCATTTTCCGCATTAAAGGTGGTATCACCAAATACAACTGTCTTTTTGTCTGCAGCCAGTGTTGGCATAGCTGTCATTCCTACTGCCAGTCCCAGGGCAATTGCCATTGCCAGAAATTTCTTTGTTCTCATTTTCTTTCCTCCTCGTTTGTTTTCATATTACTTATCATGAACGGCTGTTCTTAGGATCCAGATAGTCACGAACTGTATCACCTAACAGATTGAAAATTGCCACAGATATAAAAATTGCAATTCCAGGTGATAATACTACCCATGGATATGTTTGGATCATACTTCGTCCGCTGCTCATCATACTTCCCCATTCAGCCATGGGAATCTGTGCTCCCAGTCCAAGAAATGACAGACCTGCAAGTTCCATCATCATGGTACCGATATCAAGCATGGCTGTTACCAGAACAGGCCCCAGCATATTTGGAAGAATATGCCTGAGCATAATCTGACCTGAGCTGTCACCTGCCAGTATGGCAGCATGAATATAGGGTTCCTCTTTTAATGCCAGAGTCTGCCCTCTGGCAATACGTGAATATTTCGGCCAGCTTACTACTGCCAGTGCTATAACAGCATTCTGAATGCCTCCCCCAAGAATAGCTGCAATCGCCATGGCAAATACAAGCCCGGGGAAAGCAAGACATACATCTGAAATCCTCATCATAACAGCATCTGCAGCTCCGCCAAAATATCCGCAGCATACACCCACAGCTGTTCCCAGCACAGAAATCACCGCAACCAGAATAAAGGTAGAGAAAATACTGGCTCTTGCGCCACTTATAACTCTGGACAGCATATCCCTTCCATATGTATCTGTTCCCATAGGATGCTGAAGACTGGGGGGCTGAAGTGCACTTGCCAGATCCTGTGCATAAGGGTCATATGGACAGAGATGCTCTGAAAAAACTGCAAGTATCACAAGCCCTATTGCCAGAATAAGAAAAAAGACCAGCTTTTGTTTTATATGGTTTTTCTTAATCTTCTGTACACGCACTGTCACATTTTTATTCTGCTTTTCACTCATTGTTTCACACCTCCCAGACGGATTCTCGGATCCAGGAACCGGTATGACAGATCTGTAAGCAGATTTACTACAACATAGATGATCGCCATCCACATAACATATGCCTGAATAATAGGATAATCACGCATGGAGATGGCATCTACTGCCATCTTTCCAACTCCATCCCACATAAAGATTGATTCTACGATCGCAGTTCCTCCCAGCAGATTTCCCACTGACAGCATCAGCAAGGTAATGATGGTTACCAGCGAAGCCTTCATAATACTTTTCCAAAGAGTGACAGAAAACTTTACTCCTCTTGCTTTCGCTCCTGCCACATAATCTTTACTCAGTTCATCCAGCACAGTTGCACGGACCTGGCGAAGATACTTGGCCGACATGGCAATTGCCAGAGTGATTGCCGGCATTGCCACACTCTTTAAACTTACATCTTTGGATATAACCGGAAAAATCCGCAACCTGATTGCAAGAAAATACATCAACAGCAATGATACAAAAAAATTAGGAAGACTGTTTCCTATAAAGCTGCATAAACGGATCAGATAATCCGTAATCGTATTCTGTTTCACTGCTGACAGAATCCCCAGAGGGATTGATATGATGATGGTCAGCAAAATAGATGTCACTGTAAGAAGCAGCGTTGCCGGAAGCTTTGATATGAACGTGTCAAAAACCGGAAGACTGGATACATAGCTGTTTCCCATATCTCCATGAAGCAGTTTCCCAAGCCACACAAAATACTGGGTCAGAAATGGTTTGTCCAGTCCCAGCTGTTCTCTGGCTGCATTTAACTTATCTTCTGACAGGATCTGTCCTGTATTTTCCATTTTTTGTGTTACTACATCACTTCCCGCAATCCGCATCATGCCATAAGAGAGAAAAGTAATCGCAAACAAAATGGGAATCAGCTGAAGCAGTCGTCTGAATGCATATTTTCTCATTTGATTATCTCCATTTTATAATTTTTGAAAATTGTACTCCTAATTTGCCATCATTCAGTTTAACAAAAGCAAAAATAGCCCACAACCCACCCTGGGGGTTATAAGCTATTCTTAATTTGAATATCTATCGTCATTTTTGGAATAGTTTTTTTAATATCAGCAATAATTTAAAACAACCATCCCATTTTGTTCTAAACTATGTTATACTACAAGAGCTGTCGAACCTCCTGCAGGAAGGAGGTGAGTTTCATGGAAGCAATTTTTACTTCATTTCTTGTCTCTGTCATAGCAGGCGTAGTTAGCTACTACATATGCAAATGGCTGGACAGCGGACATTAGACAGCAACAGTCTAAACGGAACAGCTCCCCGTAACGAGCAAGAAAGCCCTCAGAGCGGCAACTCTGAGGGCTTTCGTTTCGCTTCATGGAAATTTCACTTCATTTCTTAGCTACTATTAGTATATGCAAAATAAGTTAAAAAGTCAACTGCAATTTTTATTAATGCTTCGGCAGTCTGCTCTTTAAAAACTCCACAAGCTCTGCCACACTCTCATCCATTTCTTCTCCTTTGTGGAGTATAAAACCAAAAATCACTTTACTGTCTCCAAGATCCAGAGGGATTCCCGGTGTAGTTCCTTCTTTGTTTTCTGACAGGTAACTTCCGCTTATATTTGCCACCTTACTGTTCTTCAGCATTTTTTCCATAATATAATCACTGTTGGTCAGCACGGAAATGTCAATATCCTTCCATTGGAATGCATCTTCTTTTACAGCACCGATGTCAAAAAATTCATCCTGATAATTCTGTATAAAACGGATTCCCTCCAGATCTTCCAGTTCTGCCCTCTCTTTGCCGGAATTGTAAAGCTCTGTCAGCCCTCCCGGATACAGCATTACATCTGTTTCATAGATAGGTTCGAAATGCATTTTGTTTTTTGACAATTCATACAGGAAATTTTCCTTCTGCTGACTGAGGATATATACAAAACCAATGTCATCCATATAATCCCGTACTCTTTCCATTACGCTTTGTACGCCTGCTGTTGTTACCTGGAAATGGTACTTTTTTTCATAGGTTTCATTATAAAAGTCTACAAACTGATTGGCAAACCAGGAACTGGGATTTAAAGATATCCGGATCCATTTTGTCATTCCGCTGGAAGCCATATTTTCCAGAACATTTACTTCATTTATAATTTTCGACGCATATTCATAAATCTTGTGCCCCTGTACTGTCAGTCTGATTCCTCTTGGAAGCCGTTCAAAAAGCTGCATTCCCAGCGTATCTTCCAGTCCCTTGATCACCTTGCTGACGCTGGGCTGTGTAGAATACAGATTTTTCGCAGCATCACTGAATGAACCTGTCTGCGCACATACTACGAAATACTGTAATTGTTTTAAATCCATAAAGATTTTATCTCTCTTTCTTCAGTTCCTTTTTATTTTCATACATTGCTTCATCAGCCTCATGAAGCAGTTTTTCCAGATTCTTTTCTTTTTCAGAAGTCCATGCATAGCCGATTGCAGCAGAAACAGGAATGTCTGTCTGACTGTCATCAATATGGAGTTCTCTCTGAATCCTGGTTATATACCCTTCCACATTTTCTGTTTTGAGTTTTATCTTCATACATTCTGTGATCTGCCATAATGCGGATTTCATCGATCTTCTGGCTGTGTTCCGGATAAATGGCATAGCCACAGCTTGTATCAACGCTCAGCAGACGCCCCTCTATATCAAAAGGCCGGTCAATGGCATTTTTTATTCTTCTGACCATCATCTCACAGAATTCATCATTAATATTGCCCTCCTCAATGATCAGGGAAAATTCATCTCCACCGATACGGAAAGCATAGTCTGTCTTCCTGATACATTTGCACAATCTCCGGGAAACCGCCTTCAGCAATCTGTCCCCCATGTCATGTCCATAAGTATCATTAACAGGCTTAAACCTGTCCAGATCCAGATAGAACATGGCAAATTTTTTATGCAGCTTTCCATTTCTTTTTAATCTTTCGGAAAGATAACGCTCATTATAAAGTCCTGTCAGTGCATCCGTATTTGCCAGCTTCTCAAGTTCATGCTTCTGCCCGATATCCTGAGCGATCAGCATTACTTTGGACAGTATACTGCCTTTCCATTCCACAGGTATCACTGACATTACTTTATAAGAAGATCTGTCAAGAGTACAATATTCAAAGGTATACAGATCATCCTCAGACATAATAACCTTTCTCAGATGTTCCGGTGAAAGCAGATCATCCATCTGTATATTTATCTTTTCCGTAAGTATCACATACTCTCCGGACATACGCTGAAGAAGTTCCCTGTAATCACCTGTAGGATTATAATAAGACTCATTGTTCATCTCATAATATTCATATATCCCGCTGTCCAGATCACAAACTGCAAAACGCTCTACAATCCTGGTTACTCCCTGAATAAGTTGATCCATGGCGATGTTCTGCTTTAACATCGCTCTGCATTCTTTTTCCGTATTTTTCGAATCCGTCACATCACGAAGAAAAATCATGGCGTGTCTGACCTCTCCGTTCTCATCTGTATCTCCCTCCATCACTACATTCCGGATAATACGCAGCTCTCCGTCAAACACTGCTTTGCATTCCTGACTGAGTTCCCCGGTAATTTTTCTGAGTTCCTTCATAATATATTCCCGATTGTAAATCTGCGCAACCGCCTCTTTACTCTCAGGACAGACATAATTATTAAGAAACATCTGTATCAGTTCATCCCATGTCCGGCTTTTGTTGAAAATTTCCTGAAGCGAGCCCTTTACTTTCATAGATTCAAATGTATTTTCCTGAAGATCCACATAATATTCACACAGATTCATATCTGTAAAAGCCCGGTGAAAAGCAGCTTCCCTTGCTTCCTGATTCCGGGCAAAGTGATCAGATCTGACAGATAATACCCAGATTGGCCGTCCTTTATTATCCCTGGCATCTGCCTTCACAATCCTTACCGATATTGATAAACCTTTACTGTCTGTAAGATACAAGGTGTGAGAACCCTGTAAATCATGAAGTCCTTCCGGTGAAAATATATGCTTTTGCTCATTACAGACCACACTGAGCATAGAGCCGTCTGATGCTTTCATAAATTCATCAAGGTCATCCCACCCCAAAAGCTGCAGAAAATAGTTACTTACACTCCAGATTGTCAGCTTCTCATCATAATAACCGGCGACTGTTCCCACCGGATCATTCTGTTTCAGTACATATTCAATAGCTTCCTGAACTGAAGGATTAATATCCGTATCTTCATTTGCGACATATATTTCAATCTTATTCATTTTGTTAAGCATACACCTATGCTCTGACATGATATTCTCAACCTTTCTTTAAAATAAAAGAGAATAATGCCCGCTACAATACAACAAGACATTACTCTCTGTATAAATGCAACTGGCTGCCATTTTACAGGCCCTTTAGCTTTGCGCCGCAGCCTTTCGACTGTTTTGCCGATACTGTATCTGTGGAATTATACAGTTACCTGGTGTGCCAACAAGTTGATTTCTCGAAGAATCAACTTGTCGGCACACTGGTTTATTCACAGACACA
>OMAZ01000754.1_pt1 | contig 11298 bp, 15 predicted proteins | sample 1674131 | NCBI WGS metagenome assembly OMAZ01 (sample SAMEA103958147, study PRJEB25191) | human gut metagenome | biome: human-associated habitat [ENVO:00009003]; feature: intestine environment [ENVO:2100002]; material: feces | place: Germany | collected 2013/2015 | reverse complement strand
ATACCCAAAAAGGAATGCAAAACAGAACATAATCCTCAAAAAAAATAGTTGAATTATGATATGATTATTACAGGTGAGGGATATGGATGAATTTTATCAAAAGACCTATTTAATGATTGTTTTTAAATGGTCTTATTACTATACAAGAAAGAATATGAAAAATGTCAGATGTGACATTATTGAAGACACTAAAGACTATCATACTGTACGTTTTTATTTGAAGAATCGTGTTGCTTTTTTAACTGTCTGGCATAATGGCATTATTGAAGAACAGATTACAGATGAAGAAGGGAAAGAAATCTATTTCTATCTCCATTATACTTTAAAGAGCTTATCCCAGTTCTTATCTTATTATAAAGATTTTATGGTTGTCTTTTTAAGAGATGCAGACCCTAAACGTGTGAAAGTAGGGATTGTAGACCAGGATGGCTTTTCTTCTAGTTATTTAATTAGTTTAATGAAAGAAAGTCTGATAATAGAAAAGTCTAATCTAGAAGTGGAATCAGTGAGTCTTTCTTCATTAGAAGAAGTAGAAGGAGACTATGATGCACTTTATTTATCCCCTTCAGTCATGCATTTAAAAGGGGATATAGAGTCTATTGTTTCTGTTCCTGTGTATGTAATTGATCCTCTTGTTTATGCAACCAATGATTTCTATACACTTATACATACAATTTTGTCAAAATAATGTATCTGGCTTGCATTCTTACTAGTAAATAGTATACTAATAGTAGTAATCATTACTGATTAGGAGAATGGAACATATGGCGGAGACAAGACTTAGAAGATCTAAGCAGCGAGATACGATATATGATATGCTCGTGAATGATCACACGCATCCTACAGCAGAAGTTATTTATTCTCATGTAAGAAGAATCATTCCGGATATATCACTAGGTACTGTTTATCGTAATCTGAATGTTTTAGTTGAAAATGGGTATATCAGAAAATTAAATATAGATCGTGCTACTGTACATTACGATGCTAATGTGACACCACATCATCATATGGTATGTTCAAAATGTGGAAAGATTGTGGATATACATATTCCACATGGTGCATTTGATGAACTTGTTCATGATATAGAAGAACTAGATCAAGTACACCTCACACATGTTGATATGTTATTTCAAGGAATCTGTAATGATTGTAAGAATATGAAGGAGGATAAAGAAAATGTCTAATTTAAAAGGTACTGAAACATTAAAGAATCTAATGGCTGCATTTGCAGGTGAATCACAGGCAAGAAATCGTTATACTTTCTGGTCTAGTATTGCGAAAAAAGAAGGTTATGTAGAAGTGTCTAAAATCTTTGAAGAAACAGCAAACCAGGAAAAAGAACATGCGAAACGTTTAATGAAGCTTATGAACACTGCTGCTCAGGGCGAAACATTACCTGTTGCTGGTGAATTCCCAGTATTAATGGGTACAACTGTAGAAAACTTAAAAGCTGCAGCTGCTGGTGAAAACGAAGAATGGACACATATGTATCCAGAATTTGCTAATAAAGCTGAAGAAGAAGGATTACCTGAAATCGCAGCTATCTTAAGAGCCATCGCTATGGCTGAAAAGATGCATGAAGAAAGATACTTAAAACTTGCTAAACAGATTGAAGACGGCACAGTATTCAAGAAAGATCATAAAGTACTATGGAAATGTAACAACTGTGGATTTGTCGTAGAATCTTTAGAAGCTCCTACAGTATGTCCAGCTTGTAACCATCCACAGGCTTACTTTGAAGAATACAAATTCTTTGATTAATATAATTGTGTGCAAAGACAGCGAAAGCTGTCTTTTTTCTTGCTTAGAGTGCTATGATAATAACAAGGAGGGGACACGATATGAAAGGAAAGATACTCTATCTGTTAGATTTCATCTATGCAATCGTATTATCAGTATTTTTGCTAGTCACAATGATCGTCTATATTCATACAAAAGCATCAGAGATATTGATTATTGTGGCGGCTGTGTTATTTGCGCTTTCAATTGTGAAAGGGTATTGGATTTATAGAAAATGGAGAAGACCATAATAAAAAGACCTCGAAAGAGGTCTTTAACGCATTTTAGCTGCCTGAATTAAATGTTTTGCAAGTACTGCAGTTGTGACAGTACCAACACCACCAGGAACAGGGGTAGCGGCAGAGGCTTTGCCATCAAGAGTCGCATAGTCTACATCACCACATAACTTACCATTCTCATCCACATTGATTCCTACATCAATCATCACGGCATCCTGTCCACAATAATCACTATTTAACATTTTTGCACGTCCTGCAGCCGCAATCACAATTTCTGCATCAGAACATGTCTTCTTTAAATCAACAGTTCTTGTATGAGTCATAGTTACTGTCGCATTCTCTTTAAGAAGCAGCATAGACACAGGTTTACCTACAACCATACTTCTACCTACTACTGTCACTCTTTTACCTGTTAACTCAATATCATATGCCTTTAATACTTCAATAACTGCTTCTGCAGTACATGGAGAAAAACCAGTTGTATCTCCTTTAAACACCTTCGCAATATTAATAGGAGAAATACCATCTAAATCCTTTTTAGGATCAATCATATTTTCAATATCTTTTTCATTAATAGTAAGAGGAAGTGGTCTTAATAATAAAATTCCTGTCACTTCATCATCTTCATTAATATCTTTAAAAGCTTTCTTGAAATCTTCATCACTGATATCCTGTGGGAAAACATAAGAAGCCACATCTAAACCAAATGACTTTAATTTCTTAGTTGCACCACGCTCATAACTCATATCATCAGGGTTTTCACCCACTCTCACAATCGCAAGCTTAGGTACAAAAGATAATGTTTCTAACTCTTTTGTTACATATTCTTTAATTCCATCAGAAACCTTTTTTCCTCTTAACTCTAACATGAAGTTCCTCCTAACTTTTTAATAACACTATTAGTTATTTCATCTGCAAGCAGATGCCCTTCAACTAATAGCTTCTCAGCACGTTTATTCATCTTCTCAGCTATTTCTCTATTCTTCATAGACGTCGTATTAATATAGACATTCATAATAGAGCCAGTCAACGCACTACGTAAACATTGTACACCAACACCTACATCACTGATTGCCATCACTGAACCTTTCTCATTTAAAGTAGAAAATAACTTTAAAGACTGATAACTTAAATCCATGATCTGTAATGGTACAAGAGATGCATCCAATAAACATGACTCCATCACAAACTCTTTATGTTTCTTTTCTTCCTCAGTATTCTTAGGAAGTCTATAAGCCTCTGCAAGAGGCTTAAAGTTTTCTGCATCATCATCTACAGAAGTTACAAGATTCTTCTTTAAGTCTTCTAACTTCTCTATGATTTCTCTTATTTCATCTTCTACATTTTTATATTTCTTCTTACCTACAGTTAAGTTACCTACCATGAGTCCTAAAGCACATCCAATAGCGCCCACTAGTCCTGAAGCACCTCCACCACCAGGAGTAGGTGAAGATGAAGATAACTCATCTAAGAAGTCTTTAATCATTTCTTTCATTTTTAACTCCCTCATACGAAAAGACACGAGAACCTCGTGTCTATTTTTCATAAATTATACTCATTTATTTGTATTAATGCAATAAATATGTTTGAAATATACACCTAAATTAATGATAATACCGATACCAATCAAACTAAATAGCGCAATCCCTAATGTCACAAAATAACTTTCAGGAAAGATATTGATAATAGGATCAATATCAGGATTAATCAGCCAGTAGTTATTGTTGAAAAGGATATGATGCATCATTGTGAATGCCCCATCAAAATCAACATAGGCTGATTGTGAATGCCCCATCAAAATCAACATAGGCTGTTCCACCTACAATAAATACGAGTCCTAAAGTAGTGAATCCTGCCCATTTAAAAGGTCTATAATCATTCTCTTTGACTGTAGAGTAGATGAGATAAATAGTACCAATCAGTACCACTAACCCAATAATTTCTAAACGATTCATTAATACCTTCACTTCATAAAAATGAAAAGCTGTATTTTTAGTCATAGGAAAAGCAGGAGTAGAAAGTGCTTTATGTGAGAATAGACTTAAATAGTGGATAATTGTCATATAACTTTCCCTTACTATCTTTTCACTTACCCCAATATTAGAGGCTATTAATGAAGAAGGATACAATACAGGGACAAAAGTCACTAATAAAATAGCACAATCAATAATCAAAAAGGTCAAACATACAGTTAAAAGAATACCTTTAAATTTCTTCATTGTATAAGAAATCTTCTCCCTTTTGAACCTCTACTGTAGATAAATCAGGATAACCCTGCTGTCTTAATGCTTCGTAAACACCAATGGCTACAGTATTAGATAAGTTCAAACTACGTGAATCTCCATACATTGGAATACGTACACAATCATCAATATACTTCTTTAAGATATCATGAGGAATACCATCATGCTCATGACCAAAGAAAAGATAATGTTCGCCTTCCTGTTTAAAATCATCTTCACTATATACTTTTTTAGAATAACGTGTAAAGAAATGATAAATACCAGGATTCTCTTTTTCAAACTCTTCAAAGTTTTCATAAACCTTAAAAGTGAGATGATCAAAATAATCCATAACCGCTCTTTTCATTCTTGGATCATTTAACTTAAACCCTGTAGGCTTAATAATATGTAAAGGTGTATGTGTCGCTGCACATGTTCTCATAATATTACCTGTATTTTGTGGAATCGCAGGATGTACTAATACAACATGATTCATTATTTATGTTCCTCCTCTAAATAATCATATAAAGCCTTTAATGCCTTTGCACGATGAGAGACTTTATTCTTTTCTTCCATAGTCATCACTGCAGAAGTCTTCTTTAATGGTGGATAATAGAAAATAGGATCATAACCAAAGCCATTTTCACCATCAATACAATCATTGATTTTTCCTTCAAAAGTACCTAGGAAAGTCTTTGTTTCTTCATCAGGAATAGCCAAAGCCATCGCACATACGAAACGTGCTGTCTTATCTTCTTTATCTTTAACGGCATCAATAATCCACTGATTCTTAATATCATAACTTGTATCTTCACCCATAAAACGAGAAGAATAAATACCAGGCTGTTTATCTAATGCATCTACTTCTAAACCAGAATCATCTGCCAGAGTAGGCATATGAATCATATTCATCACTGTTTCAGCTTTAATCACTGCATTTTCTGTAAAAGTAGTCCCTGTTTCTTCAATATCAGGATTATAACCTAATATATCTTTAATAGACTTTACTTCAATCCCTAACTTTTCCAACATTGCAGAAATCTCTTTAAGTTTTCCTTTATTTGTTGTTGCAACTACGATCTCTTTCATTCGCTTTCCTCCATTCCTAACGCTACTTTGACTTCATGGATAGGCATATCCTTTCCTGTCCAGAATTTAAAAGAACATGCACCTTGATAGACAATCATACGTTCTCCATTCATATAATCAAGACCTCTTTGTCTTGCATAACTTAATAGCTTTGTTTCCTTAGGGTTATAAATAATATCTGCCACCTTTAAACCATCAGGTAACATATCAGCACTCTCAATAATACATCCTTCAGGATGAGGTGCCATACCAACACTAGTTGTATTAACTAATAAATAAGTATTCTTTAAATCTTCCTTAATACCTTCCTGATCAATTTTCTTTAAAGTAATAGGGCAATCTAATTTCTCATTGAGTTCTTTAATAAATGGCTTATCAGAACGATTATAAACCACAATTTCCTTAGCACCCGCTAATGCAAGAGAAATAATAATTGCACTTGCTGCACCACCTGCACCAAGTACTACAATCTTATGCTTCGCAATACCCCATCCTTTATCACGGCAGGCCATCACAAAACCTTCTCCATCAGTAATATGACCAATGAGTTTACCATTCTCATTCTTTACCGTATTGATACTCTTCGCAAGTTTTGCCTGTGTTGTGAGTTCATCCATATATTTCATCATATCCTGTTTATAAGGCATAGAAATATTGTATCCCTTAATAGGTAATGTCTTAACAGACGTAATATAATCATCTAACTGATTTTTAGTCACTTCAAATGCAAGATAAACATCATTAATACCTAATGTTTGAAATGCAGTATTATGCATCATTGGTGAAAAAGAATGTTTAATAGGATTTGCGACAACCCCATATAAACCTGTATATCCAGTAATTGTATTTTTCATAACAGTCTCCTTTTGTCTTGTATTATACATCATTTTATCGTTCTGTGTGACTGTTCTTATAATATTTAGTACAATGGATTCTAGAGGTGAAAAGTATGATCAAGAAATTAATTATTAATGCTGATGATTTCGGTATGTGTGAAGGAAACTCCCTAGGTATCCTTCTTGCACACGAACAAGGAATTGTAAGTTCCACTACAGTCATGATGAATATGCCATATGCTTCATGGGCCCTAGACAAGGCAAAGGCATATCCAAATTTAGGAATTGGTGTTCATTTAACTTTAACTGCAGGTAAACCATTATTATCTGGCAAGAAAAGCTATACAGATGAAGCGGGGAACTTCTTAAGACCTAGTGCTTATGAAGATGGATTTCCAGATGGAGAACCAGATGAAGTCTATGAAGAATGGAAAGCACAGATAGAAGCTTTCATCGCACACACAGGACATCTTCCTACACATCTAGATTCTCATCATTATGTTCATATGGAACATAGACAATTGGAAGTCATCAAGCGTCTTGCCAAGGAATATAACCTTCCTATCAGACAAACAAGATATGTGGATGAAAACTACTTCCCAGCACGTTGTGAATTCTATAAAGATGGTGTAAGCTTTGAAACATTCAAAGAAATCTGTTCAACAGAAGGCTATGATACAGTAGAAATTGTTTGTCATCCTGCTTTAGTTGATGAGAGACTGATGAACGTATCTAGCTACAATATGAGTCGCATCAAGGAATTAGAATTACTTAAGAGTGATGCATTCAAACAGTACATCAAGGATCACGATATTCAGATTATAACTTATGCAGACATAAAAAATAATTAGGTATTTTTAAATAATAGTAGTAGAATGAGAAAAAAGTGAATGGAGTGACATATATGAGATACGCAGATAAGATGAATTACGTAAAAAAATCAGCCATTAGAAGTGTCATGGCTGATGCAAGTGAGAATGGTACGGTAGACTATATTAGTTTTGCGAGTGGATTCCCTGATCCAGAAGCTATTCCACAGGAAAAACTAGAAGAAGTAGGACATAAGATTCTTCAAGAAAAAACTTATGAAGTTTTGCAGTATGGCTCTGCCCAGGGGTATACAGGTTTAATAGAATCTTCTAAGTCATTCATTAATAATCATGAATGTATATGTACAAGTGATGATGATATTATTATTACAACAGGATCACAGCAGGGCTTAGATCTTGTGTCTAAGATATTCTGTGATGAAGGAGATTATGTTGTAGTAGAGAATCCAAGTTATTTAGGTGCGTTAAACTCATTTAAATGTAATGGGGCAAAGCTGCTTGGTGTTTCTTTAGAAGAAGATGGTGTAAACCTAGAAGAACTAGAAGAAGCCTTTAAGAAAGGACCAAAGGTATTCTATACAATTCCTAACTTCCAGAATCCTACCGGAGTCACAACATCTCTAGAAAAAAGAAAAGAAATCTATAACCTTGCAGTAAAGTATGATGTAGTTATTCTAGAAGATAACCCTTATGGTTATTTACGTATTACAGGCGAAGAAGTACCTTCTATTAAATCTTTAGATCAAGACCATCGTGTTGTTTATGCAGCCAGTCTTTCTAAGATTATCTCACCAGGTATGCGTACAGGAATCATCTGTGCAAGTAAAGATATTATTTCTAAGCTCTTTATGGCTAAACAATCAGGCGATAATCATACAAACAATCTCTCACAATATATGATGGATGCATTATTAAGAGAAACAGATATGGATGCACATATTAAACATTTGCAGTCTCTTTATGCAAAGAAATGTAACTTCATGTTAGAGATGATCAAGAAGTATTTCCATCCTTCTATTCATGTCATTGAACCAGAAGGTGGCATGTTTATATGGTTTGATCTGCCTGATGGTGTAAGTATGCCAGAATTCGTTCAGGCTTCTATTAAGAAGCATGTAGCCATCGTACCAGGTAATGAGTTCATGGTAGATAGTACTAAGCCATGTCAATCTATTCGTATGAACTTCTCAGCTGCTTCTATGGAGAATATCGAAAAAGGTATCCAGATTTTAGGAGAACTAACATATCAATTCTGTAAGTAAAAAAAAGCCATTTCTGGCTTTTTTTTAATACATGCCACCTTGTGGCATAACAGGCTGCTGTGATTCTTCTTTCTTAGGAAGTTCTGCCACACCTGCTTCAGTTGTTAAGAACAAGGCTGAAATACTAGCGGCATTTAATAATGCGCTACGAGTGACTTTAGTAGGATCAATAATGCCTGCTTCAAACATATTGACCCAGTCACCTGTCTTTGCATCAAATCCAAAGTCCTTTTCAGCATTCTTCTGGATAGATACAATTTCTTCTTCATCATAACCAGCATTGATTGCAATCTGAGTAAGAGGTGCAAATAAAGAATTCATGACTACATTAATACCCTTCTGGATATCTACATTCGGATCTCTGACCTGATTCTTTAATTCTTCATAGGCTTCTACTAACGCAGCACCACCACCAACAACGATACCTTCATCTACAGCGGCCTTAGTCGCATTGAGAGCATCTTCAATTCTTAATTTCTTTTCTTTTAATTCTGCTTCAGTTGTAGCACCGACTTTAATTGTTGCAACACCGTTAGATAATTTACCAATACGTTCTTTTAAAGTCTTCTTTTCATAATCACTCTTAATATGAGTTAATTGTGTCTTTAATTCTTCTACGCGCTTATTCACTGCTTCACTAGAACTATGTCCAATAAGAGTTGTATTATCCTTCTTTACAATCACTTTCTTGATTGTACCAAGATCTTCAATAGTTAAATCAGAAAGCTTCATATTAAGGTCTTTGTTGTAGAATTTAGCACCAGTTAATACTGCAATATCCTCCAACATTTCTTTCTGTTTATCACCAAATCCTGGAGCTTTAGTTGCTACGACATTAAAGGCACCTCTTAACTTATTCAATACAAGAGAAGAAATCGCTTCATTTTCATAATCTTCTGCAACAAGTAATAATGGCTTATTAGTTTTTAATACCTGTTCAAGTAGTGGAAGGATTTCTTGTAAATTAGTAATCTTCTGATTAGTGACTAAGATCAATGGATTATCCATTTCTACTTCCATCTTATCTGTATCACTTACAAAATAAGGAGATACATAACCCTTATCATACTGCATACCTTCATTCACTTCTAATTCATCATCAAAACTATTAGATTCATCTACGTTGATAATACCATCTCTACCAACTTTTTCCATAGCCTGAGCAATCAATTCACCAATATGACTATTAGAAGAAGAAATAGTGGCTACAGATGCAATATCCCTGCTTGTTTCCACTTTATGAGAATTCTTTAATAATACTTCAGCCACTGCTTTAGAGGCTCTTTCAATCCCTTCTCTCATAAGTACAGGGTTTGCACCTTTTTCAACCTGCTTCATACCATTCACAATCATATCTCTCGCAAGTATTGTGGCAGTTGTTGTACCATCACCTGCAATATCATTTGTATTATTGGCTACTTCATAGACTAACTTAGCACCCATATTTTCAAAATGATCTTCTAACTCTATTTCCTTGGCAATAGAAACACCATCGTTCGTAATTAAAGGAGAACCATAGCTCTTCTCTAATACCACATTTCTACCTTTAGGACCAAGTGTGACACTCACTGCATCAGCAAGAGTATTCACACCCTTCAACATAGATTGACGTGCATCACTAGAAAAACGTATTTCTTTACTCATAGTTCATTCCTCCTATTCAATACATGCGAGAACATCTTTCTCGTCTATCACAATATATTCAATACCATCAAGTTTAACTTTAGTACCTGAGTATTCCTTGAATACAACACGATCTTTTTCTTTTAAATCATTTTCACATTGAGGACCTACAGCCACAACTTCTCCAACAGTAGGAAGACTCTTTGTCTCAGTAGTGAGAATAATACCACTTGCAGTCTTGTTTTCTACTTCCTCTTTTTTTAATACGATATTCTTATTCAAAGGTTTCAACATTTTTTATTCCTCCTCATTAGCACTCTATTTATCCAGGTGCTAAAAAGTATTATAGTTCGTTTTAGCACTTTGTCAAGGCAAGTGCTAATTTATTTTTGGGCAGATTGAATGATAATGCACAAAAAAGCCACTCCTAAGAGTGACTTAATCGTCTTTTCGTTTTGTATCCTTTGCAACTATGAATGTGATCATACCTAATATTAATCCAAAATAGAAAGAGAAGAAACGCCATAAGAACATAGAACTAGAGGCATTTGCTCGACCAAGAAAACCAAACAAGATCATATAACATCCTTCACTACCACCTGATGCACCAGGAATAGGGAGGAATGTATTAATGAGATTAATAATGGATGCAAGTCCTAGGAACTGTACGAATAAGTTGAAAGGAACCTTAATACCTAAAGCAAGACAAGAAAAGAATGGTGTAGAGTAAATGATTGTAAGTTTCACTACATTACATAATACTGTCTGTAATAATGCTTTTTTATTTTTCTGTAGTACATTCATCTGTTCTCTAAATTCACTGAAATAATTCTGAATTCTAAAGCATGTCGATTCATAATCTTTTATAAGTGGTGTTTTAGATAGTAGATAAACTACTTTATCTATTATAAAGTTCTGGAACTTCTTACTCTTAGCTCCGGCAAATAATAGAATAGTCACTACCGCATTAATAAGAAATCCTACGGCTGCCATAGAAGATACACCAACACCTTTATCAAGGAAGTAAGCTGAATCCACTATCATAATCACAGCTGTAAAGCCCATGATCACTATTTGATAACTAATAAAGCACATAAGTAATATACTTGTAGATATTGCAGGAGAGATGCCTTGGTTATTAAATACGAACACCTGGGCAAACTGTCCTCCGGAAGAAGAAGGTGTTAAACCGCTAAACAAAGTACCTACAAGTCCATTTACAAAACCTTCTTTGAGAGTAAAGTCTTTTTTATAGAAACGCGCAAAGATCATAGTAGCCAGTCCGTCAAATACATAATACATAAACATGATGAAACATAAGATGAATAGCCAAAAAGGATGCGCTGTTGTAATTGTCTTAAATACAGTAGAAACTTCAGAACCTACTGATAAATATAAAGAAATACCACTAATCACAA
>OMAZ01000739.1_pt1 | contig 11534 bp, 7 predicted proteins | sample 1674131 | NCBI WGS metagenome assembly OMAZ01 (sample SAMEA103958147, study PRJEB25191) | human gut metagenome | biome: human-associated habitat [ENVO:00009003]; feature: intestine environment [ENVO:2100002]; material: feces | place: Germany | collected 2013/2015 | reverse complement strand
TGGCGTCACCCTGGAATCCAGACTGGAAGGCAAAAAAATTTTCGGGGAAAAGCTGGAATCCGTGCTTCTGCGCGTCAAAAATGAAGACAGCGGTACGATTTGGTTCCTGGACGGGTTTGTGCCGACCTGTTATGCATTCCGGAATGTGGGATTAGACAGCGGATGGACGATTCTGACATCCGCTTCCTATGTGGATGCGGCCGGTGAGCTGATGCCGGTCATTATTATCAGTGTGACAGGCATCCTGTTATCATTTGCGTACTTTTATATAGGAAAACGCACCGATTCAAAAATGTCGGGGAATACCATTTAAATAAAAGGGTATTGCTTCCGCCCGGTGTGAGGAGAGCATATGAGCATACAAAAGAAAAAGAATTATGTACGTTACACCACATTTGGGTTCCTTTTGGGAATGGTTATCCTGGCAGGGTTTATTTTCCGATCCGTTTACAGTGCGCGGTCATATGCCCAGCTGATCAATTATCTGGGCCTTGTAAGAGGGGGAACACAACGTCTCGTGAAGCTTGAGCTGAATGGGCAGCCGGACGATGATTTGATCGCTTACCTGGACAGTATCCTTGATGATTTGGAACATGAGGATGGACAGTATGGCCTGCTCCATCTGGATGATGAGGAATACCGGCAATGCCTTCGGGCATGTCCATGACCCGGCGACACTCTTCAATGCCAAAACCGCCCAAGGCAAAGAATGCTTCACGAGCCTCCGTTGCAATCCAGTTGGGATTACCTCTGCCTGCATTCAGCATGACGTGTGCCATTTTCTTCACACTTTCATCTGCCATTTCAATCAAACGGTTTTTTAATTCGAAAGGGCTGATCTTTTCCAAATTCTTGTCCATTCGGGCAACGCTGCTTTTATTACTTAAATATTCCATAATGTATGAGTTTAGTTTTTTTAGTTGATTAATAATACAATGATTACTCCCCAGATGATGAGTAGTGTATTTCCTACGGCGTAGGTCACGGTGTATCCTAAAGAAGGCGTTTCGCTGCCTACTGCTTCTTGTATGGCACCCAATGCAGCAGTGGTAGTACGGGCTCCTGCCGTACATCCCAAAGAGAGGGCGGGATGGAACTTGAATACATATCTGGCTAGAATCAGCCCTAATAATAAAGGCAAGGAAGTAGCCAACGCACCTATGATAAATAACATAGGACCTACTTCTTTTAGTCCCTGTACAAAGCTGGGTCCTGCAGAAATGCCGACTACGGCGATGAACATATTCAAGCCTACATTATTCAGCACCCATAAAGAGGATTCCGGTATTTGTCCGAAGGTAGGGCGTTTGCTGCGCCACCAGCCAAATACTAATCCGGTTATCAGGGCCCCTCCACTAGTGCTCAGGCTAATAGGTACTCCGCCGATATGGATTGCAAGTGCCCCGATGATACCTCCTAGTAAAATGCCGAGTCCTACAAATGTCATATCTGTGGCATTGGTGGGGCGGTCTATATATCCTAGTTCTTTTGCAGCAGATTCCACCTCTTTTTTCAGACCGACCAATTCCAGAGTATCTCCACAGTCGATAGTGGTTTGTGCGAAAACAGGGATATCAATACCTGCCCGTTTGATACGGCGTATACTGACTCCATGCATAAAGCTTTGACGGCGTATGAAATCCAATTTTTGGTTGAAATATGGCTTTTTGTGTATCATGACAGGGAGTACTTCCACAGGGAAATCAAGCAGTTGGGGATCGACGATTTCTTCTCCAATCCAGTCTTCCTCACCAATGGCGAATTCTCTTCTTCCGCTCAGTACCACTTCGTCTCCTTTTTGTAATAATTGTCCGGGAATAATATCATTGACAATGGAAGATCCATGTCGCATTCTTTCAACAAACAATCTTTTCCCTTGTGAAATAAAATAGGATTCTAGCTGGTCAACGGTCTTGCCGTTGCCAAACCAATCGTTCTCTATGCGGTAAGCGCGAAAAACTACCGGACGGCGTGCTTGTTCAAATCCGGGCTCGTCTGCTTCGCTGGTACCCATTCGGGTTTCTAGCTCTTTGCAGGCGGCTTTCACTTTTTCTAATCCTCCCAACATTTTAGGACCTAAAGAAGAGAGGACCCAGGCAGAGCCTGCTGTACCGAAAATGTAAGTTACAGCGTATGCCACGGGAATGATATTAATCATATCACTTTTTTGGGAAGAGGCTATGTTGAGTCCGTTTATGGTATCTTCCGCTACCCCTATGACGGCAGAGATAGTTTGTGCTCCGGCCAGTAACCCGGCTGTTTCACCGGCATTATATCCCATTAAGGTAGCTAATAACCAAGTGATAACCAAACAACCTACGCACATGAGTACGGCGAATCCTACTTGAGGTAAACCATCTTTTTTCAGTCCGCGAAAGAATTGTGGTCCCACTTTGTATCCGATGGCAAAAAGGAATAAAAGAAAAAACACGGATTTCACCGGTTCTTCTATTGTAATGTTAAGCTGTCCCACTAATACCCCTACTAGCAATACACTGGTGACGATTCCCAAACTGAATTGTTTTATTCTCATTTTTCCAATCCAGAAGCCTGCGGCGATTGTCAGAAAAATCGCCAGTTCTGAATGTTGTCTCAAAAGATGTATAATCCATTCCATATTTCACTTCTTATTATAATTGCTGTTTAAAACAGCGTGAGGGTAAAGAAGTTGAGTTAAAAAGCTCCAAATTGTGCTTAGTTCTAATATTTTTTATTTTATTTGCATAGAGATGATGCTTGACTTATGAAAATGAAGTTGTTTGTAAAATATATTTCTTTATTAATTCTCTTGTTTGTTGTTGGAGGATGTAAAGAAAAAATGGCTGACATGTATGTGACTAAGGTCACCGATTTGACAGGAGAGGAAGAACAAGTTTTGAAATTGGAATATGATCGTGATGGTAAAATTATAAAGTATGGAGATACCCCGGTAAGGTATGAGGGCGACCAAATCACAATCGGACAGATGGATTGTTTGAATACCGGCAATAAGCTTTGCAATGTTACGTTTCAAATAGGAAAAGGCAAGGCGAGGGAAAGTAGGGCCCGTTGTATATTGAAGGTAGAAGAGGAGGTTTATGAAGTTGATAAACAGACTGTCTATGATTATAAAGGAGATACTATTTTTATCAATTCTGATTATCGTGCTACTTCCGATTATCGTTTCTTGAGAAAAGTGCAAGGAAAATATGTTTTTGATCAATTGGGACGGTTGAAGGAAGTAATGACTGTTTTTACTGAAGCAAATGATAGTGTGTCTAGTTGTCATACTTATTATAATTATGATAATAACATTAACTATCAGGCGAATTTGAATTTACAGGCTTATGTGATTGATTATGATGGGGTGGATAGTTTCTTCTATTTTTTATTGAATCTTGGGCAGTTGAGGAATAGAACAGTCTTACCTAATGATATCGGATATTGTATGAATCATGGTTTAAGCACTTATAATGTGCATGCCAATTATCGTCTGGATGATGAGAATCCGGTCAGGATAGAAGTTTTATATAATTATACCAAACTTCTATCCCGAATAGATTTATCTTATAATCCTTTAAATTAATTCATCGGGAAGTATAAACAAGTCTACTTCATTGGCGCCTTGCTTTATCAAATCTTTCTTATCTATTTGGTAAAGGCGGACAAACTCGTCATGACTGCCGCATAGTTCCTGGGCTTTGCGATAATATTCTATTGATTTTTCTGTTTCATTCAGGATATAATACACATGTCCTGCATTCATCCAGTCTTCCATAATGGGTTTGGGCTCGGATATCAGCAAGTCGTAATATTTCTTGGCTTGTTGATGGTTGCCGGTAATGAAGGAACACCATCCGATGGCGCGTCGGGCATTCTGTGGCTTTTTATCCAGATACTCCACTTTGAAGAAATAAGCCAGTGCTTCATCGTATCGTTCCAGTGCCATCAGGCATTGTCCTATTTGTAGCGTCAGATTCAGATTGTCAGGCTGTACTTGTTCCACCTTATTATAATATTCCAAAGCTTGTTGGTAGTTTCCTTCTTTTCTATAACATTGTGCCAAATGGCGGTTATTCCATGCGTTATCAGGGATCAGCAGATCTGATTGCAGGTAATAATCTATCGCTTTTTTATAGGAACCGATTTTCTGATAAATGAAACCTGCTTTCTGCCATAATTCAGCATTTTTACGATTGTATAATTCAATTGATTTATCATAGAGAATCCCGGCTTCTGTCAGGTCGTCGTGTGTGAATAGGTAATCTGCCAGCTTGTTGATATAATCTTTGTGCAACAAGGCTTGAGACAATGTTTCTTTATTCCATAAGTCTAGAGTGTCCTCAAAAATGTCATGTATTTCATGTCTTCTTGACCATAATTTGAAGAAACGGTAGAGGTCATGAATATATTGCCGGCTCACGAATTCAGCGCGAGCTTTTGATTGTGACATTTCTTTTAAACGTTCTTTCAGTTCTTCAGAAGCCTCATGTTGTCCGTTCAATTGTTGCTGCATGAGATTTCTTTGGCTTTCCGGCATTTGTAACATGGTAAAACAAAAAGAGTATTTGTCGGAATTGCAGAATACATCCGAGTTCATCAAAATGTTGAGCAGAGAGATTTTTTGTTCGTCATTTCCGAGAGATAATTTGGCGATATCCTGATATTGGGGGTCAAAAGGATAGAACCAGTGAGAAATTTTGCGGAAAAACGGGAATTGTTTCAGCTGTGAAAAGGTACTCATATACACATCCGCCCCGGACATTTGCAGTTCACCTAATTCGCGCAATTTATCGGTAATGCCTGAACGGTCAATCCATTCTTCCCATTCCGGATTATGATCTTCGGCATCTTCATCCAGTCCTTCCAAATTAAGTTTGGGATTTTTCATCATTTCGGGAATGATTTCTTCACGCATTTTCTTGTCTATCTTTCGGGTTTCACGGGAAGATTGCAATAATTGAATCTGGATATGATGCAGGTTTTTGATGAACTCGGTATTTTCATTCAGTTCATTTATGCGCGACACGGCTTCAGGGTATTGAAGGATACGCTTTTCATAATAGTAGCATGTTAGTGCGATCCCTGCAATAGCCCGCTGATTCAGCATGGTATCCTGATGGGTATAGGCGTTCAATAGAAACATGAACTTGCGGATGTCGAATATTTGCAGCAGGCTCATGGTGACGGCGCTGACCATTATGGAAAGGTCGTTGACTTGGATCAATAGTGAGTTGAACAAAATTTGCGCTTCAGCATATTCCGATTCACTCCACCGGGTGGATACCCATATTTTTTCAAATAATTCGTCTACGGCTGTTTCGTGACGTTTTCTCATGGCATCCATTTCTTCATTTCTTTTGGCCTCGGTGGTATATATCAATGGGGCTGTAGCCATATCTTCTGTATATGCCTCCAATTGCATTTGTAATTCGGCATAGCTGTGGGGAGGGCTTTGGACAAAAGTGCGCATTGTGTCATAATAGGCTCCATAATTTTGTGTTGCCTGTACGGCTATATGGATACGGTCGGTCAGTTCGTATGCCGTGCGCAACATTTTATGGTATATTTCTACCTTATTGGGATCTTTCATCCCTTTTGAAGTATATTGCAGCATCAGGTCGTATGACATTTGCAGGGCTTCTAGCTCATTCTTTAATTGCCAGTCGGAAGTATGTGTGGCATATCCTGTCATTTGGAATAATGCTTCTTTTAACCGATATTGGTCTAATAGTTTTATGATTTCTTCGCGCATATTTTAAAGTTCTATTTGTATGTCTTTTATAAACAAATGCCGGCAGACTTCGGTTCTCGATTTATTTCAACCAAGTTGCCCGTTTCCATATATATTCCATCGGACCGTGAGAGTGATGATTCATCCACCAGCGGCAGAAAGAGAATTGCAAGATGAAGAAAACTATTCCTGCCAGGCAGCTGGCTGTGATACCAAACTGATTGTGCAATGCAAATCCCCAGTTGTAGTATAACATAGAACCTACTATACTTTGAGTGATATAATTGGTAAGGCTCATCTTTCCGTATGGCGTTATTTTCATTAATCCGTCGTGTAAGTTTGTCTTGTAAAAAGCGAAGACGACACCGGATACCAGAATCAGCATAAATGCAAAATTGGAAAGCGAGGTGATGATTAGTGAAAGAGGGGTCAGAATGGATTTATTTGTGATAAAGTCTGGTAGCATATTGCCCAACCCATATAAAGGGAAAAATGAGATGAGTGAGCCTGCAAGTACCTTGTTCCATACCTTCAAGTGCTCTTTCAAAAAAAGTCCCTTGCGCCCTATCAGCATACCGAGCAGGAAGAGGGCGGCTGTTTGGAATACCCGTCCGTGATCCCAGGCCCAGGCAAGGCTTGCCAACTGTCCTTCCCATAAATTGACACGGATGGTTTCCAGAAAATTACCATTGCTTTGCACTGCAAAAGTTGCATTCCAGAAGCTGCGGGTGGGGATGGCCGGAGTAACAAATTCCGGATCGAGGCAGGCACGTATTACATAATAAAGCGGCAATGGCTGGATTAATAGCAGACATGCCAATGCAAATATCCATTTGTCTTTCAGCCGGCAAGTCAGTGGCAGGATGAAACCTACTAAAGAATAAAGGACCAGCACTTCCGCTGTGAAAAAACTGGCATTGATATTACCTATCAGAAAAAGAAGAATTAACCGCCAACAAAAACGTAGACGGAAATCATTGCCCCGTAGGCGTTGGTTGTCATCTTGAATAAAAAAGCTAAAACCGAAAAGTAAAGCGAATATGGCGTATGCTTTTCCGCCGAACATGAAGAATAACCCGTTCCAAATGGCTTTGTCCGAGAAGTTCAGCCACGCACTTTGTCCGGCTGTATCGGGAAATGAGTAGAAATTAAAATGTTCGATAGAGTGCAGGATGATGATTCCCATCACTGCCAGTCCGCGTAGCACATCAGCTACATCTACACGTGCGTGTCCTTTCAATTTTGTGTTTATTGCTTTTGTTTCCATGGGGTTATATATTAGCGTACAAAAATAGGAAAATCTTGAATAGTTGGCAAAAAAAGGAGGAAGTAATCAGATATTTCTTTAATTTTGTCCCCATCTTAAAAAAAGATATGGATATTTCGGAATTGCAACGTATTTATGCCGGTCATCCTAACACTAAGGGACTGGCTGCGTTATTGGAAGATTCCTCAGTGAGGACTATTTTCCTGGGAGGATTATATGCTTCTGCGGCAGCTTTATTTGTTTCCTCCTTTCTTAGAGAGAATAAACAGACATTTGTATTTGTACTGGGTGACTTGGAGGAAGCGGGTTACTTTTATCATGACCTGACACAGGTGAACGGTGATGAGCATATTTTGTTCTTTCCATCCTCGTATCGTCGGGCTGTTAAATATGGGCAGAAAGATGCAGCCAATGAGATCCTGCGTACGGAAGTGTTGAGCCGTTTACAGAAAGGCGATCCGCTATGTGTGGTGACTTATCCTGAAGCGTTGGCGGAGAAAGTGGTATCACAAAAGGTACTGATGGACAAGACGTTAAAACTTGGTGTGGGTGAGCATGTGGACACAGAGTTTATCACGGAAGTGCTGTCCGGTTACGGATTCGAGCATGTAGATTATGTTTATGAACCGGGGCAATATGCTGTACGCGGTAGTATTATTGACGTCTTCTCTTTTGCTTCCGAGTATCCTTACCGTATTGACTTTTTTGGTGACGAGGTAGACAGCATCCGTACTTTTGAAGTGGAAAACCAGCTTTCGAAAGAGAAGAAACAGAGCATTGCCATCGTGCCCGAGCTGACGAATGCCGCCGACAAGAGCGGGGTGTCTTTCTTTGAATTCATTCCTCGGGAAACAGTTCTGGCAATGAAAGATTTTCTTTGGGTACGTGAAAGAATACAGGTAGTACGGGAGGAGGCACTCTCTCCTCAGGCGCTTGCCGCATACGAGGGAGAGAAGACGGAACTGATGAATTTGGAACTGAAGCTGATAGACGGGGCGGAATTTACAGTACGGGCTTTGGAATTCAAACGGATTGAATTTGGTAACAAACCTACAGGAACTCCACAGGCTACGTTGGCTTTCGATACGACAGTCCAGCCTATTTTTCATAAGAATTTTGATTTGGTAAGCACTTCATTCACTGATTATCAGAAACGAGGTTACACCTTATATATATGTACCGATAGTGAGAAGCAGGCAAAGCGTCTGAAAGATATCTTTGAGGAGCGTGGTGATCATATCACGTTCATTCCGGTCAACAAGACTTTACATGAGGGCTTTACAGATAATGTATTGAAAAGCTGCTTTTTTACAGACCATCAGATTTTTGACCGTTTCCATAAATACAATCTTCGTAGCGACAAGGCGCGTAGCGGTAAGGTGGCGTTGACCTTAAAAGAGTTGAGCCAGTTTGAGCCGGGTGACTTTGTGGTACATATAGATCATGGTGTAGGTCGTTTTGGCGGTTTGGTACGCATTCCGAATGGAAATACCACTCAGGAAGTGATTAAACTTACTTATCAGAATGAGGATGTGGTATTTGTTTCCATTCATTCCCTGCATAAAATATCCAAGTATAAAGGGAAGGAGGGAGAAACTCCCCGCCTGAACAAATTGGGAACCGGTGCGTGGGAAAAAATGAAAGAGCGTACCAAGAGTAAAATCAAAGATATAGCTCGTGATCTGATCAAACTGTATTCGCAACGTAAACAGGAAAAAGGATTTTCGTATAGTCCCGACAGTTTTATGCAACATGAATTAGAGGCAAGCTTTATCTATGAGGATACCCCCGATCAGTTGAAGGCGACCCAAGATGCCAAAGCCGATATGGAGAGCGATCGCCCTATGGACCGTTTAGTGTGTGGTGATGTGGGATTCGGAAAGACCGAAGTAGCGATTCGTGCCGCTTTCAAAGCTGTGACAGATAACAAACAGGTGGCTGTGCTGGTTCCCACTACGGTTTTAGCTTATCAGCACTTTCAGACTTTTAGCGAACGGTTGAAAGATTTTCCATGTAAGGTGGATTATTTGAGCCGTGCCCGCAGTACGAAAGATGTTTCCAGAATAGTGAAAGAACTGGCGGATGGAAAAATAAATATTTTGATCGGTACACATAAAATCATCGGTAAAAGCGTTAAGTTCAAAGATTTAGGATTGCTGATCATTGATGAGGAACAGAAGTTCGGAGTAAGTGTGAAAGAGAAGTTGCGTCAGATGAAAGTGAATGTGGATACACTTACTATGACCGCTACCCCCATCCCCCGTACTTTGCAGTTCTCGTTAATGGGCGCCCGTGATCTTTCTGTTATTCAGACTCCGCCTCCCAACCGTTATCCCATTCAGACAGAGGTGCATACCTTTAATGAAGATATCATAACGGAAGCGATCAATTTTGAAATGAGCCGTAACGGACAGGTATTCTTTGTCAATAACCGCATACAGAATCTGGTAGAATTGGAAGCCATGATCAAGCGGAATATACCCGATTGCCGTGTCTGCATAGGTCATGGACAGATGGAGCCCGAAAAGCTGGAAAAGATTATTTTCGACTTTGTGAACTATGATTATGATGTGCTGCTGGCAACCACCATTATCGAGAGTGGCATTGACATACCGAATGCCAATACGATTATCATCAACCAGGCGCAGAATTTTGGCTTGAGTGATTTGCACCAGATGCGTGGACGTGTGGGAAGAAGCAATAAAAAAGCATTCTGTTATTTGTTGGCGCCTCCGTTGACTTCACTGACTCCTGAGGCAAAGCGTCGTCTTCAAGCCATTGAAAATTTCAGTGATCTGGGCAGCGGTATTCATATAGCCATGCAGGATTTGGATATCCGTGGAGCAGGAAATATGCTGGGGGCGGAGCAGAGTGGTTTCATTGCCGATTTGGGCTATGAAACTTATCAGAAGATATTGGCTGAAGCGGTGAAGGAATTGAAAGAGGATGAGTTTGCCGATCTTTACGCAGAGGAGTTGCAGGCAGCGGGAGAAGAGAAAATCAGTGGCGAGAACTTTGTGGATGAATGTCAGGTGGAAAGTGATTTGGAATTGCTTTTCCCTAATGAGTATATCCCCAGCAGCAGCGAACGTATGTTGCTTTATCGTGAACTGGACGGATTGGAATTGGATAAGGACCTGCTCGCTTTCAAGGCACGGTTGGAGGACCGTTTCGGAAAGGTTCCTCCCGAAGGGCTGGAACTTCTGCGTATCGTACCTTTGCGCAGATTGGCTAAACGGTTGGGGGTGGAAAAAGTATTCTTGAAAGCCGGACGAATGACTTTGTTCTTTATCAGTAATCAGGAAAGTCCTTATTATCAAAGTGCGGCTTTTGGCAAGGTGATTGATTACATGAGCAAGAATCCGCGTTACTGCAATTTGCGTGAGCAGAACGGCAAGCGTAGTATGGTAGTCAAGAATGTGGAAACGGTAGAGACTGCGGTAGGTATTCTGCAGGAGATGGTGAGTTTGTGATAAAAGATCTCTGTATTGGCGGATTTCTTTCGTAGAAGAGATGAACCAACCGATGGCTCGGCAGAAACCGGCATTGCCGTAGAGTAAGCAGGATATGTTAACGTAAAATTGAATATTAACTAAATAAACAGCTGATTTTTAATTAATTGTTTAACGGAATTGAATTTGGGGTGTTTTATATTAAAAAATAATATAAGACGTTCCTTTTTCTTTTAACTTATCTATATTTTAACTATCTTACTTCCAGTTTAAAAGCGGACACTGAGATTTTTACTCACATATTGTCTAATTAAAAAACACTTGTTATGGAAGTGAAAAAAACACGAAGAGCCGACCTTGAAAAGGGCAAGTCCCGTTGGCTGTTCATGGGTCTCATTGTGACGCTGTCGTTTATGTTTGTTTCGTTCGAATGGACTGAACGTAATGTAACTTACACGATCAGTGATCTAGTCAGTGACCCGGATTTCTTTGAAGAATTAGTTCCTGTAACCTACAATCAGGATAAACCTCTGCCCCCACCGCCACCTCCGGTTGCCGTCAACCCGGATGAGCTCAACATAGTGGATGATAACTCGACGGAAATAGAAGGCGATATTGCCGCTTCGGACCCTACGGACGCTCCTGTTATTATACCCATTCCTGTTGAAGTACCCGAGGAAGTAGTGGATGAAAATGTGGAATTTGTGGTGGTGGAAGAGATGCCGATGTTTCGTGATGGTACTGCTGATTTGATGAAGTATTTGAGTGAAAACATCAAATATCCTACTGTCAGTGCCGAGCAGGGAGTTCAAGGTAAGGTTGTGGTACAGTTTATTGTGGGTGTTCATGGCGAGATTCTGAATCCGGTAGTGGTGAAGAGCGTAGATCCGTATCTGGACAAGGAAGCAATCCGCGTGATCAGTTCCATGCCAAAATGGAAGCCCGGCAAGCAAAGAGGAAAAGCAGTGAGGGTGAAATACACTGTTCCTGTAGTCTTCAGACTGCAAAATTAAGATTTAATTAGTATGGATGGAGGAAGCGTAATCTCGGGAGAGGACGCTTCCTCTTTTTTATGACAGTACGGTCGGCTGTTTATATGTGC
>OMAZ01000733.1_pt1 | contig 11750 bp, 5 predicted proteins | sample 1674131 | NCBI WGS metagenome assembly OMAZ01 (sample SAMEA103958147, study PRJEB25191) | human gut metagenome | biome: human-associated habitat [ENVO:00009003]; feature: intestine environment [ENVO:2100002]; material: feces | place: Germany | collected 2013/2015 | reverse complement strand
TCCCTTCGTTGAGCAGGGTGCCCAGCGCCATCGAGCTTTTGACCGCACTGCTCATCCTCGTGCCGGCTTCGGTCACGCCCAGATGCAGCGGATAGGGGAACTGTGCGGCAGCGAGTCGGTATGCCTCGATGCACAGCAGCGGATCGCTGGACTTAAAGGAGAGCACGATGTCATGAAAGTCCATCGACTCCAGGATATCGACATGACGGCGGGCACTTTCCATCATGCCCTGTGCGGTCACCTTTCCATAGGCATCATGGATGTCTTTTTCCAGAGAACCGCTGTTGATGCCGATGCGGATCGGAATGTGATGTGCTTTGCAGGCGTTGACGACGGCCTCCACATTTTCTCTTTTCCCGATATTGCCGGGATTCAGACGGATCTTGTCGATCCCGGCCTCGATGGCAGCCAGCGCCAGCCGATAGTCGAAGTGGATGTCCGCCACTAGCGGAATCTGTGTAGCGGCCTTGATCGCTGTGATGGCGGCCGCATCCTCCATATCCATGATCGACATGCGCACGATCTCACACCCTCCGGCCTGCAGCCGGCGGATCTGCTCGATCGTCGCTTGTACATCTGCTCTCAGGGCGTCTGTGCTTTCATCGGTATTCAGCGCCTGCATCGCTTCGCTCAGGTTGAGCAGAGCGGTCACGACCTCCGTAGAAGTCGGCGCGTCTTTATCCAGCACGGCCTGTGCAGCCGTGATCGCTGTCTGCAGCGCCGCATCATCAGATCCCAGCGCATTGGCCTTCTCGACCATGTTCTGCAGTGCGGCGATCGCTGCTTCGCTTGCCTGATCCTGACCTTCCGGCTCAGCAGCCGTGATCTCGCCAGCCTCAGGCAGCTGGGCATGCGCTGAATCCACGGTGCCATCGCTGTTCAGTCCGCCCGGCGCCATGCTCAATGAAAGCTGCGTATTCATGAACTCTTCATAACTGATATCTGAACCTTGTTCGACATCATAACCTACGCCGTCATCATACAGCGGATCCTGGATAGAATCTGTATTGACGCGCCATGAACGCTCTGCCGTGACACGTACCTGATAATAGACATCTTCGATGATTTCTTGATCTGTCACACTGTCTGTCGCATTGTCTGACCAGATCGCATAAGAGGCGCCGATGATCTTGCCATCCATCTCGCCCATCTGCGGATAGACAAACTCGCCATTGATGAACGACATCTGTTGCTTGACGCCCATCTTGGAGAACTTGCCCGGATTCCATCCCTGATTGTGCTGCGCGATCTCATCGCTCTGATTATGCGTCTCACGCACATACGTTCCATCATAGATGTTGTTTGCAGAACAGATGAACGAACCGTTATTATACGCATAGTACATATAATCCGCCGCAATGTTGATCAAGTCGTGTCCGCTGCTCAGCAGCTCATACACATTGGCGTTCGCCGTGCTCGGATCCCAATACAGCACCTGGATATCCGAATCGATCAGCGCGGCATCCCCTGTCTTGATGCCGTCATTGAACATGCGCACCTGATAGCCCATGTCCTTGAGCATCGCATTCAGATCATTGACATAATCCACATACGTCTGTGAGTTGGTGTCATAGCCAGTCGCCTCATCGGCAGAGATGTTAAAGATCGTGCATCCTCTGCTGGCAAAGTAATCCGCATACTTCTGCACCAGGCTGACCGCAAATGATCTTGCCTCCGCATCATCCAGATTGATCGTGCTGGCAGATACCTGATATTGCGGATACTGTGCCAAGATCGTATCCATGTGTCCTGGAGAGTTCAATGTCGGAACGATCGTTACCCCATAAAGGTCAGCCAGGGCAATGATCTCATCCATATCGCTCTGCGTCAATGTCCGCTCAGAAACGACGTCGCTCAGATCATCGCTCATCGTTCCATCCGCCCAAGTCAGCGTCATGTCATCCAGCGCAAAACGGAAGCCTTTGTTGTTGGAAAAATCAAGATAAAGCGTATTCATCTTGTTCCAGGACATGTCCTTGATCATCGCTTCCAATGTGTCCACATTATAGAACCGCCGTCCGCAGTCCAGATAGATGCTGCGCTCCTTGACATCCGGATAATCCTGAATCGTACCGCATTCCATGGTTCCCATGTTCTGCGCATAGACATTCATCGCATACTTGATTCCGGCAGCGCCTTCCGCCGTGATGACGATGTTGTCTTCCGTGATATCCATCTCATAGGCCTGCTGCGCATCCGCGCCATCATTGGCCACATCGCCGAGACGGATCACGATATCGCCGTCTCTCACATTTTCCTGCGGGCCATAGACGATATCCATGACATTTCCGGAATGGATGCCTTGCGCAGCGCTCTCGCTTGCTGCCAGCTTCAAGGTATCCGCAATGTCGCCTTCCGGCGCCGCATCGCTCACATAGTAAATCCGTGACTGTTCCGCAGTCACAAAGCTTCCTGAAGTCTTCTCATAGCTTTTCACCGTAGGCATGGATGTCGTGCTCGTTTCCTCAGCCTGCGCTGAAACAGAGAAGCTGCTCAGCACCATGGCACATGCCATGAACGCCGCGCACAGTTTCCTGTCCAAATGGGCAAAGCTCTTCTGCTTCATTTCGATCTCCTCACTTTCCTGTCGATGGCATCCGCCATCAACCACTTGTATGATAGGTCTAACCATGCAGGGAATCAAGCGCTTTCGGCCGATTTCACCTAACCTTCACAGTTGAGCTTCCGATACGATTTTTTAAGAAAAACAGACATATCAAAACATCGTATACACATATATGATTTCTCAAATACAACCAAAACAAAAAAACTGTCACCTGCTCGATCTTCGAGCAAGCAACAGCATCGTTGTTTGATCAGGAATGGTTAGGATTTGCATCCATGATGGCAAACCCATAATGGGTGTAAAGCGTACCATTATCAGATTGCCAATGTGCATAATACATATTGCTATTACCGCTTTGTGTTCCAATATGTACATTTGATATTACTGCATTCTTCACCGTGCCATCATTGTTATGTTCATAGCCAATACTGTGATCGACATCATATGAAGTAGACTCATTGCCGCAGTTTCCGTGAGCAAGGCCATCCGCATATACTCTGTTCCCATCCCACATTGTGTATCGATACCGACCGAATCCATCTGCTCCATTAAAATACCTTGTAGCAGTACCATCTCCTATTTCCGTTGCCGAACTTCCCGGAATCGCACATACCAATGTATAACATGCCGCAATATACTCATTGGGCGCAAATGCTTCACTCATCATCATTGGTCTTACATACTCTCTCATACTCAAAAACCCCTTTCTGTACTGTTTCTGTATTATCGTATCTGCATGATCGCTCATGTATTGGCCGGTCTTATCGGAGAGCTGGCACGCTCTGGCGCAGAAGCTGTTTAATCTCATCTTCATTCATATCAGAAAGATGGACGATATCCTCGGGCGTGCACCTGATATGCTCCGCGCTCTCTCCTGGATACTTTTTCTTCATTTTGCCTCCTCTTCGTCTTATGAAGGCTGTGCGGGAAGATACACCTTTGCGCATAGACAAAAAGAGGTGGTTGTGATAGGATAATAGTGTTTAGAAACAGTGAAAATAGATTGATTTTTGATCTGAAAGCGCTGTTTCAGCTGTATTGATGTCTTTGAATGGCGTGTATGCAAAGGTGTACCTTTGCGTACACTTTTTTGTCGTTTCTGACATATTTGCCCGAAGAAAAGAGCTCTGGCTGAGTGCGCAGAGCTCTTTTCGGTCATCTCATGAACGGACATTTCTTCGCTTTAACATCCATGCCATAAGTGCGGAGGTCATCAGAAGCAGGACGAATGCGTCGGTCTGCAGTTCAGCCATGGTCTTGGCTGCTTCACTGTCTGTTCCTGCAGATATCGCGCTTTCCAGCATCTCGCGCATCGCGGTGCTCAGTGTTTCTGTCGCTTCATTCACTTCTTCCTGGGTCGCGTCTTCCTTTATGGAGATCTGCTGGGCCTGGACAAGTGCCTGTCGGAATGCCAGCACTTGCGCTCTGCCGTAGCCGCCAAGAGTCATCGCATTGGCGGTCTCGATCAGCTCATCGAGCGCGCTCTTATCGGCCTTGGTCCTTGCACGCAGACGCGCTTCTCTCAAGGTCTGGGTCGCTGCATCGATCTCTTCTTGCGTCATCGCGTCAAGCGCGGTCTTTGCCGCATCAACTTTTTCCTGTAAGCCTTCTACCGTGCCTGGCACATAATCATCGATGTTGGCCAGGATCGCTTCTGCCAGTTCGATCTCGTGTGCCAATGCGCTGGTATCCAGCACGATCTTTTCCAGGCTGGCGATCGCATCAGCCAGGCTCGTGATGGCTTCTGTGACTTCTGCCGTCGTGGCGTCGTCATTGTCTGCCACGCTTTGTGCTACGGTGATCGCATCCTGCAATGCCGCGATGCTTTCTGCGGTATAACTGCCTTCCGCGTATCCGTTTGCGGCCGTGATCATCTCGTTCAGCTCATTCTTCGAAACGATCTGCCACAGTTCCTGTGCTGCTTTAGTGAGTGTTCGGTTTGCTTGTTTCAGCTGATCGGCAGTTGCTTCTTCATCATCAAGCACATCTTGCGCAGCGGTGATGGCATCTTTCAATGCCTGTACTTTGCCTGGGCGGACATTGTCCACATTCGGCAGGATATTGGCATTGATGAACTGGATCGTTTCTTCCAGGTCTGCTTTCAGCGCATCTGTGCTTTCACCGGCATTCAGTGCCTGCATCGCTTCACTCAGGTCGAGCAATGCGCTGATGAGTGCGGTCGCGGAAGCATTATCTGGATCAGTAAGCAATGCGTTGGCATTGGCGATCAGATCGTTCAGCTCATCGTTCTGCAACGCTTCTGCCTTGTCGACCACATTCTGCAATGCGTCGATGGCCGCTTCGCTCGCTCTGAGCTGCAAGGCTTCCATGGCAGCGTGCAGGGCCGCTGCTGCCTGACCAGCCTGTTCCTTCGTCGCCTGCTCATCGGCTGCGACCTCTTTCGCGCTCTCCAATGCGGATACGAACGTCTTCCAGCTGTCTGCCGTATGATCATCCTCCTGCAGCAGCGCAGCCTCTGCGATCAGGCTGTTGAGCTCATCCTTGAAATCGGCGATGACCAGTCTGTCGATGGCTTCACGCAGCTTCCATTCCGCCTGATCGACGTCATTCTGCGTCGCTTCCGCATCAGCGAACACTTCCTGCGCATGGGCATACGCCGCTTCATATTCTGCGTAGCTTGCCGGGGTATAGGCGTCCTCGTCCAGCTTCGTCTCAATCAAAGCGGAGAGCGCGCTCTTATCCAGTTTCTTCTCCAGCGCTTCGCGCGCGGCGACTAGCTGGGCGGCAGCTGTGTCGATCTGCGGCTGCGTCGCCTGTTCATCAGCGAATACCGCTTCAGCCTGTGCCCGAGCCGCTTCATATGCCTGTACGCTCGCTTCGCCGTAAAGGCTGAGATCCACTTGTTTGTTCAGCTCTTCTTCCAATACTGCCTTATCCTGGATCTGTGCTTCGTTGAACATGACTTCCGTGATCTTCCACCAGTATTCGGCCGCCTGGGTGACGGTGATCCGCACTGCCATGACCGGCGTTTCTTCCAGTGTAACGACCTCATGTTCATTTTCACCGATTTCCGCGATGCTCTGCCAGCTATTGCCATCTGCGGAGATCTCCACTCTGCCATGATGCAGGATATCTGAGCCGGCATTGACAGAATAAATGTCGATCTGCGAAAGAGCTAACGGTTCCCGGAAGCTGAACTGAATGTAGTCTCCTTGTGCCTGGTTGTTTTGCAGCCAGGTCAGTGAAGATGTGTCGCCATCGATCAGCCTGGATAACGCATGATCCTGATAGACGCTCTTGTTGCTGGAAATGGTGATATAGTTGCGCATGCTCAATCCGGCCTTGGCTTCGTCGATGCGTGCGCATGCATAGTCGACAAGCGCTTGATCCGCGCCGGCATGATAATAGATCGTGCTGCCATAGTCCAAGGCCTGTGCATATTTGTTCCAGCTTTGTTCAGAATACTCATTTTCATTGAGCGTTTCTCCCAGCAATGCCTGCAACGCAGATTTATCCGGAACGGCTTGCGGCGCATTGTCATTTTCCAGCATCGTCAGCTTGTCAGAGATCATATTGGCCAGCTGATTCATAGTGCTGACCGGTCCGGTCTCCAGCATCGCCTCCAATGTCTGCAGATCTGTATAGACAGACTGTGCAAAGGCGCTGCCATCATCACAGCTGCTCAGCCGCTCTTGCGCTTCCGCGATGAACTGCACGAAGCGCTCGGTGTCATAGCCATACACCTCAAATTCAGTAAAGTTGCCAGAGTATCTGCCGCCGTTCGGCCCATAAGTAAAGCGTTCCAGCTGCTGATATTTCACATAACGCGCCTTGACCAGATGATCAAAATGCACGGTCACGGTCTGTTTGGTGCCGCCATTGAGATCACGATATTCCGCAACCTGGGTCCAGGACTGCCCGTCTTCGCTGACCTGAATGGCATATGCGTTGGGAAGCTCATTGAAGCGGATGATCACCCGGTCCAGCAGATAAGGCTTTTCCAGATCTACGCTGACCCATGCGTCATCATCGGTGTTCAGCGAGATCCTGGTGGACTCACTGCCATCGGTCGCGTTGGCCGGATCAAACTGCGGATAGACCAATGTGCCGTCTTCGTTATATCCGCCTTCGACGCCGCTGACTTCCACGTTTTTATGCAGGGCGATGTTGCCGCTGTCTTCGCTTTCTGAAGCGCCCGCTACCTGCGCGGCGCTCATGGCATAGTTGTAGAGCTTCAGATCATCCATGGTGCCATAGATGCCTTCTCCGATCTGCTCGGTCGGCATCACAAAGGTAGAGGAACCTTGGCTGGACGCGCCGCTGACCTGATAATACTCACCGCTGCCGACAAACATGCCATTGATGTACAGCGAAGTGTTGGTCTCATCGCAGACGATCGTCATGGCAAAGGTCACGCCGAGCGGAATATCCGCATCGATGAGGTAAGCATAGCCTTTGCGTTCATAGCCGAAATGACCTGTGCCATCATAATTGTAATAGAACTTACCGTCTTTGCCTGAGAATAACAGTGCGTTTTCTCCGGTCGCGGAATCGATGGTGATATCACATTGCAAAGTATACGGATAGCCAAGCGTATCAAATGGCAGTGAGAGATATCCTTCTCCTTTCAGCCGCAGCGCATCGTCTTTCGCATACAGATCATGCACTTCTGCGTCATAGCCGTTGCCGCTGGCATCTTCCGCGATACCATCCGCGATATCATCAAAATCATAAGAAGCCACCAGCGAGGACTCGCTTTCCACATAACGGCCTGGATTGGCATTCGGCGCATGCGTGCCTAATGCTTCCACGCGTTCCATGAACTCTTCGCTCGTCTCATCATCGTCTTCGCCATACCAGCCTTTTTCAGCCATGAGCATGACCTGATCGCGCTGACGGTCAAAGATATCAAATTCGCTGGCGCCTACTTTCATGTCATACCACAGCGCTGCTTCTCCGCCCAGCAGCTGCGGATGACCGGTCTGCAAATAATGCCCGCCATTGAGGTTGGAATATTCCCAAGTGTCATACAGGCTCGCGATATTGAGATAATTGTTATAATAACCGGCCCATGGCACGATGTACAGGATGCCGTCCGCATTATTGATGAAACGATAGCCTGCGTCCTTCATCTCATCAAAGCTGGCCCAGCTGTGGCTCCACATATGCGCGATGACATCGGTGCTGACCGGTGTCTCCCCGGCAAAGCCATTGGTGCCCAAAGAAGCCCAGAAGCGTGTCTCATAGCCTTTGCCATTGACATATTCGATCAGCTCGTTCATATAGCGGCGCACGACTTCTGAATATGACTTGTCATACTCATCTGTGCCAATATGGAACTTGCCGTTCTGGAATACCGGATCTTCGCCATCGAGGAATTCATCAAAGACATTCTTCATGACGCCCACGGCATTCTGATACGCTTCCTCGGTGCGCAAATCAAGATGATAGCCATCCATGAGCAGCGATTCATCGATATTGGCAAAAGCGCCCGCGTGCGCCGGCGTATCGATCTCGGTCACGACATCCACGCCATATTTTTTCGCGTCTTTCTGATACGCTTTATAGGCTTCCTGAGAGTAGACCTGATCTTTTGGCAGCCCTTCATTCAGCTGCGGATACACTTTGCTTTCCACCCGGAACGCCACTGTCTGTTCGCCGCCATTATCATTGATGTGATTGCGGAATTCGCTCAGCTTGAAATAGCCGGCATAGCGTGTCAGCTCGCTCAGATAATCGAGCGGGATATATTGTCTGGCTACATCGAGCATGACCGCACGCACCGCATACTGCGGATAATCCCGCACTTGTCCCTTCGGGATCTCATCATGTCCTTCATCCTGTGAGAGGATCTGCGAGATGCTCGTTCCGCCATACAGGATGCCCTTTTCGCTCAGGGCGCTGACCGTGAGGATATCGCCGATATCCATGGCATAGCCTTCTTCTCCCAGCACGCTGCTTTCATCCAGACGCAGAACGATATCGCCTGTCTGCGGGTCATCCTGGGTGATCACACAATCCAGATCAGACATTTCCTTCAGATACATCGCGATCTGTTCGGCTGTCTGCTGCAGCTGCGCGTCTTCGATCACGATCCGACCGTTGAAGACAAAGCTGCCCGTATCGCCCTTCCACTCCCGCAGTTCAGGGATCACATCTGGTTTCTCGTTTATGCTTTCCTGCGGGGCATATTGTCCGGCGATCGTCACTTTCTTGGGATCATCCCCTTGCAATACATTGCCCTCAGCGTCGCTGATTTCATAAAACAAGTTGACATTCATGTCTTCCAGCGGTGTGATGATCTTGCCTGCTTCGCTCACTACTGCAGGATTGCTCGTGGCATACAAACGGATCGTATAGCCTTGCGGCACTTGCGGCAGCACCAGATCGTCCCCTTCTGCCTGCACCGGCTGTTCCAGCGCCTGGGCGAGCACATCCTCCAGCGTCACTTCGTCCGAATACGGATAGACTTCCAGCTCATACAGCGATATGGTCGGACACTGCATATTGTCGATCGAGGCGATGATGGTGCCCAGCCGCGCATAGATCCGCACATAACGCGCACTGATCGGTGCAGCCAGCTCAAGCGTCTCGGTGTAGTCTCTGCCATCGTTGTCCGGATCGACATAATGATGCAGCACGGTCCATTGCTGAGCATCGCTGCTCACTTGCACATCATAGTCTCGGGAGTTGGCATTCTGCCATTTCATGACGACCGTGCCGATTTCTTTTTCCTCACCCAGATCCACCATGGCCCAGACATTCTGATCCGGATTATCCTCCAGATCGATAGAGGTCAGCGCCTCATCGCTGCTCCAGCGCGTGGACGCATTGCCATCGGTGAGGTTGGATGGGTCAAACTGCGGATACGTCAGGGTCCCATCTTCCTGAACGCCGCCTTCGATCCCGCTGACGGTAACCGGACGACCAAGTGCCAGATTCTCTTCCTGCGCGGATGCGCTGATGCCGCTCCATGAAATGACAGAAAGCGCCATGAGCGCAGATAAAATGATCTTTGATATTTTTCTCAGCATTTTCCCACCTCCGAATCAGAAAAATACCATTCTTTTCCTATCCCTGTTCACCTTTTTCATCCTCTTCTCTCATTTTGACAGATGTGTGACACAGATGTGAAGAAATTCTGGACAAGTGGCAAGATCAGGCGGTTTTCCGGCAAAAATAGACCATATCTCATTGGATATGATCTTCATGGTCACTCCTCTTGCTTATTTCCTGCCACGTCCGCAATTCATCCAGGCGTCCTTGCAGCGTCATCTGCGCCGCCTGCAGTGCGTCGCTGCCCAATATCAGCCGCAGCGGCGCATCTTGGCGCAGTGCTGTATCGACGATGATCGCTCCGCCTTTGGCCGGATCACCAAGCTGATCATGCCGCACTGTCTGCTTTCGATAATACTGCGCCAGCGCATCATAATCAAGAATCCACATCTCGCTCTCTTTCAGTTCGCTGTCATAAAATGCCGTGCGGAAAGCGCCAGGCTCCACGAGCATGACGCGTATGCCTAAATGTGCTGTTTCTTTGGCCAATGCCTCACTGGCCAGTTCCAGCGCGCCTTTGGCTGCGGAATAATAGCCATTGCCTAAGGCACCGCGTACCGCGCCGATCGAAGATACATTGATGATCATGCCGCTGTGGCGCGCCCGCATGCCCGGCAGCGCCAGCTGGATCAGACGCATCGGCGCAAAGAAATCGGTCTCAAACAATTCCCGCACTTGTGTCGGCTCACTTTCCTCGATGGCCGCGCGATAACCATGGCCTGCATTATTGACGAGCATATCGATGCGGCCAAAACGCGCATAGACTTGGTGCAGTGCTTTTTCCATGCTTCCGATCCGATCCTGTTCCAGCTTTACGCCCATGGCCTGCTTAGGAAATTCCGCAACCATCGCATTCAGCTTTTCTGGTGATCGTGAGGTCAGCGCGACGGCATCCCCGCGGCGCAAGGCCGCTTCCGCGATGCCTTTGCCCAGTCCGCCGGAAGCACCGGTGATCATCCATACGTTTTGCATCCAGATGCCCTCCTTCAGCGGATATAGTTGGTGCTGATGCGCTTCTCTTGTTCAGGCAGCGGCAGTCCTGCATCCGCGGCGATCTTCAGGCTGTTCAGCATCCAGGCCATGTTGCGGCCGAGCACCCGCATGATCTGCATGCCCTCTTCATCCTGGCACACCTGCGCAGGCGTATGCCCGTGCACCATATTCCAATATCGTGAAGAGATGATCGGCATCTGTGCATATAACAAGTATTTGTTCAGTTCATCCAGCGCGGCGCTCGTCCCTGCCCGCCGTGCGGAGACGATGGCTGCGCCCGGCTTGAAGGCAAAGCGGTTCAGACCGGCACAGTGATCAGCGTAAAAGGAACGGTCCAGGAAAGCGATCATGGATGCGGACGCGGAAGCGAAATGGACCGGTGCGCCGAAGATGAATCCATCCGCATCCTTTGCCGCATCGAGAAACACATTCACCCGGTCGTCGTGACAACACTTTCCTGCCCTGGCGCAATATCCGCACCCGCTGCAGCCAGCCAGCGGCTCGCTGCCGATCCAAAAGCGCGTCGTGCGGATCCCTGCCTGTTCGAGCATGCGGCCTGCCTCCTGCAGCGCCGTATCTGTGCATCCCTGTTCATGGGGACTGCCATTCACCAGCAAAACATTCACGTCTCTCAATCCTCCTGCCCTCATTGTAAGGCTGTAAGCTGACAGACAGAAGTCCGCATTGGTTATGCTGTGTCAAGCCGAGGGTTCACAGCATGACAAAGACCCGGAAGGCAATGCCTTCCGGGCCATGTCCCATGCAGTTCGCTCACGGGAGATGATCTGAATGGATCACTCCTGGTTCTTTCTGCGTCTTACTGCGAGCAGTGCGCCTGCAGCTGCGGCCAGCACACCGGCAAACAGTCCGGTCTGTGCCGCTGCGGCGGTATTCGTCGTATCGGCGTTCGTGCTGCTTTCTGCTTTCGGCGTCAGCGCGTTCAGCTCTGCCTGCAGTGCTTCTACTGCGGCGTTGACTTCATCCTGCGTCGCTTCTTCCTCGTTCATCACATTTCCGGCATCGATCAGTGCTCTTCTCAGTCCGTTGATGTCGGAATATACACTCAGATCAAGGCTGTTCGCATACGCGATCAGCTCACGCAGCGCGCTCTTGTCCGCTTTCGTTCTCGCGCTCAGTCTCGCTTCACGCAATGTCTTCGTCGCTTCATCGATCT
>OMAZ01000730.1_pt1 | contig 11835 bp, 10 predicted proteins | sample 1674131 | NCBI WGS metagenome assembly OMAZ01 (sample SAMEA103958147, study PRJEB25191) | human gut metagenome | biome: human-associated habitat [ENVO:00009003]; feature: intestine environment [ENVO:2100002]; material: feces | place: Germany | collected 2013/2015 | reverse complement strand
GATCATAGAATTTTTAGTTTTAAGCAATTGATGTGTCACCTATAAAAAAGAATAATGAAAAAATAATAAATTTTCTGTCAGTCGATATGGTGTGAGAGGTCGGTAGTTCCTTGATTAAATGAGTTTCTCCTACTCGATTGAATACAGTTCATCCAATGTGATGAAGATTATATCATCATTTGGTTCAGATTCAAATCCGGATCTGGAAAAGAAACCGTAACGATAACAATCTAATTTGGCAGCTTTGACTTGCTCGATTTCTTGTTTGATCATGCTTTGAGTGAGCGGGGCTTTGCGGAATTTCGCCTCATAGAAAATGTATCCTTCAGGATCTTGGGTCACGATGTCAAATTCGCCGTTGGTTCTGGTGATCGGATCATCATAGTAGTATTTCCCGATCTTTTCAAATGGGATCGCTAATTTACCCAAACGGTTTTGCCGGATCAGGTATTGTTTGCAGATGCTTTCGAAGAGGTGCGGCACATAGTCGGTCTCGAAATCGTGTTCGATGTAGCGGGCATAAAATACTTCGGGATCCATGACACTCAACTGTGAAGAAAAACGATAGATATACCGGTAATAGAATAAAGACAGGTTGTCAATGATGTGATAGCCTGCTTTTCTTTTGTTTTTCTCATCGTTGATCGGCGCTTCTTTTTGTACGACTTCCATTTTGATCAGACGTTTCAGAACATCAATCAAGGTCGGACCGCTGCTGACGTGTGACTGAGACAATAGATCATGAAACTTTGAAAATCCTTTTGCCAATGCTTCGAACACTTCATTGGCGTTATTGATCTTGGCAATTTTAGATCGAAGATACATTTCCACTTCGTTTTCCAGCCGTGCTCCGGGAGAGGCGATCAATTCCATGATGTTGTCTTTGACGGAAAGACGTTCATCGATCAGTTTATTGTAATATGGGATCCCGCCGAAAACACTGAAAAGCCTCACTTTATCTTCATTGGAAAAAGAAGGATAAAACATGGCGGATTCATAGTAGTCCATTTGTTTCAAATCGATGGTCAGATCTACCCTGCCGTAGAGAGGGTTTTGACTTTCCAGCAAGGATTTCATGATATCCGCATAAGAACCACAGAGGATCAGCTTTAATTCAGAGGAGTCACGATATTTGTCGATCAATGATTGGAGAATGCTGTCGAGTCCGATCGTGGTCTCTCGTAAGTAAGGGTACTCGTCTAAGACCAGGATGAGCGACTCGCCTTCTGCGTGTTGAAAAAGATAATTCAACAGTTCCTCTAAGCTGGAGAAAGATGGCTTAGGAAAATGAAAGCATTCGCTGATCAGCACAGCCAGACTGTCCACGTTATTAGGCTCTGTGGTTTGTTTGCATTCGTAGTAAATTGATTTCACAGGCGATTCGCGTAGCACTTGCTTGATCAGCTCGCTTTTGCCAATTCTTTTCCTGCCATAGATCAAGCTGATTTGATGTTCCCTTCGATCGATCATATTATGCAGCGATCTGCGCTGTGATTCACGTCCGTAGAATTTCATTTATTCGGTCACCTCCGATTCGGTTTCTTCCGAACTAATTACAGTACATGCTTTTCTGTGTGCAAACTTTATTCGGTTGATACCGAGTCAATGATCACCGAATTAAAGGAAAAAGCAGAAACACTATTTTTGTGTTCTCTGCTTCGGAAATACACAAGTGAATGTCGTGCCTTCATTCAGTTTGCTGGAGACGGTGATGGTTCCCTGGTGGGCCTCTACGATCCATTTGACCATGGACAGTCCTAATCCGCTGCTTTCGGTATCGCTGCGGGATGGATCGGCTTGGTAGAATCGTTCCCAGATGTGAGGGAGGTGTTCTTTGCTGATGCCGATGCCGGTATCTTGGACAGTGAGGATGATATCATCCGCTTGTTTCAGTGTCATGGTGATGGCGCCATGTTCCCGATTATAGGTGATGGCATTTTGCAAGAGATTGGCAAACAGCCGGATCATCAGCGTCTGATCGGCATACATGTGAATATCAGGCTGAATATCGGCTTGCAAGGTGAGATGGCGCTCAGCGGCGATCTCTTCATATTCTTCCGTGAGCATCTGTGTCAGTTCGCTGAGATCAAGGTCTTCTTTTTGTAATTTCTCCTGGCCGCGGTCTGCGCGTGACAGCAACAGCAGCTGTGAGATCATGGAGGACAGGTTTTTGATCTTGCGCTGCAGCACTTCGATCTGTGTCCTTGTCTGATCATCCAGGTCATCGCGTTCCAGCATGGCGTCGCATTGCATCTGCAGGACGCTGAGCGGGGTGCGCAGCTCATGGGAAACATCGCTGCTGAACTGGCGTTCCCGTTTCAGTCCGGCCTCGATCGTATCAAGCATGGAGTCAAAGGTCTCGGCCAGCGTGTAGATCTCGGCGCTGCCTTGCTTCAGGTGGACACGGCGGCTCAGGTCATTTTCCTGCTGGATGTTGCGGACGGTCTGGGTGATCTTTTCCACCGGGGACAAGGCCCTGCGGCTCATCAGATAACCGGCGATCGCGCTGAAGACGATCAGCAGCGGGAACAAGATGAGCGCCAACTGCATGATGAAGCGGAAGCTGGACTCCGCGTCCGTGATGGAGACGATGCCGCGCATCTGCAAGGTGCCATAGTTTTCGACAGGAAAGCTCATATCGAGCACGAAGAAATCTACGCCGTCGGTATCGATACGGCGGACATTTCCTTCTTCAACGGGTAGCGAAGCGTCAAAATCATAGGGGATCTTGCCATATAACATCTGTCCGTCACGATCATAGACGGAGAGATAGACCCCGTCCTGGATCTCCAATAAGTCATTGTCATATTCTAATCGATCGTTGCGGTATTCTACGGAGTCGAAGGAGGAAGAGACCCGTTCTTCCAGCATGCTGCGGGTGCTGGTGAGGATCTCATTGCTGCTGAAGTAAAACAAGATGCCCAGGGTGATGCTGAAGATGACGACCATGATGACGCTGTATAGCAGCGTCAGCTTTGCTTTCAGCGAAAGCTGCTTCATGCGTCTGCCTTCAAGACATAGCCGGCTCCGCGTACGGTGCGGATCAGCTTGATGTCATGCCCTTCATCGATCTTTTTGCGCAGGTAGCGGATATAGACGTCGATGACGTTGGATCCGCCGCTGTAATCATAGTTCCAGATGTGCTGCTCGAGCCGCTCACGGCTGAGCACCGTGCCGGCATTCTGCATCATGTAGCTGAGCAGCGCATATTCCTTGGAGGAAAGCGTGATGTCTTTTCCAGCGCGCTGCACCTGATGCGTATCCAGATGCAGGGTCAGATCGCCGACTTGCAGGACGCTCGTCTTGTTTTGCAGGGGCGAGCGCAGCAGGACGCGCAGCCTTGCCATCAGCTCTTCATAGGCAAAGGGCTTGATGAGATAATCGTCGGCCCCGGCGTCGAGCCCCAGCACACGGTCTTCGATGCTGTCCTTGGCCGTCAGCAGCAGCACCGGCACATGAGACCCATTGGCGCGCAGCTCTTTCAATACGCTGATGCCGTCTTTCTTCGGCATCATGATATCCAGCACGACGGCGTCATAGTCTGCCATGCGCAGATATTCCAGTGCTTCTTCGCCGTCATGACAACAGTCTACGCTGTAATGTTCCTTTCTCAGTTTCTGGGCGATCAATGCATTGAGATCGCGTTCATCATCTGCCACCAATATGCGCATGATGCTCCCTCCTCGTTCATTCAATCAGATTTTAACACAGAGCAGGGGAAGATGGCCATGGAAACGTCCGGATGAGACGTTTCATGCCACAGAATGCCGCGACTGTGTGAATCCGCTGCCTGCAGATTGAAATGCAAGGCAAATCCGCATATAATATTGTTATTATGCAGATGGGGAGGGAATATTCATGTTCGATCTGAATACCCTGATCTATGTGGCACCGGCCATCATCATCACGGTGACGCTGCATGAGCTGGCACATGGATGGGTTTCTTATAAATTCGGCGATCCCACGCCGAAGGAAGACGGCAGGCTGTCACTGAATCCGCTGCGTCATCTGGATCCGATCGGCACCATCGCCTTGCTGGTGGCGGGCTTCGGATGGGCAAAACCGGTGCATATCGATCCGCGATATTACAAGGATGCCAAGACCGGTGTCGTCTGGACGGCATTTGCAGGTCCGATGATGAATTTCATCATCGCTTTCATCGCCGTATTTCTTTACAACTTGCTGCGGAATGGACTGTATGGCATGGTGAGCACGCCGCTGGCCGGACATACAGAGGCGGCTTTTCAGATCATGATCTATCTGATGAACCTGATGCTGTACACGGCGCTGATCTCGCTGGGCCAGGCGATCTTCAACCTGATCCCGCTTCCGCCGCTGGATGGCTCCAAGATCCTGTATGGCCTGCTTCCGGATTCCGTTTATTTCGGCATCATGAGGTATGAGAACTGGCTGAGCCTGATCCTGTTTGTCGTCCTGTTCAGCGGTGTGCTGGATGGTCCGCTGATCTCCATCCGCACCGTCATCTTCGATGGCATGAACAATCTTTGTGCCTTGATCCTGTAAAACGCTTAAAATATGACAACGGACCGATCGCATCGTGCTTTCGGTCTGTTTTATTTGATCGCGCAGATGGGCGAACCGCCGCTTTCGGCTTTTCAGCCTTTCACAAAACCATCTGCGAAAAATGGGGAGATCGGCAAACGACGCGTGCCATCAATGATCGTGACAGTGCCCCGATCGGCCGCATCCTTCCAGAGCGCATTTGTCCGCGCTCTTTTCCTTTATATATAGGGCCGGTTATACCAGATAGTGCGGACAGCTGAAACAGGATCAGCGTGAACAGCTGTGTCGCTCAGCTCCTTGATCGATATTGTGCCCTGCAGGGCTTTCGATCATCGGCATCAAGCGCGCCTCATGCAGGATGACCGCTTCTGTAAAGGGACCGCCTGAAAACGAGTGTGAAAAAATACAACAAAGTGCAAAATTTTACCATGGAAAACGAGATAGAGTGAAGGCATAAGGGATATTGGGAAAGGAGAAACAGAATGAAGATCGTAAACCTATTGTTATCGGCCGCGATGGCTTCCACGATGCTTTTTCAGGGCGCGGCGTTTGATGCGCAGGCCGCTGAGGGAGTAAGCGCGGAAGTCAGTGACGATGGCGCAGTCATCGGCAACGGCTATCTGACGCGCAGCTTCCAGATCGAAGACGGACATCTGCGCACCGAATCATTGCATAACCGGCGCATCGACCGCACGCTTGTCCCACAGGAGGGATCCGCAGATTTTGTGATCGAGACGCTGGCAGAGCCTCAGGGGGAAGAGGTCATTCCGACACAGGAGCTGAACCGCGGCGATTGGCGCGGAGAAGTGACGGGCACGGGCAGTGACCATGTGGAGGATGCGGCCAATCTGTTTGATGGCAGCGACGCCACAGAGACCGATTACTATGTCAATGGCACAGACTTTCCGTATACGCTGACGGTGGATCTGGGCACTTCACAGACCTTCCGGTCGTTTTCATTTCAGAAACGGCAGGGCAATGCCAATGTGCTCTGGGGCATCAATGGCACGGTCGGCAAATACCGCCTGCAGGTAAGCGAAGACGGAACTGAATGGATCGATGCCGGCAGCGGCGAATTCACCAGAGAGGATTACAATCTGCATGAGATTGACGGCATTTATAACATCGGCGATCTCGTATATGGCAGCTTTGATCAGGAATATACGGCGCGTTATGTGCGGCTGATCTCGGATTCCGGCGCGCTGAGCGATGAGAAGACCTTCAATGGCGCAGAATTTCGGCTGTACGCGGATCCTTATGTCGGACAGACGATGCCGCAGACGACGATCAGCTCTGCTGATCTGACGCTGGAGGATGCGCAAGCATCGGATACCGAAACAGGCGGAAAGCAGGAACATGCTGGATCGGACGATCGCTGCGGTGAAGCGTGTGCTAGCTGATCCGGAAGCGACGCAGGAAGAGGTCGATCAGGCAGTGCAGACGATGCAGACAGCCATCGATAGCCTGCAGCTGGTGGAAAACAGCGCAGGCAGTACGAATGCCGATACGACGAATACCGCGGCAGCAGCACAGACGGCAGCATTTGCCGGCATGCTGGCTGTATCCGCGGCAGGCATCTTCCTGTTCAGAAGAAAAAGACAGATGAAGTAACAAGATGTCACCGAACGGGGACTTTGGCAGATGAGCCAAGGTCCTCATTTTATCTTTATATTTAAAAATCCGGGAAACATTATCTTTTCCTGTATCCTTTTGCTAAAATAAGAAGGAGAGTACATGTTTTCAGGAAAGGAGTGGGCTGATGCGAAGCAGGCTGAACAAGATCTTCCTGTCTATATTCGTCCTGCTGGCAGTGATAATGAGCGGCTGTCAGACACAGAGCAGGGGTGCACAGGACGAAGACTACTTGTATTTTTTGTTTGCAACGCCGCTGCGCAATCATGTCATCTGGCTGCAAGCCAAAGAAGGGTTCGAACAGGCCTGTATGGACCTTGGCATCAAATATGACTGGCTGGGACCGGATGTCATTGATACAGAAGCAATGGAAAAAGTGATGCAGACCGGATTCCTGCAGGATGTCGACGCGATCATCACCCAAGGCGTCGTAAGCGACGAGGTCGTCAATCTTGCCTGGGATCTGGGCATCCCGGTCTTTTTGGTCGACAGCGATATGCCGGATTCAGACCGTATCTGTTATATGGGAAAAGATTTTCGGGAACAAGCTGAACTGCTCCTAGACCATATCGAAGAACGAGTGGACCCGGATACCGAACTGCGGATTGCCATCCAGGTGGCAGAATCAAGATTCACCATCGCCCAGGAACAGATCCGTCAGATCGAAGAAGTGTTCGCCCAGCATCCCGGCGGCGTGGAGATCGTCAGCGTCAGCGATTCGAAATCCGAAGAGGCGCGGGCCCGCAAAGAATGGGATGCGGTCATCCAGGAACATCCGGACATCAACGTGGCGATCAACTTTGCGGCAGAGTCTGCGGAATTCTGCTGGGAGGCCGTCAATGACAGCGGTCTGCGCGACGATGTGCTGATCTACGGCGTCGATGACATGCCGGTCAACCTGGAGCTCGTTCGCGAAGGAAAGGTGGACGGCATCGTGGCGACTTCGTTTTATCAGTATGGCTACCACAGCGTTGAACTGCTGTATGATTATCTGGTGAACGGCAATATTCCCCCTGAACAGGAAAAGACCGATCTGCAGATCGTCGATCGATCCAATGTAGAGACATACCGGGAGGATGAACATGAAAGCCGCTAAGAAGATCAGCTTCCGCGCCAAGATCCGCAAGACGATGCTGATGACGGGGATCGTGCTGTTTCTGATCATGGTCCTGTCCAATTTCTTCAATTACAGCACCCGCATCAGCTATAACCGGGTGCTGGATGGCTATGATACGCTGCATGCGTATTATGAGCATGTAGAATCGGCATCAGACTATGTGAAGAGCTATCTGTCCACAGACAGCGAAGAGACCTTGCGGCAATATCACGACATGATGGAGGCAGCGCACCGGGATGCGGAACTGCTGCGCAGCAACACCGGACTGAATGAAAGCTGGCGCTATGATCTGCTGGAGAACATGCTGGTCAGCTTTGAGCAAGTCGTCGACAATGTGCTCGTGCTGTATCAGAACAGCAACGGCTCAGGAGAATACCGCACCAACTATGACATGTTCATCGTTTCCGGCGATCTGATCGCCGATACTTCAAGCGATTATTACAGCCTGATCACTGCATCCATGAGCGATCACCGAGATACGATGGAGATGCTGCAGAATCTGACGTGGATCAGCTTCATCATCGCGTTTGTCCTGGTCATCTTCTGGTTCATCTATTATGACCGTTCGGTCAACCATATGCTCGGCCGCCCGCTGGAAGAGATCCTGCGCAACATCGAGCAGATCCGGCAGGGGAAATATGATCTCAAGGATATTTCCAGCAGCAGTCTGGAGATCACCCAGCTGTGTGAGGCATTGGAAGATATGGCACATTCGGTCTCGCAGAACATCGAGACCATGCAGGAACGCGACCGGCTGGAAAAGCTGCTGCTGGAACAGGAAAATGAGAACCTGAAGAAAGATGAGCTGCTGGCACAGAGCGAACTGAAGATGCTGCAGAACCAGATCAACCCGCACTTTCTGTTCAACACGCTCAATATGATCTATCGGATGTCGCTGAAGGAAGGCGCGGACGATGCGGCGGACATGCTGATGAAGACGAGCCAGTTGCTGCGCTATGGACTAGACAATCAAAAGCGGATCAGCAGTCTGCGCAACGAGATCGAGATGATCGGAAAATACATCGAGATCCAGAAGAAACAGCTGGGCAAGCGAGTCAGGTTCATCCTGGAATACGGCGATGGGCAAGAGCAGATCAGCAACATCAGCATGCCGGGGATGATCCTTCAGCCTCTGGTGGAAAACGCGCTTCAGCACGGACTGCATGATGTGACAGAAAACGGGGAAGTCGTCATCAGCATTCAGCAGCAAGACAATGTGATCACGATCAGCGTTTCTGATAATGGCAAAGGAATGAAGCCGCAGGATCTGGAAGAGCTGATCCTGAATGATTATCAGATGAAAGGCGGGACACATCTTGGCTTATACAATGTCATCCGCCGCCTGGAAATGTATTTTCATGACCAGATCCAGATCAGCCTGCACAGCGATGAAGGATGCGGATTTGAAGTTTTCATGGAAATCAGGCAAAATATACAGTAAGGGAGGTGGATCAGATGTATCGGGTACTGATCGCAGAAGATGAACAGATCGAAAGAGAGATGCTGATGCAGATCGTCTCAGCACATTTTCCGACGATCGATCAGATCATTCCCGCGGAAAATGGTCAGCAGGCTGTAGACCTGTTTGATCAGTATCAGCCTGACCTCATCCTCATGGACATCAACATGCCGCTGAAAAGCGGGATGGAAGCGCTCAGGGAGATCCGGCAGATCGCAAAGAAGGCGTTTGTCTGCATCATCCTGACGTCTTACAACGATTTCAGCTATGCTCAGGACGGCATTCGCCTGCATGTGGACGATTATATCCTCAAGCCGGCGGAAGACGCACAGATCATCGCTTCGATCTCTGCCGGGATCGAGAAGCTGCAGCAAGAGTGGAACATGCATGCCTCTATTCGTGAGCTGCTGAGGCAGAATGAGGATGTCAGCTCGCTGCTCGAGTCAGAATGCGTGTTAGCCATCATCAACCAGAAAGAGGAAAAGGTCATCGCGCGATATTTTCAGATGGCTCGCATGAGCGCGCGCTATGCCTTCTGCCTTGTCGTTGAAGTGGAAGAGGACAACATCCTGGTGGCGCAGATCCGCGGCATCATCGAGGATGCGGGATATGCTTGCATGGAGGCTCGGCTGAGCGGATGTCAGATCCTGTATGTCTTTTCCTCTATGGCCATGGACATGAAAGAACGCGACCGGCTGCAGAACCTGACCCGGCCGCTGCTGGAGAGATCTGGCATCCCCTATGCCTGGGGACCGCAGCAGGATCAGATCGCCCGCTTCCATGTTGCGTTCGACGATGCCGTAGCGCAGCTGCGCTTTAGGGAGACAGACGAGGAAGAGCGAGATCCCTTTGTCTGGAAAAGCGTAGAACAGCTGCTTTCTAATCTGGAAGAGACGCAGATCGCCGTGATCGTTTACGATTTGTATGAGTCGCTTTCTTCCATGAATATCGACCGCAGGAATGCTGTGATGGAAGAGATCCTGACCCAGCTGTATGATTATGCCGAACAAAATGGGTTGCAGCTGACCCGGCCGAAATGGACAGAGCAGAAGATCTTCCAGAAAGAAGATACGCGCAGGGAGATGGAGTATAAGGTCACTCAGCGATTGATGGACGTGTTGCGTCCGCTGAAGGCACACCACTATCAGAGCCACAGCCTGCTTTACCGCAAGGCCATCGAGTTCATCGCACAGAATTATCATCGGCCGATCGGACTGAGCGATCTGGGAAAAGCGCTCAATGTCACGCCCCATTACATCAGCCGCCTGCTCAGCAAAGAGGGCGCGCCGGGCAGGAACACCTTTACCGAGCTGCTGACCGAATACCGCATCGAAGCGGCCAAGCGGCTCATCCAGAAGGGCGTCCCATTGAAAAATGTCGCGTTTGAAGTGGGCTTTCACTCAACCAGCTATTTTTCCAAGAGCTTCCGCAAAAATACCGGAATGACGCCGAGAGAATATCAGAAATTATTTGAAAGCGGGCATGCCTCATGAAACATGTCTTTATCATCAATTCCACAGCGAGAAAGCATGATCAGGAACGGCTGCTGCGGCAGATCCGTGATCATTTTCCTGATGCGCAGGTCTTGTTCACGCAGCATGTCGGCCATGCGCGTGAGCTGGCTGATCAGGCCGCTTGTTCATGTCAATCGATCCGGGTCTATGCCTGCGGCGGAGACGGCACGCTGCACGAGGTCGTCAACGGGCTGATTGGGCATGACAACGCCCAGCTGGCAGTGATCCCGATCGGGACCGGAAATGATTTCGTCAAGACATTTTCGCCCATCACGCCGGAGCAGTTTTGCACGCTGGCCAATTATCAGGAAGCAGAAGCCATGCCGTGCGATGTGCTGATGATCGATGGTCAGGCATGCATCAACACCGTCTCTGCCGGGCTGGATGTCAAAGTAGCCTATCATGTGTCCAAGTTCAGGAGGATTCCCGGCATGCGGGGAACGCTTCCGTATTACCTCGGGCTTCTGGTCAGCATGTGCGGACGCATAGCAGAGTCCTTTCAGATCGAGATCGACGGCCGTCCCGCAGCGCGCAAGGACAGGCTGTTTGCCGTGGCTGGCAACGGCAGATATTATGGCGGAGGATACTGCCCGGTCCCATCCGCGCGCTGTGATGACGGCATGCTGGATTACTGCCTGATCCAGAATGTGCCCAGATGGAAGATCATCCAGCTGTCCGCGCGTTATCAGGAAGGAACACATATCGCCTACACCGATCTGGTCTCACATGGACGAGCCAGCACGATGCGGATCCTGACCGAGGGAAAAAAGATTTGTCTCAATCTGGATGGAGAGCTGCATGAAGCTGCCGATCCGCTGATCACGGTGAACAAGCATGCGCTGCAGCTTGTGCTGCCCAGAATAAAACGCTCAGCAGGCTGACCGATCAGCTTGTTGAGTGTTTTTTGATCTCAGATGATCTGAGGAGCTTCAGCAAATGCCTTTTTCGACGAAGGGAGAAGATCCGCCAGGGCATGAAGATGCCGCTTATCTGACAGGGGCATGATCGCAATGCCGATAAATGACAGAGACGGCTTGCCGCGCTCTACTGCCTGTGTTATCATGATTCGCGGATAAACGGAAGGAAGCCCCATTTCCTGAACACGGTCTGAAACAGCCATTTTTCCCAGGGGCTTCTTTTTGTGTGAAAGGGGCAGTAGGATGAAGGAAAACAAAATGGGCGTCATGGAGATGAAACGGCTGATCCTGACCATGTCATTCCCGATCATGATCTCGATGCTCGTTCAGGCATTATACAATATCGTCGACAGCATGTTCGTGGCCAGGGTGTCTGAGGCGGCGCTCAATGCGGTCTCGATCTGTTACCCGGTGCAGATGATCATGGTGGCCGTCGCCTGCGGCACCGGAGTCGGGATCAACGCGCTGCTTTCTCGCAGCCTGGGCGAACAGAAGCCAGAGACCGCTGAACAGGTCGCCATGCACGGTCTGTTTCTGGCTGCCTGCAGCTGGATCGTCTTTGCCTTGATCGGCTTGTTTGCCGCGGGAACCTGCCAGATTATCTCCACATCCATCAAAGTATATCATCAAGTCAGAGGACTGAATAATGCCCGCCAGGTATCCGATACCCTG
>OMAZ01000729.1_pt1 | contig 11851 bp, 11 predicted proteins | sample 1674131 | NCBI WGS metagenome assembly OMAZ01 (sample SAMEA103958147, study PRJEB25191) | human gut metagenome | biome: human-associated habitat [ENVO:00009003]; feature: intestine environment [ENVO:2100002]; material: feces | place: Germany | collected 2013/2015 | reverse complement strand
CCGCGTCACAGACCGGGAGTATTGGGCGCAGAAAAAGGGACAGGCCGCGCTGGACAAGCAGAACGCCCCCATGATTGCAGGCGGTATCACGCCCCGGCAGACCAAGTTTGAAACGAACAAGGAGAAGCTGCGGCAGACCATACGGAAAGCCCTTGCCACCGCCGCCAGCTTTGACGAGTTTTCCTCTCTGCTGCTGCGGGAGGGCGTGGCCGTCAAGGAGAGCCGGGGGCGGCTTAGTTACCTCACGCCGGACAGGACAAAGCCCATTACCGCCCGCAAGCTGGGCGACGATTTTGACCGCGCCGCTGTCCTTGCCGTTTTGGAGCAGAACGCCGCCAGAGCCGCAGAAAAGGCCGCAGCCATACCCGAATACCAGCGGCATGGGAAAACCGGCATACAGCCCACAAAAGCCCCTCAAACCGCTCCGAATGTGCAGCGGCTTGTGGACATTGAGCAGAAGAAAGCCGAGGGCAAAGGCCGGGGCTATGAGCGTTGGGCGACCATGCACAACCTTAAACAGATGGCCGCGACGCTGAATGTGTATCAGGAATACGGCTTCACTTCCCCGGAGCAGTTAGAAGCCGCCGTTGATACCGCCTATCAGGAAATGCGCCAGACCAGCGGCAAGCTGAAAACGCTGGAAACCAAGCTACAAGGGAAAAAGGAGTTGCAGCAACAGGTACTTGCCTACGCTAAGACCAAGCCCACCCGCGAGGGGCTGCGGGCGCAGAAATCCGAGAAAGCCCGCACCGCCTACCGGCAGGCAAACGAGAGCGATTTTATTATAGCCGAAGCCGCCGCCCGGTATTTCAAGGCGCATGGCATTACCAAGCTGCCCGCCCGGAAAGCGTTGCAGGCCGAGATCGAGCAGCTTATCTCCGAGAAAGACGGCTTGTATAACACCTACCACGAACAGAAACAGCGGTTCAAGGAGTTGCAGACGGTCAAGCGGAACATCGACCAGATTTTGCGCCGGGAGGAACCCCACCGCAGAAAGGAGCAGAGCCATGAGCGATAACCTGCCCCGCATGGACTACCGCCAGCACCGGCGGGCGCGGCGGCTGGTGCATGAGTGCTGTAACTACGACGGGGGGAACTGCCTGCTGTTAGACGACGGGGAGCCTTGCGTGTGCGTCCAGAGCATTTCCCTTTCCCTCATGTGCCGCTGGTTCCGTGTGGCTGTCCTGCCTCTTGACGGGGAGCTGGCCGCAGCCCTTTTGTACCGGGGGAGCCGGAAATGGTGTGCGGTCTGCGGCGCGGCATTTGTCCCCAAATCCAACCGGGGAAAATACTGCCCCGACTGCGCCGGACGCATGAAGAAAATCAAAGCCACCGAGCGAAAGCGGAAACAAAGGCATAAATGTCACGCTTTAGAGCCTTTCAAACCCGCATAAATCAAGGCTTTTTTCGTGGGTGTCAAAGGGTATGCGATACATTTATCCTTTCCCCCCGGAAATGCCGTCCTAATGCGTGACAAAGCCCAAAAACGACACAACACAGAGGGAGGTGATACTATCGCTGATTATATCAGGGCAGACACCACGCTGCCCGCCTATCTTCCATACCCCCGTTTCCTGCTGAAAATGGAGATTTCACAGACCGCCAAGCTGCTGTATGCGCTTTTATTAGACCGCTCCACCCTGTCACAGAAGAACGGCTGGCAGGACGGCGAGGGCAGGATATTCATTGTCTACCCCGTTGCGGAGATAGCGGAAATGCTGGACAAGGGTTGTACCGCCATCAAGGGAGCCTTGAAAGAACTGGACGCAGCCGGGCTTTTAGAACGGGAACGGCGGGGCTTCTCCGCACCCAATCGGCTTTATGTGAAAGTGCCGCCTGTCCCAGTGGTACGGTTTTCCGACCAACTGATGGCCGGAAAAGCGACCCTCATACAGTCGGAAAAGCGACCTTATGACGGTCGGAAAACCGACCCTATGATGGTCGGAAAACCGACCCCTAACAAAACTAATATAAACAACTTAATAGAGAACCAAACAATGAGAGCGAGTGGGGAGCCGCCCACAGCTTATGGCCGATATGAGAATATTTTTCTGTCAAAGGACGAATATGACGAGTTACAGGCAGAATACCCGGACAGGCTGGAACGGCTGATTGAGGAAATGAGCCATTACCTTGCCGCCAGCGGGAAAGCCTACCAGAATTATGCCGCCGCCTTGCACAGATGGGCGGCCAATGACAAAAAGGGAGCCGTAAAACAGGGCATCCCCGACTATACCTGTATGGAGGGAGAAAGCTTATGACAAGTGAAATCAAAGATATTTTGGAGAACATGACAACCGCCGCCCCGGAGATGGAGGACTATATCGGCGAGGACGGACTGCTTTACTGCGGAAAGTGCCATACGCCGAAAGAAGCCTACTTCCCGGAGGGTAAGGAGCTGTTTGGCCGTGACCGCCACCCGGCAGAGTGCGACTGCCAGAGAGCCGCCCGTGAGCAGCGGCAGGCCGCCGAGGAACACCGCCGCCATGTGGAAGCCGTGGAAAATCTGAAACAGAGGGCTTTTGCCGACTCAGCCATGCAGCAATGGACATTCGAGAACGACAACGGCAGAAACCCGCAGACCGGGATTGCCCGGCGGTATGCGGAGCATTGGGAAGAAATGCAGGCCGAAAACATCGGCTGCCTGTTCTGGGGGAACGTCGGCAACGGGAAAAGCTACCTTGCGGGCTGTATCGCAAACGCCCTCATGGAGAAAGAAGTCCCCGTATATATGACGAACTTCGCCGTTATCCTGGGCGACCTCTCTCCCGGCTTTACAGGCCGGAATGAGTATATTTCCCGCCTTTGCCGCTATCCGCTGCTTATCATTGACGACTTCGGCATGGAGCGTGGCACCGACTATGGACTGGAACAGGTATTCCATGTGATTGATACCCGATACCGCAGCAACAAGCCGCTGATCGCCACCACCAACCGCCCGCTGGACGAGTTGAAAAAGCCGACAGACACGGCCCATTCCCGGATTTATGACCGACTGCTGTCCATGTGCGTCCCGATACGCTTTACTGGCGTCAACTTCCGGCAGGAAACCGCAAAGCGGAAAATGGAAACCATGAAGAAACTGCTGGCTGAATGAAAGGAGTATTGCCTATGGAGAATATCAAGCAGCACGACCACCGTACCACCCGCCGCCCCGACTGCGTGACGGAAATCCGCATGGGGAATACCGTTCTTGTCGTGTCCGGCTTTTTCAAGAAAGACACCACCAGCACCGCCGCCGACAAGATGGCGAGGGTACTGGAAGCGGAAGCCGCTGCTACACAAAAAAAGGCGATTTGACAAGCTGTAAAGAAGCAGATTTATCACTTTTACCGCTGTACAGCCGCCCCTGTTCCGTGGTACAATGAAACCACGGAATAGTGGGGCTGGCTGTCGGAAACGGAGGATTTTATGTTAAGACAAGCCACCCAAAACCTCATTACCGCCCTTTATCCGAGATTGTCCCATGAGGACGAATTGCAAGGCGAGAGTAATTCCATATCGAACCATGATGTAATTTATAAAGGGTGGATTACACCACCGAAAATTACATCATGACTGCGGCTCATTTGTGGCGAATGAAAAGACAGTTGTGATGAAGGAGGGATGCTCCTGACCTTGACCGTAACTGTCACCCACTACACATTCCCACAAAGGAGGCCACTATGGAACTGACCTACACACAATGCGGGGACTACTTGATTCCCAACCTCGTATTGGCTGACACGCAGGAGTACTACATCGGCAAGTATGGACGGATGCGTCGTGCCTATCTGAAGGAGTACCGTCCGGTCCTTTACAGTACCCTGCTGCTTACAGAAAAACTCTTTCCCCATTTGGCGGAGATCGACGCCGTCTGCAAAAACCGGCTGGAAATCATTGAAGCAGAGATGATGTGCCGAGAAAGCGTGACCGAAGCACTGAAAGCCGCTGATCAGATGGGGTGGGTGCGCCGGATGAACAGCATCCACAGCCGGGCGGAAGAAATCGTCCTGCATGAACTTGTGTACGCGGAATAAGCAGTAATGCCCTCACGGCAGGCTTATAATGCTTGCCGTGAGGGCATTTTGCGTTATTTCAGCAACTTCCAGTATCCTTTGCGGTCGGAACCGATGCGCTCAATCAAGCCGTTCGCTTTGAGCATTTTTAATCTAAGCGACACGGTTTTCCGGCTCAGAGATAGCTTTTCGGCAAGGAAAGTCGTTGTGTATGCTGGATCGGCGGCAAGGAGATTCAGAATTTTCAGTGATGTCTCATCCAGCGTATCTGTCACCTTATCTGTTACCTTTTCTGTCACCCTGCCGGTAACAGAACGGATGAGCCGATCTTCCGGCGCGGTGAACTTTATCATAATGTCGCCGGGATTGATGGTATATTCCGGCTGCGGTACGCCGTCCTTTTCGCAGGCCGAGCAGATTTTTTCAATACCCCGGCCCCAGCTCTCAATAAAGCCCGCCAGATAGAACACATGAGCAATATTAGGGTTGTAGGGGCTGGAGGCGTGCTTGCTCATCAGGTTTTCCAGCGTCCAGTTTCCCGGCAAGCAACCACAGTTAGCGATATATAGCTTATCTTCGTACACGCTGATCTGGATAGGCACGCCGGATTGATACTGCTTGTGACACAGGGCGTTCAGCAAAGCTTCCCGCAGGGCTTCCTCTGGCACAAAGTACCGCTCAATCCGCTGCATCCCCTCATAGGTGATTTTAGCCCTCATGTACTTGAGATACACCAGCTCAACGATCTTGTCGATCTGTTCCAGAATAGAGCCATGGATTTCATCCTGATACAGCAAGTCGGCGTCAGTCTCAAAATAGCCGATTTTTACATACGCGCCCAGCTGCCATTTCTCCGGGTCTTTGCTGAACAGCAGCATGGCTGCGTTGGTCAGATATGGACCGTTCATCAGGTGCAGCTTTTCCATCAGCGCATCTTTGGGTTCATCCAACACGCTTTTGTCAATACGTCCCTTTTTGGCGGCCCATTGCTTGAAGTGGGTAACAACTTCATCGTCCACATCATCCAGCGAAAAAGCCGGGAGCGGCAGATTGTCCCAGGTTGCGCCACGCTTTCGCATGAGGAAGGCTTCCAGCGCCGGGCCAGTCAAAATTTGCCGGGTGCTGCCGCTTCGGTAATAGTAGACGCCCTTGCAGGAAATACCGATGGGATACGGCGGCACGTCGATCTCGATATATTCCTTACCGTCCTCGTCCAACAGGTTGACACCGACAATAATGCCCATCGTCCGGGCTACCACACGGTCCAGGACGAAGATAGAGGGAAAGTGGTGTCACCTTACCCCGGGAGGTCTTGTCAGCGGCGATAGCCGTAGTAACAACGAATGGCAAGAAGTCAGCCGAGGTCGTAGTAGCGAAGAAGTCTCTGTAATGGGGATGGAGCAAAGGACCGAACAAATCTATCAGTTATTAAAGTGGCATTTGATTCTGACATGCGAAAACAAGGACAACGAGTAAACTAGGGCCACGAGTAAACAGGAACGGAGGAAAGTGGAAGTCAGCATGTTGGATAGCGAAGAAACGGAGATGACGGACATGAAAACTGAGAAAAGTTTGCTGGATGATATGCTCAGCGAAGAAAATCTGAGCCGGGCATATCAGCAGGTCGTGAGAAACAAGGGGGCCGAGGGAGTGGATGGTATGAAATATACCGAACTCAAGGACTACCTGAAGGAACACGGCGATGAAATCAAAGAACAGATCCGGAGCCGGAAGTACAAGCCAAGCCCGGTGCGAAGGGTAGAAATACCAAAAGAAAGCGGTGGGACAAGGTGTCTGGGGATCCCGACGGTGGTGGATAGATTTATCCAGCAGGCCATCGCGCAGGTGCTGACACCGATCTATGAGCCGCTGTTTAGTGAGAACAGCTATGGCTTTCGGCCAAACAGATGTTGTGAGATGGCGATACAAAAAGTATTGGAATACATGAACGATGGCTTTCAATGGGTAGTAGATATCGATATAGAAAAGTTCTTTGATCACGTCAACCATGACAAACTGATCACGCTCGTGATGAAGCATGTAAAAGACGGAGAGATCGTGTCGCTGATACGAAAATATCTGAAGAGCGGAATCATGATGGACGATGAGTATAAGGAGTCGGTCATCGGATTTGCGCAGGGAGGAAATTTGTCTCCGCTGCTCAGCAACATCATGTTAAATGAGCTGGATAAGGAACTGGAAGCCAGAGGATTGAACTACGCCAGGTATGCAGATGATTGTCTCATCCTAGTGGGAAGCCAGAAGGCGGCGGACAGGGTCATGGCGAATGTTTCCAAATTTATAGAGAAGAAGCTTGGGCTAAAGGTCAACATGACGAAGAGCAAGGTGACGAAGCCGAATGACATCAAGTATCTGGGATTTGGATTTTTCCGGGACAGCAGGAGCAAGCTGTGGAAGGCCAAACCACATCAGAAATCAGTGGAGAAGCTGAAGAAGAAGCTGAAGCAGCTGACGAACCGAAGCTGGGGCGTAGACATGGACCATCGGCTAAGGCGAATCGAGCAGGTGCTGAGAGGATGGGTCAATTATTTTAGGATTGGAAAATTCAAGGGAGTCTGTGAAAGAATCGACAAGAATTTGAGATACCGGCTAAGGATGTGCATTTGGAAACAGTGGAAGACGGTAGGAAGAAGGTACAAAGCGCTCAGGCAGTTAGGGATGGAGAAAGAAACAGCATGGAAATGGGCGAACAGCCGAAAAGGATATGCACGTGTGGCATCTTCACCGATACTGACGTACACGGTCACGAACGAGAGACTAGCAAAAAGAGGTCTGGCATCAATGACAGACCTCTATCAGAAAATCAATAAAACATGTTTAGCATAGATTTGAACCGCCGTATACGGTCCCGTATGTACGGTGGTGTGAGAGGACGGAGATATAGCTATCTCCTCCTACTCGATTTTTCTTTCCCGCCGTGTCGTGAGATGGTATACTGAATGCGAGGTGTTGCAGATGAAGATCACAGGACTTTCAAAGAGCGCGGTGATGGAGGCTGCCCAGCGCGCGTTTTTAGGGAAAAGCCTCGAGCTTGAAGAAGGCAGTCTGTTCCTGCGCGGGGTCGAGCCAGGCGCATGGCGCTGCGAAGGCATAGCGGACATCCAGCATGTGTCCACCTGCATGGGTTATCATGAAGAGATCATCAACGGAAACCGCACAAGGGTCAAGACGATGATCCCGCTGCTGTTCGTGAAGGAAAGCCGGTATGCGGTGATCTATGAGGGAGAACAGTGCTGTTATGTGCCGATGGAAGATGAAGGAGAGATCACGTTCATGCCCTATGCGCAGTTTTTGACCTGGATCGTGGAAAACACGCATCCCGCAGCGGAAGAAACGGCGGGATGATCCGGTGTGGTTTGCGTCTTCCTGTATCGTTTGATATAATGAAATCAGCTAGATAGCGGGAGGATAAAAGAATGAAAAAACTGATGAAAGGCGCCGTGCTGGGAACACTGGCGTCCGTACTGCTGCTGAGCGGCTGCAGCAACGAACAAGCTGCGCCGGCAAACGAAGAAAAGCGCGTGTGCACCGTGGACAACGGCGGTGTGGAAGGTCTGGATATGACCGTGACTGCGACCGGCAATGACGAAAAGCTCAATACGGTCGAAATGGACATTTCCATGAACCTTCAGGCCATCCTGGAATCCAGCGGCACCGGCGTGGAATTCAACATGGAGAACATGCCGGATGAGCTGAAGACACAGGTGACGGAATCCATGCGCGATGAGATGTCCAAGCAGATCGCCGACGAACTGGGTCTTCCGGAAGATGCGTTTACTGCAGATGCGTCGATCGACGGTAATACGATGAACATCAACATGACCATGGATGTCAGCAAGATGGGCGATACGTATGCGAACAGTTCGCTGGATGAGTTTGCACAGACCATCGAAGACGATCTGAACGCCACTTGTCAATAAGCTGGAAAAAGGACGGAAATTGGGAAAGTTTCCGTCTTTTTTCAACGAAATGGGGGAAAAGAATGAGAAGGAAAGATAACGTCCGGCGGTTCTTGCTCAGCGCGGCGCTGGCGGCATTGTCGCTGAGCGCATGTGCGTCTGCACCGCCGCAGGTTGAAACGATCACGATCGATGGGGAAGATCTGATCATGGACATCAGTGAGGAAAAAGCATTTTTCTTTGACTGTCAGCCCGCAGACGCGCAGCGGGAAGAGCTTGCGCTGAAGGCGCCTGCTCAGCTTGGCGCAGAACTGGAAGATGAGCGGATCATCATCGATCCAGATGAAGAAGGCACATTTACATTATATTTGCAGAGCGATGCGGTCACGAGCAATGCGATCACGGTGACGGTCATCGACTCGGCCCGCATCGAAGCGGAAAAACAAGCAGAGGAAGAGGCCCGGCGGCGGGAAGAAGCTGAACGGCAAAAGGCGCAGGAGGCAGAAGCGGCCGCGCAAGCAGAGGCGGCACAGCAGGCCCAACAAGAGCAGGCCGCATCGCAGCGCACGCCTGCATCAGGCGGCAATGCGCAGACGCCGGTGCAGGCATCGGTGTATATCGCCGCTTCCGGAAACGGGACGAAGTATCACAGCGATCCGCATTGCAGCCGCATGAACGGCGTCATCGAAATGAGCGTCGAGGAAGCGCAGGCAATGGGATATACGCCTTGCAAGAAGTGTTATTGATGAATGAGACCGGTGGTGAACTGCCGGTCTCATTCATATGGCGATCGTATCGTCTATGGAGAAAGCAAGCTGAGGGGGCTTGACGCATCGGCGATGATCAAGCAGGCAGACGAGGTTATCCGAGGAGATACTGCCGGATGACAAAAGAAATCCTCGCCAATCGAGGACGCATGAATGATGATCTGAGGATGAGTGAAGGGGAGCTGTCTTCCCTTATTTCTTCAAGTGGGGATGATGATCATTCATGCCGGCCATCGAGCGAGATGAGTTTTTTTGTCAAGTACAAAAAATTACAATAAAGTGAAAAATATTACAATCGATTTAAATTTATAATGAGATAGGATCCTGAAAAGGAAATTGAACACATCGTGAAGGGATGCTGAACAGGAGAGATCGACTGAAGGCAATGGGAATTAGCATCCTGGCATGAATGCTAAGATCATCTGATGAACATGATCGGGGAAGAGAAAGGAGAGTCACTGATGAAAAGGACGAACAAAGCGATATGTCTTTTGCTGGCCTTGCTCATGCTGGTGCCCTCGTTCGGGCAGATCAGCGTGCAGGCGGCAGATACATATGAGAACATTGCAAAGGACAAGCCGGTCACGGCGACATCCAGCATCGGAGAGCATCTGCCTGAATTGGCCGTAGACGGCATCAAGACATCAGAATCCAGCTGGGCGACAGATGCGATCAGCGAGAATCCCTCGCTGACCGTAAACCTCGGTGCGGAGGAGAAGATCGCGCAGATCGCGCTGACGTGGAATGAGGATTTTGCCTTTAAATACAGAGTGTTTACCGCTGGCAGCAACGAGCAGTATTCCCTGCTTGTCTTCCACGAGGAAGGAACAGGCGGAGAGGAGATCTGGGATGTCAGCGAAGATCATGCGGCCGTTCAGTATGTGAAGATCGAACTGGTGGAAGCCAAGGGTGGCGAGGACAGCATCGGCCTGCAGGAGCTGGAGGTGCTGCAGAAGAAGGAAGACACTCCTGCGCAGCCGGAGAACCTGGCGCTGAACAAGCCGGCTTACGCATCTGGAAATGAAGCCGGGCTGGACCGCCTCGGCCCTGCCGGCGCGTTCGATGGAAAATGGAGCGATGATTACGATGAGCGCTGGTCCAGCGGCAACATCACCCAGAGCCCGCAGTGGATCTATGTCGATCTGGAAGAGGAGACGACATTCTCCTGCATCCGGATCTACTGGCAGGAGGCGTATGCGACCGCATATGAACTGCAGTATTCGAATACGGCGGAAGAAGGCAGCTGGACGAGCATTACCGCTGTGGATGATGGAGAAGGCGGCTGGGTCACATTCAACTTTGATCCGATCACGGCCCGTTATGTGCGCCTGTATGCCACGGCGAGCAACGGGGTCGGCAGCAACAAGCCGATCTCAGTATGGGAGATGATGATCCATGCATCGCATTATGAGGATATCTCGCTCGATGATATCGCCGAGGACTTCACCGTAGGCACCATCACGCCGGATATGACGAAGATGCCTTCCTTCAGCTTTGCGGATGGCCGGGTCAGCGCGGAATTCTTCTGCAGCGACACGGATGATGTCGTGGATGATGAAGGCAGCTGGTGGATAAGGATATCCTCGTGACCTATGTGCTGAAGGACAAGGTTTCCGGAGAAGAAAAGCAGGTGATGAACCTGGAAGTGAACATTCCTGGCCAGTATCATCCTGAGGCTTCTGACAATCCGGCGCCGGTCACCCTGCCCAGCCTGCAGGAATGGAAAGGCGCTTCCGGCAAGTTCACGCTCAGTGAAGAGAGCCGGATCTGTGTAGAAGATGACACGCTGATGCAGGCAGCGCTGATCACGCAGGCGGACATCAGCGATCTGTTCGGCATGAAGATCGAAGTGACGAAGGACGCCGCTCGTGCGGGCGACATCGTCCTGACCACAGAAGGCGCAGATCCTGCCATCAGCGAACAAGGATATATCCTGGACATCCAGGATCAGGTGACGGTCCGCGCTTCCGCTTACCAGGGCGTGTTCTTCGGCACGCGCAGCGTACTGCAGGCACTGCTTTACAGCGGAGATGAGACCATCGCGAAAGGCGTAGCGAGAGACTATCCGAAATACGGGATCAGAAAGTTCACCCTGGATGTCGCCAGAAAGTATATGCCGATGTCTTATCTGAAGGATCTCGTCCGCTATGCGTCATGGTATAAGATGAGCGACATTCAGATCCATCTGAATGACACATCTTACAATGATCATTCCCGTTTCCGCCTCGAGTCGGATATCGAAGGACTGACTGCGGAAGACGGCTATTATACGAAGGATGAGTACAGAGATTTCCAGTATTACGCGCAGGATTACGGGATCCTCATCATCTCTGAGTTCGATACGCCTGCGCACTCTCAGGTGTTCATCGACAATGTCGATCCCTCTCTTGGATTTGACAAGACGCATCTCGATATCCGCCTTGATTCAGAGAACAAGGACAAGGTCTATCAGTTCATCGCTGACCTGTATGATGAATATCTGGGCGGAGATGATCCGGTATTCGTCACGGATATGTTCAATGTCGGATTAGACGAATACAACTCTAATTATAAAGAAGACATGACGCAGTATACCAAGTATGTCACGGAATTGGTCCATGACCGCTATGGCAAGACGCCGATGGCATGGGCGAGCATGGGGTGCCTGGACAGCACGCAGACGACCTTGCCGGACTATCCGGTGATGGATGCCTGGGCCAATTATGCCATCAACCTGAAGAGCCTGTTCGCGCAGGGCTATCAGCTGGTGAATGCGACCAATAAATATGGATATGTCGTTCCTGGCGGAAATAACGGTTATCCGGATTTCCCGAAGGAAGAAGAGATCTATTACAACATGAGCGCCGGCAAGTTCATCGATAAAAACAATGCCGGTGTCACGGTAGCGGAAGGACATCCGCAGATCGCTGGCGGATCGGCCACATTATGGAATGACCGCGGGATCTTTAACGGCATTTCCGTCTATGATGTATTTGCCCGCACGAAGAGCATCATCCCGCTGTATGCGCAGGCTTACTGGTATGGACAGGATGAGGATCTGTCTTATGAGGAATTCAAGGATGAACAGGAGATCCTCGGAGACGGACCGCAGGTGGAATCTTCTCACCGCATCGAGTCTGCGGATTCGATGATCTGCTCCTTCGACATGAATGAAGCGAAGAATGAA
>OMAZ01000705.1_pt1 | contig 12555 bp, 7 predicted proteins | sample 1674131 | NCBI WGS metagenome assembly OMAZ01 (sample SAMEA103958147, study PRJEB25191) | human gut metagenome | biome: human-associated habitat [ENVO:00009003]; feature: intestine environment [ENVO:2100002]; material: feces | place: Germany | collected 2013/2015 | reverse complement strand
AAAATCAAAGAAATGTGTTATTTTCACTTGACAATCGTCATTTCATAACAGTTTTATATTATTACGTGCATATACGCCCCTTGTATCAGTAGTTACCTTATCCACCTCAAACTCATGACCAGCAGGGCATATATACCCACCATCTTCTGTTCTCTCAAAATGAGAGGCTCTGAATCTATTCTTATCATTCGTCTTCCTTGATTCTTCATAATATCCTGGATATTTCATAAACAGCTCAATACCGTTTTCCCTGCAGTACATATAGTTATCATAGCTACCATAGCCTGCATCAGCAGGTGTCTTTAAAGGAAGCTTGCCATACATAAGCTTATACTTCTCCATGAAGGGAATATATGTCTGAATATCAGAACAGTCACTGCTTACGTAAATGTTTCTGATGAAGCCATCACTCACGCCTACCTGGACATTGTATCCAGGCTTGAAAACGTTAGTATGATTATAATAGTCATACTTCATGTGCATGAATGTTGCATCAGGGTCTGTCTTGGAACAACTGTTTCTGTCACCAAGCATATCAAAATGCAGTGCATATTCAAAAAGTTTCATCGCTTCTTTCGCTAGCTCATCATAAAGCTTCTGAATCTCGCTCTTTCTGCATCCTTTTCCATGAACGAACTCTATTCCATTGTCCTTCATGTAAATCTCTATTTTATCTGTAACTCTCAATAGATAATCAATATTAGGCTCTCTAAGAATGGAGTATCTGCAGTTGATATTCTGTTCCTTAAAGAACTTATTGATTCTCTTGATAGTATCATTACACTTCTTCCACTGTCTTTCCCTATGTCTGACAGTATTTTTTCTCCATATGAATGTGTTCTTGTTGGCATTGGCTTCATACTTAGTACCGTCAATGCATAATATATCTGTATCGATAGGAAGTTCATCCTCCATGATTCTATTCATTTCATAGAATATCTCTTCAACGGACATAATGAGATCATCATGGATGAATCTCTGAAATGCCTGATGAGAAGGCTTCTGATTCTGTGCGATGAACATATATCTGATGTCAGTTCTGCATAGTTCTGCAAGCTTTCTTGTAGATGCATAACCATTATCCGCAAAAGCAAGCAGAAGCAGTCTGAGCATCATGAGACCATCATACCCGTGAGAATTTCTATGAGTGAAGTCAACAAACTTGTTTATATCTATCCTTTCCGTAACTTCAATCACAGTTCTTGAAATATCATCAGCAGGTATATCTTTTTCAAAAGAAATATTAAAATCTAGTAGCGCATATGTCTGATATGCCGTATAATCTTGTTGGTATGTTTTCATGGTAGAATTAATGTACCATAAAAGGCGGACTTCGGTCCGCCTTTTACTGTTTATGAAACTATAATGAGTTATTTACCCGTTACAGCCTCTTTTAAATTCTTAGTCCTTCACCACTATTCTGGTTTTCTGGACCTGTATAGTAATCTGAGAAACGAGAGTATTGTTTTTCAAATACAAGGCTGATATCGGCTGTTGCACCATTTCTGTGCTTGGCTACAACGATTTCTGTTAAGCCGTTTGTTTCTGCTTCTTTTTCTTTATTCTGATAGTCTTCACGATGAAGGAAGGCTACAATATCGGCATCCTGTTCGATGGCTCCAGATTCTCTTAAGTCGGACAACATCGGTTTTCCTTTACGCTGTTCAACCTGACGAGAAAGCTGTGATAAGGCAATAACAGGACACTTCAATTCTCTAGCTAATGCCTTTAACTGTCTAGAGATATCTGATACTTCCTGCTGTCTTGATTCTCTTGATGAAGATGGACCAGAGATCAGCTGAAGATAATCGATAATAACCATCTTTAAACCCTGTTCTCTTTGCAGTCTTCTACATTTAGCAGCAATTTCACCAATCTTAATTGCTGGTGTATCATCAATATATAAATTACAACGTGTGACACGATCTGCTGCTGCATAATATTTATTCGCATTCTCTTTCAAAATCGCACCTGTTTTTAATTTATTGTTATCAATAGATCCTGCACAGCATATTAATCTGGTTACAAGCTGTTCAGCAGGCATTTCTAGTGAGAATATTGCGACAGCTTCTTCACTATTAAGTGATGAATTAAAACCAATATTCAAGGCAAAGGCTGTTTTACCTACAGAAGGTCTAGCCGCAAGAATAACTAAATCACCTGGCTGGAAGCCTGATGTTAATTTATCTAATTCTTTATAGCCTGTTTTTACACCAGAGACAACTCCACCATTTTTCTGAAGGAGATTCATTCTGGCTGTGACATTCTGTACAACACTTTCAATTGTCTTGAATTCCCCGGCATTTCTATCTCTTGTGACTTCTAAGACGTCTTTTTCTACTGTATCAATAAAATCATTGATATCAGTAATTTCACCATAAGCATCCTGTACGATGGTTGTAGCTTCCTTAATGAGTCTTCTGAGTAATGACTTCTCATTTAAGATCTGAAGATAATGTGTTGTATGAGCTACTGTAGGTACAGAATTCGCAAGTACCAATAAGTAATCTACCCCGCCTACTTTTTCTAATATCTTCTGGTTGATTAAATGATCAGTCACTGTTGTTGCATCAATCGGTTTATTACTGTCATGAAGGAACTTCATGCCTGTAAAGATCAGTCGATGCGCATCAAGATAGAAATCCTGAGGTGTTGCCATGTTGATGACATCATTACATGCGTTCTTATCAATCAACATCGCCCCTAACAATGCACGTTCTGCCTCTAAGTCATGAGGGAGTTCTCTTGTATCCATAAGTATTCACCTTATTTTTCAGATAGATGAACATTGATAGTCGCAATAACACCTTTATAAAGTTCAATCTTAAACTTAGTAGTTCCTAAAGCACCTACTGGATAAGCATTAATGAACTTTCTCTTATCAATCTTAATACCATGTTCTTCTAATAATTTCTTTGCGATATGTTTTGTAGAAACATGATCAAAGCTCTTACCATCCTTACCAGTCTTAACCTTGAATTCTAGTACGATAGTTTCAAGCTTCTTTGCAAGTTCCTGAGCTTCTTCTTTTCTCTTTAAGTCTTCCTGTTTCTTTTCTTCTTCCTGTTTAGCAACAATCTTCTTGCCTGTTTCTGTTGCCATTAAAGCTTTACCATTCTTAATTAAGAAGTTCTGTCCATAACCGTCAGATACATTAACGATTTCACCCTTCTTACCAACTTTTTTCACATCTTCTAATAAAATAACTTTCATATTTATACACCCCTATCTTCCAAATATGCATCTATTGCATGTTCTAATCTCTCTTTCGCTTCTTCGATTGTCACATTTTCAATCTGACAGGCGGCCATAGAGAAGTGTCCGCCTCCATGTAAAGCATCATTTTCCATAATCATCTGGACATTGACCTTCTTAGAACTACGTGCACTGATTGCAACTGTGTTCTTAGATATATATCCTATCGCAAATGCAGCATAAATGCCAGAAACATATACCAATTGATTGGCTGCCTTTGCAAGAGTAGAACGGCTAAGTTCTTCATCTTTGCCTGTCGCAATAAGGAATTTATCCTTATAACGATAAGCTGATTCTGTGATATCAAATATTTCTTTCATACATTCAAATGAATCTTCTAGTAATTCATAAGCAAGTGATAAGTCGGCCTGCGCTTCTTTGAGTTTAGCCGCTGACTGGAATGTTCTTGTACCCACATGCTGTCTGAAATAGTTTGTATCAACAAGCATCCCTGTATACATGATTGTCGCATCAAGAGATGAAATTTCAATTTCATGCTGCTGATAATCAAATAGTTCTACAAGTAATTCTACTGTAGAGGATGCAGATGGTTCTAAGTATGTTAGAACCGGTGAAGAAATGAATTCTTCACTACGACGATGGTGGTCAATAATGACCTTGTTCTTTACTTTATCAAGTACTGAACGACTGATAGCAAGTGAATCCTTATGGTTATCCACACTGATTAATAAAGTATTCTTATTGGCTTTTTCAAGTGCTTCTGAAATAGTCAACATGAGTCCCTTATAATCAGGATTACTTCTCAACATTTCTACGACACCTTTTGTTTTTTCTTCAAGAGATTCATAATCAATTACTATATTAGCTTTCTTCCCTAAATTTTCTACAATACGTGCTGCCGCAAGAGACGCACCAAATGAATCTAAATCTGAATTCTTATGTCCCATAATGAGAACATTGCGTGAACGTGTAATAAGTCCCGCAAGAGACTGTGCCATAATTCGTGAACGTACTTTAGAGGATGTTTCAAATGCATCGGTCTTACCACCAAAGTAACGCACATGATCTTTACCGCTCTTAATCGCAATCTGGTCACCACCGCGTGAATAAGCAAGGCTTAATGCGGAAGAAGCGAGTTCTTCTAGTTCTCTTAATACTTTTGTACTTCTACCAATACCAATAGAGAGTGTCATAAGAACATCCAATTCTTCTATCGCATTCTTGAAATCATCCAAAATAGAGAATTTAGATTCAATAAGTTTCTTATAGATACGTTCATTAAAGAAGACAATGTATTTACCTGTCTGATAACGTCTAATGATCATACCATTCTTATATGCCCAGTCAGTAATTGTACTGCGGCATAAATTTTGAATCTTTACCTTCTGTGATTCATCTACATTTGCAATAATTTCATCATAGTTATCTACAGTAATATAACCCATGCATACCTGAATATCTTCATAGTCCTGTGATAAAGACACATATTGTGTCACATCCTTCATATAAATGAGTCTTGTATCTGCACTATTATAGACTTCAAATTTTTTCCCTTTGACTTCTATTATTTTGACATCTTCATCATCAAAAAGACTAGCAAGTGTAGGCTGCCATTCTAATAATTTGATTCCTACAATATTGATATTTAATGCCTTTAAGAAATCTGAGACCCATGTGATATTTCTATTTTCATCATATTGAATAAGTCCTACACCACCATAGATCAAGGCATTTTTAGCATCAATACCTAATGCATCGCTGACTGAATAGCTGTTTTGCTCCATTAAGTAGCTCATATAGAACAACAATGAAATATAGACCACATTCGTAGTAACTACAAATATCGCAAGACGAAGCATCCAGGCCTGATGAAATATGCCAAAGGCCGCAAAGGCAGCAAAGATTATAAATACGAGTAAAAGAACAAAGATATTTCTAATTTGTGCAACTTTTCTCGTCATTGTAGAAGCCCTCCTTATTGATACTTATTATACAGTATTTGACGTATTTCAACAAATATATCAATAATTCCTAATATAACTAATAGTGACTGTAGGAATGGTATAAATACCAAGAAAATAAGCAAGTTAGAATAACGGCCATGGTTTCTGATAATAAGATAAAAAGATAAGAAAGCCAGACCATCCACCATAAATCCTAAGATACTAATAAAATAGAGATATTGTACAATAACAACATTTCCAAAATATTGTCTAGCAATCATACTACCTGCAAGCATGATTGCAAGAATATATCCCATTTTAGGACTGAATCTAAATGTCGCAATATGAATACTCATATCAAAAGGTATTCTTAAGCGTTTAAAGAATAATGCACATAACATCATGACTAGATAACTCTGTAAGAATGACATGATGAGTATAGAAAGTGGAATGAGATTATAAAAGTCCTGGAAAGTAAAGACATTTGATAAAGAAGGCACAGCCGCAATAATCTGGTTATACATTTCTTTTGCTTCAGTGAGTAAATTAATACCGAGTACTCCTGAGAATACATAGAAATATAAAAAGTCAGATAAAAAGAAGAATGTAGCACCAAGCACCAGCATTGTTTCTTTCTTAGCTTTATTTTTAAGACATAGTCCTACAACTGTTCCCATACCAAGTGATGAGAGGACAATTAATACATAGCTGAGTGTTCCAAATAGAAAAGCAATGACCATGGAAGCAACGGAAGTCATTAAAGCTTCTTTCAGTCCTGTCTTATAGCTATAGATAGCTATAGGAATAGCCATTCCATAACCTATTAAGGAATCAAACATCGTACCTGTCATTGTATTAAGTACTGCAAGGACACCAAAGAGTGATGCGATGAATGCGCCCTGCACGAGTTTATTTGTTTTCATAATTCATTTCTCCTTGTGGTCATTATACAACAATCACATTGCTTGACGTATACCCCTATAGGGTATATGATTGGGCAGGAGGTGAAATGATGAATAAAAAAGATTGCTGTTGTAGTGAACGTCATAAGGATCGTAGTGAAGAAGAAAAGAAAAAACTCATGAACCGCCTCAAACGTATTGAAGGACAGATTCGAGGAATTGAGGGCATGGTTGAAAAGAATGCCTATTGTCCTGATATTTTAATTCAGGTTTCTGCAGTAAATGCAGCTTTGAATAGTTTTAATAAAGAATTACTTGCAAAGCATATTAAGACATGTGTTGTGGATGATATTAAAGAAGGTCATGATGAGACAATTGATGAATTAGTGAATGTATTACAGAAGGTGATGAAATGAAACAATATAATATTACTGGTATGAGTTGTGCAGCGTGTGCCAATCGTATTGAAAAAACTGTAGCTCATATTGATGGTGTAGAAAGCTGTTCTGTTTCTTTACTCACAAATTCTATGGGTGTAGAGGGAACAGCATCTTCTGAATCTGTTATTCAAGCGATTGAGAATATTGGATATGGTGCTAGTGAAAAAGGTGTTGAAAAAGTCAAGGATGATTCTTTAGTGGATCATGAAACACCAAAATTAAAGAAGAGATTGATTACTTCTTTAGTATTCTTATTACTATTAATGTATCTATCTATGGGTCATATGATGTGGAAATGGCCTGTGCCTTCATTTTTAGAGAATCATGTATCTCTTGCAGTGACAGAGATGTTATTGACTATTATTATTTTAGTCATTAATAAAGCGTTCTTTATCAATGGATATAAGAGCTTATTTCAGTTATCTCCTAACATGGATGCTTTGGTCGCATTAGGTTCTAGTGCTGCTTTTGGTTATAGCTTAGTTGTTTTATATTTAATGATTGATGCAATGAGCCAGGGACAGATGATGAAGGTGATGATTTTAGGACATGATCTCTATTTTGAATCTGCAGCTATGATTCCTACTTTAATTACTGTAGGTAAGATGTTAGAGGCAATGTCTAAAGGACGTACAACAGATGCCTTAAAGAGTTTAATGGATCTTGCGCCTCAGACTGCCGTTATTATTAGAGACAATAAAGAAGTGACTGTAGGAATTGATGAAGTCAATAAAGGTGATTTGTTTATTGTCAGACCGGGTGAAAATATTCCTGTCGATGGTGTGATTGTAGAAGGTTCTACAGCTATTGATGAATCTGCCTTAACAGGTGAAAGTATTCCTGTTGATAAAACTGTGAATGATACAGTATCAGGTGCAACACTTAATCAGTCAGGTTTTATTAAAGTACGTGCCACTCGTGTAGGGGAAGATACAACACTTTCACAGATTATTCAGATGGTGAGTGATGCAGCAGCCACTAAGGCACCTATCGCAAAGAAAGCGGATCAGGTCTCTGGTATCTTTGTACCTATGATTATCGGTATTGCGTTAGTCGCATTTATTGTCTGGATGATTCTAGGAAAGAGTATTGGATTCTCTATTGCCCGTGCTATTTCTGTATTGGTTATTTCATGTCCATGTGCACTTGGTCTTGCAACACCCGTAGCTATTATGGTCGGCAATGGTATGGGCGCTAAAAATGGTATACTATTTAAAACTTCTGAATCATTAGAAGTCACAGGATCTGTTGATATTATTGCGTTAGATAAGACAGGTACAATCACAAAAGGAACTCCTGTAGTTACTGATGTTGTCCCTTATAAGATAGAAAAAGAAATACTTTTAAATTATGCTGCAAGTCTAGAAAAGAATAGTGAACATCCTCTTGGTAAAGCGATTACTGATTATTACCAAGGCAGTGAAGAAGTCAAAGATTTCAAGATATTGCCTGGTCATGGGTTAAGAGGTTTAATTCATGATAAAGAAGTATTAGGTGGCAGTATCAAGATGATGGAAAAGCATATTCCTGACGATGTTGAAATACAAGCTAAGAATATGGCTAAAGAAGGTAAGACCCCACTATTCTTTAGTTATGATGATTATTATCTTGGTATGATCTGTGTCGCTGATACAATGAAGGAAGATAGTCCTCAGGCAATCAAAGAAATGCAGAATATGGGTATTCAGGTCGTGATGTTAACAGGTGATAATCTAGAAACAGCCCAGGCAATTGGTTCAAAAGCAGGTGTGGATGAGGTAATTGCAGGGGTATTACCTGATGGTAAAGAGAGCGTTATTAGAAATCTACAGAAACAAGGTAAAGTGGCTATGGTGGGCGATGGAATCAATGATGCCCCAGCACTGACACGTGCGGATATTGGAATTGCGATTGGGGCAGGCACTGATATTGCGATAGATGCAGCTGATGTTGTCTTAATGAATAGTAAGCTGACAGATGTCACTGCCGCTATTAGACTCTCTCGTGCAACATTAAGAAATATCCATGAAAACTTATTCTGGGCATTTTTCTATAATGCGATTTGTATTCCTGTTGCTGCTGGTGTATTTATCACTTTAACAGGATGGCAGATGAGTCCTATGTTAGGGGCTGCTGCGATGAGTTTATCTAGTTTCTTTGTATGTATGAATGCATTAAGATTGAATACTTTCTCTATGCATGATGCATCAAAAGATATAAAAAGAAAGAAAAAGGAGAAAAAAACAATGGAAAAAACTTTAGAAATTACTGGTATGATGTGTGGTCATTGTGAAATGGCTGTAAAGAAGGCATTAGAAGCTGTAGATGGTGTAAAAAGTGCTGATGTAAGTCATGAAAAAGGCACTGCAGTTGTGACTTTAAGTAAAGAAGTATCTAATGATGTCTTAAAGAAAACTGTAGAAGATAAAGATTATACAGTTACATCTATTAAATAAAAAAGAAGTCCTAAGACTTCTTGAGATCCTCAAATGCATAACTATGCATCTGAGGATTTTTTCTTTCAAATTCTTCTTTTTGAATTTTAGAACGAGAAATGACATCCTGAAGTAATTCTCTTGATGAGATACGTGTCGCCCCATGACCTAGCACAATCTTCTGTTCAAGATTATCACTTGTCGCAACCACAAGACGATATTGTCCTGCCATCTGTTTTGTGATGCTTTCAATATAAGCATCCGCTGTCTGTCCTTCTTTTGTATAAACGATTTCCATATCGTGATACATCTGACTCTTGCCTTTATTCTGTGGAACCTTATAAGCGTCAAAGACAAGGATCATATGGCAGCCACGATACCCTTTATAGCTCATCAATATATCAATAAGCTTATCTCTTGCGCTACCTAGGTTTTCTTTCGCAAGTTCTTTCAATTCATCCCATGCAAAGATGACATTATATCCATCTACAATCAAATATTCATCTAATGCCTGTACTGTATTAGAAGAGACATGATCTTGTTTAGGTTTATAGTAGTCACTCGCAAGTTTTGTTTCTAATGGACCATAGGTACGTTCATATACTCTTTTAAGTTCTTCATCACTAATATGTACAGGATTATGTGTATAAGTATGTTCCTGTTTCATCGCACTATAAAGAGGCAAATGCATCTTCTCTCTTACTTCATCATAAGGGACATAATATCCTGCACCGTGTGAACAGAAGATAGAACCTGTAGGATTATCTAGATCTGATTCACTGTCATAATCACATTGAGTTATCACTTCTTCCTGATTTTCTACTGGTGCATAGAATGTATCTAAGAAGAAAAGCTGTCCCTTTCCTTTTGTGGAAGTCAGAAGTTCTTTTTGATAATGAGTCAAAAATAAAACAGGTGCTTCACCATGAAGTGTTGTAATATCATTATTCTCGTTCACTACAGTAGGTGTTGGATAGTCTTCTAAAGCATAATAAACCTTACTCAAAGCCTCTGTAGGAATAACTAATTCATATTTATAATAGGGCTCTAAAATAACTGATTCAGTCATTTTTAAACCTTGTCTAATAGCACGATAAGTGGCTTCTCTGAAGTCTCCTCCTTCTGTATGTTTTAAGTGGGCTTTACCACCTAGAAGTGTGATTTTCATATCTGTAATAGGAGAACCTGTGAGTACACCTAAGTGTTCTTTTTCCTGTAAATGTGTCATGATAAGATTCTGATATCTCTCTTCTAAGTTATTCTGACATTGATTATCAAAGACAAGTCCTGAACCTTGAGAAAGTGGTTCTAAGTAAAGATGGACTTCGCTATGGTGTCTGAGTGGTTCAAAGTGTCCTACTCCTTCTACTGGTTCTTTGATTGTTTCTAGATAAGCGACATCTCCTTCATCTACTGTGATATCTTCATTAAAACGATCTTTCATTAATTGTTTAAGAATATCTATTTGAACTTCACCCATTAAAGAAACCTGGGCATAATCATCAAAGAGTTTTAAATGAAGTAATGGTTCTTCTTCACCTAATACCTTTAAAGAAGAGAAAAAATGATTGATATCTGCTTCTTTAGACGGTTGAATTGAATATAACATGGAAGGTCTAAGCGTTGAATGAATCACATGTCCTGATCCAATATAATCCCCTGTCTGAAGTTTCTTAATACCTGTTAAGGCTACAATATCATTCTGAACGGCTTCTTCTATAAGCGTATAATGGTTCCCTTGATATAGCCTAATTTGATGAATCTTTTCATCATGGATTGTATCACGTACATGAAGCCTGCCACCAGTTACCTTAATAAAGACAAGACGTTCTCCTCTTTCATCTCTCGCAATCTTAAAGACCTGTGCCGATAATTCTTTTTGTGGTTCTTTTTCTAAAGTATAACGGTCTAAGGCATCAAGTAGTTCTTCTACACCTTGATTCTTAAGTGCACTACCAAAATAAAGTGGATAAAGATGTCTATTAGAAATCGCTTTTGCGATAGATGTATCCTTTAAAGACTCTGTTTCTAAATATTCTTCTATCATCTCTTCATCCAGTGCTGCAATATCTTCTTCAGAAGCACTCATGTCCATGATGTGAGGAGATAATTGTGATAAAGAGTCCAATAGTTCTTCTTTTGTATAATGTGTTAAATCCATTTTATTCACAAAGATGAAGGCTGGTACATGATAGTGCTCTAATAAGCTCCAGATAGTTTTAGTATGCGCCTGTACACCATCTAAACCATTGATAATCACTATTGCATAATCAAGTACACTTAATGCACGTTCCATTTCTCCACTAAAATCAGCATGACCTGGTGTATCAATAAATGTGAAATGGTTATTCTTATAATCAAGAGAAGAAACCTTAGAAAAAATAGTAATGCCTCTTTCTCTTTCCTGTGTATTATAGTCAAGAAATGTATCTTTATGATCTACACGTCCCTGATGTTTAATTGTTCCTGTCGTATAAAGTAATGACTCACTTAATGTGGTTTTACCTGCGTCAACATGAGCCACCATTCCAAGTGTTAATTGTTTCATCAAATCACCTCTTGATTATTGTATCATAGATTAATCAAAAAACACCTTGGTTTTATCCAAGGTGTGTCTGTAGGTATATCTTTATATACCATGCAATATATAAAGTCACTACCTGTTTTAACTACAATTCTATGAATTATGCATTCTTCAAGAATGCTTTATATGCCTGATATGTTTCGTATACGTCTACTTTAGATACGACTTCCATTGGTGCATGCATATTTAATACTGCAATACCTGCATCAATAACATCCATGTTGTAGTTTCCAAGGATATAGGCAATAGTGCCTCCTCCACCCTGGTCTACCTTACCAAGTTCAGCTGTCTGATAGTGGATATTTGATTCATCCATGACAGCACGAATTCTCGCAACATATTCTGCAGAGGCATCATTACTTCCGCTCTTACCTCTTGCACCAGTATATTTATTAAATACAATACCGTTACCTAAATAAGCAGCGTTCTTCTTATCATTCACACTTACAAATAGTGGATCTACCCCAGCAGATACATCACTTGAAAGCATCTTTGATCTAGATAAAGTAAGTCTTGTCTGTACAAAACTATCAATACCCATCTTCACTAACATTTCACCAACAGTATTTTCAAAGAATAAAGACTGAGCACCTGTAGCACCTACTGAACCGATTTCTTCTTTGTCTACAAGAATAGCACAGCATGTATAGTCACATACATCCATATCAAGAATTGCAGTTAAAGATGTATAGGCACATACTCTATCATCATGACCATAACCTGCGATCATTGAACGATCTAAACCATAGTCTCTTGCTTTACCACTTGGCACAACTTCAATTTCAGCTGATACAAAATCTTCTTCTTCAATATCATATTTATCTTTTAATAGTTTTAAGATATTGGCCTTCACAGCATCTTTTTCTTCACCTACTAAAGGCATATTACCTAAAGTAACATCAAGGTTTTCACCTTCAATCACTTTAGCTGCTTTCTTATCTAACTGTTCTGCAGCTAAGTGAATAAGTAAATCAGAGATACCTACTACTGGATCATCATCATCTTCACCAATCACAACATCTACGACAGTACCATCTTTCTTAGCGACAACACCAT
>OMAZ01000701.1_pt1 | contig 12726 bp, 13 predicted proteins | sample 1674131 | NCBI WGS metagenome assembly OMAZ01 (sample SAMEA103958147, study PRJEB25191) | human gut metagenome | biome: human-associated habitat [ENVO:00009003]; feature: intestine environment [ENVO:2100002]; material: feces | place: Germany | collected 2013/2015 | reverse complement strand
CCCCCAGTCAGCTTCGCTGACAGCCCCCGCTGGCGGGGGCTGTCCGGCGGATGCCGGACTGGGGGTGGTTTCTGTCTCACACGGTCTGCGCAGCTGGGACATCGCGCACCCGCGTTTGTGGGGCACGGCCATCAACGAGAACCGTGTGCCGTGGGCCGATAGCGAGACGATCACTCCCGAGGAAAACCTCGAAGAGCTCATCATGCTCGGGCTGCGCCTGCACGAGGGCCTTGACCTCGACCGCATCAACCGCGCCATCAACGATGCGGGTATGAGCAGCACGCCCCAGACTCTCCGAACCGTTTCGGTTGACCAACTCGCCCCAATGGTCAGCGAAGGCCTGATTACCGTATCCGATAATCATCGAGTGGTGCCCACTCGTCGTGGCCGGTTGCTCAATGACTCGGTAATCGAACAGTTCTTCGATTTCGTCGGTGTATGAGTCGGTGGTATGGTGCGCGGCAGTCGCCATTACCTGTTCGCTAGTTGTGGTTACACCGTCAGAGGGAGCTATTTTTGTTTTACCGGCGGGGGAGGGAACCGCGTAGGACTACGTCCGGGGCGCTTTGCACGTAGATCAGGCGGTTGGCAGTGCCGCCGGTGGCCTCCCCGTCATCGCGGTTGGACAGGATGCTGTCCACGGCGGCCTGGCCCATTTCGGCCAGCGGCAGATGCACGGTGGTCAGTGGCGGAAACACGTCGGCGGAGTAGGGGATGTCGCCGAAACCGGTGACGCCGATTTCCTGACCCGGCTCGATGCCGTTGGCGCGCAACGCGGTCATCGCACCGATGGCCATCACGTCGTTGAGCGCGATGATTGAATCGATGCCTTTGCCGTCGTACAGTGCGCCTTCGCCCGGCTTCAGCAGTCCGGATCGGGCCATTTGCATGACGGCCGCATAGCCGTCGGTACGGCTGAACTTACCATTCGCCACGGCTTTCGGATCCACGGTGATGCCTGCCTCGTCCAGCACTTCCATCACACCGGCCAGTCGTTCTTTGGAGGAGCGATGTGCGTCATCGCCCTTGAGAATCGCAGGGCGCGTATACCCGGAATCGACGATCAGCTTTGCGATGGCGCGCGCGCCGACATCGTTCGCCACGTCCACGGCCGGGAAGGGCAGGTTGCGGTTGAGCACGAACACGGCACGTCCGCCGGATGCTTCGTACTGGGTGAGTTCCGTCTGCAACGCCTGGCGTTCCGGCGCGTCGGTGTATTCACTTTCGGAGATGATGATGCCGCGCGGCCTGGTGGATACGGACTTACGCACCGCCTCCAACTCTTCGTGCGGGGTGGCTGCCACGCCGATGGTCACGGAAATGCCGCGTTCGGCCGCCGCCTTGACCACGCCTTGCGATACGGATGCGAAGTAGGGATCGGAGATATCGGAGACCAGCAGCACGATGTTCGGTGCGGTGCCTTTGGCCACTGCCTGAGCATAGGCGTTGGGACGATAGTTGAGCTTGGTGGCTGCTTCCATCACCTTGACATACGATTGGTTGCGTACCTTGCGGGTGCTGCCGTTGAGCACGCGGGATGCGGTGGCGATGGAGACTTGGGCTTCTTTGGCGACATCCATCAATGTCGCTGGCGATTGCGCCTTATCGTTCTGTACAGCCACGATCGAATCGGTCCTTTTTTTCCCTGAAACGGAAAACGTGTCTAAACGTTTACCGCAACGATATCGCATTTTTGCTTGCAATAGTAGCATTGTGGATTGGAAAGCCTGAATTCTGAACAAAAAAATAATCAAGCGAATTACGGAAAACGTTTACCGTTTCGTCGTGTCGTGCGGTATGCTCGAAGCATGACGCGATACTTATGCGCCCCTGACTCCTTCAAAGAGAGCCTGACCGCCATGGAGGCGGCCCGGGCGATGGCTCAGGGGATTGAGAATGCCGACCACGATGCCGAGGTCCGTTGCCTTCCCATGGCCGACGGCGGTGAAGGCACCGCACGCGCGCTTGTCGACGCCACCGGCGGATCGATGCGCGCCGTGCCGGTCCACGACCCGCTCGGCCGGCCTGTCGAAGGCCACTTCGGTCTGCTCGCCGACGGCACGACCGCCGTGGTCGAGACAGCCGAAGCCAGCGGACTGGCACTGCTTGAAGCCAAAGAACGCAACCCGTTGATCGCCTCCTCCTACGGCACCGGCGAACTCATGCTCGCCGCCGTCCGTTCCGGAGCCAAGCGCATCATCGTCGGGCTCGGCGGCAGCGCCACCAACGACGCCGGTGCCGGACTTCTGCAGGCCCTCGGCGTTCGTCTTCTGGACAAGAACGGTAACGACTTGGCACACGGGGGAGCGGCCCTCGCCAATCTGACCACCATCGATATCAGCACGATGGACCCGGCTCTCAAGAACGTCGCCATCACCGCCGCCTGCGACGTGACCAACCCGCTGACCGGCCCCACCGGCGCCAGCGCCGTGTTCGGCCCGCAGAAAGGTGCGTCCAAAGATGATGTCGCCACATTGGACGCCGCCCTCGCGCATTTTGCGCAGGTAATCGACAGCCAGCTCGGCGTTGCCGTGAACGACGTGCCGGGTGCCGGCGCGGCCGGTGGCATCGGTGCAGCGCTGAAGGGCTTCCTAAACGCCGAATTCCGCCCGGGCATCGCCATCGTCATCGAACAATCCGGACTCGATGCGGCCGCGCAATGGGCTGACGTGGTGTTCACCGGCGAAGGCTCCATCGACTTCCAGACCAAGTTCGGCAAGACGCCGGCCGGCGTGGCCGAAACCGCCAAGCGCCACGGCAAGCCGGTCATCGCAGTAGCCGGGCATATTGGCACCGGCATCGATGAGCTGCATGAGGTCGGCATCGACGCGGTATTCGGCATCGCGCCCGGAGCCGCCAGCCTTAGTGAGCTGTTGGCCGATGCGGCCGCCAACGTGACCCGCACCACCGAACAAATCGTACGAACCCTACAACTGTGAGCAGGCTCCCGCTGGCGGGGGCTGGCGGGCTTCGCCCGGATGCCCACCCCGCTCGGGGAGCTGCACGAGCTTGGCTACATCCTGCGCGCCGACCGGCGGGGACGCGGCTACGCGTCCGAGGCGGGCCGCGCCTGTCTGGAATACGGGTTCGGGACGCTTGGGCTGCCCCGCGCCTGCGCGGTGATCCGTGTGGGGAACGCCGCGTCGGAGCGGGTGGCCCGTCGGCTCGGGATGCGGTATGTCCGGGAGATGGAATTCCGGGGGGCGCCGCATGGGCTCTGGCTCGTTTCCCGGGAAGATTTGTCCGGCAGAGGTTGTTTTTCGCGGGAAACCGTACTATAATGGTAGAGATTCAATTCAGGAGAGGAAGAGACGGGACATGTACAGCTTTAAGAACGATTACAGCGAGGGCGCGCACCCCCGCATCATGCAGGCGCTGCTCGACACCAACCTCGACCAGACGGACGGCTACGGCACCGACCCGCACTGCGAACGCGCGCGGGCGCTCATCCGGGAGAAGATCGCCTGCCCGGAGGCGGACGTGCATTTCCTCGTGGGGGGCACCCAGGCCAACCTGACGGTCATCGATGCGGCCCTCAAGCCCTGGCAAGGTGTGCTGTGCGCCGATAGCGGCCATATCCATGTACTGTTTTACCACAGCCTTTGCAGACATACATATTGCCGCACTCTGCACAGCGTATGGAACGATGGTTCTTCTGTTCGCCGCCGCAGCAGACGCAGCGGGCTACGGAGCCAATCGTCATTTTGCCATAGTCGGACTCCCCTTTCAGTAGAGAGACAACCGCATAGCCATACTCATAGTCTGGATAATGGTTGCTGTCCACCGCGGATTCACAGTAAGGTTCTGTCTCCTTTCCACGCTTAATTGACCACAAGTTCGGCTTGTCAAGGCACGTAGCGATTGCCTGCTGGACGATGCTGCGATACAGGGTTTTCTGGTCCTCCAAATCCGTGGGATACAGACGGGATTGCAACAGCACATTGTCCTTATAGCAGAAAATTTCTCGCGTAATGCGCGGGGCTGTATGGAAGTCCTGCGTGTACTCGTCACTGACCGTGAAGAAAATCATGCTGACAGCATCACCCATATAGGATTGGCAGCCGCCGCGGTAACCGCCGCCTTCTAAGCAATGGCAGGAACTCCAAGTGTTGTCACGGTTGGACATTTCGAGGAAATCGCAGGGGTGGATTGACAGCACTGCGGTTTTCTCGATATGCGCCGGGTTCAAAGCATCTGCCAGCCGCGCAAACAGCGCGTTGTATGGCTTTACTGTACGCATATAACGGTTGTCCGGCTCGCCTGCTTCTGCTTCTTCCTCAATTTGGTCGAGATGAAATTTCATGCAGAGCCGATTGATAATACGGCTCGCCTTTTGTCCCGGTGCGCACTTGATGCCTCCGTATTGCCGAATCGTGTCTAAGCGGTACTCGTTTGGTATCCGGGCATAGTCGGCGGTTGCCGCGCGCAGGGCGGTTTCAAAGTTCTCATACACCGTATCATCCGTGCAGGCCCTGCGACCAAGTTCAAGGATGGCGGCGCGCGTTTCGTCCACTGTGATACGGTCGATTTCTCGGCGTTCCTCCACGCGGAACACGATTGCCAGTTCTTTCTCATTCCATAGCGGATGCCTGCGCAGAAGCTGCAAAAGTCCCTGCTTCGGTTCATTCCATTGTGTAAGGTTTGCTGTGACACCTTCCTCCGAAAACGGCTTCTGATACTTGTGCATAACCTCATAAAATTGCTGTTTGAGTTCGTCCATCATTGTGATCTCGCCTTTCTTGCATTTTTATTTTTAACGCCGGGCGGCGCCAAACCAAAATAAAAAGCGAGAACAACTTTTCTTCGCTGCCAATAGCAGCATAAAAGTCATTCTCGCTTTATGCGGGGTGTCCCCCGGCGGATAAAAAATGCCCGCAATGCACAGACCAGACGGTCAGCGGCATTGCAGGCACAAAGTACAAAAATAACAACGTGTGTCAGTGCAAATTGCGTTACAGGACACATAAATCACTTACATTAGTATGATACCATAATTTGCGGAAAACGTCAAATTATTGAAGATATGTCTTTTTGCACCAGCAATAATAACCTTAATGAGCAGTCTCTTCAATTTCATCAGGAGGCAACTCAAAGATGTTTTACAGATACAGCGAAAACAACACAATTCTGTGATATGGGTTGAATATGCGAAGGATTTCGTGCATAATAAAATATAATTTCCTGTCAAAATTGTGAAACTTTGCGTATTCTTAATTTTTGAACACAAATGATGTCCAATAGAAATTGAGAACGCATCACATAAAGAGGTAAAATGATGGTCAAGGGTTTTATTTTTTTCAGAACTGGAAAGATTCCTTTTGTAATTGAAAATTACCGTATGGATTTGTTTACAGATGACTCATTATTGGAAATATTTTGTAAGGAGTATAATTTTAAAGAAAACTATATTCTGCAGGGGCTATGTTTTGATATTGGGCCTCATGGTAGGAAAGCAACCTTTCTCGTCGAAAATTCTATGGGAAGTACTTGCTATTTGCGTTGCTATATTGTTTATACATTTAACAAAGACGAAACCTATGACCGCATAGGTATTCAGTCGCCGTCTCTTGATGCAGTTTTTGGATACGAACATAAATACATTGAAATGGTGCGATCTGGAATCAACTTGGCTTTAGAACCTAAAAAAGTGTATACAATTCCGTTTGATATGAACAAACAAAAATACGAATTGATTTTCCAAATCGGTCACAATCATCGCCTTGGTCTTTTGGAAGATTTCTCCAGAAAAGGGGAATTGATTCTGCCGTTACACACAAATGAAATCCAAGAGTGCTATGATATTGCAACAGTTCTTTGTCGGCTTGCAATGTTCATGACATCACACACAGACATCTTGTTCAAACGTATCACGCTTTATCGCAAAGAAGTAAGTGTCGGGTGGTTCTACTGTCCCTTCATTTCGGAAGATGCCGTTGATAGGTATAACGGCTTATTCTACGAATTTGATATTATGAAATACATTCCCAAGCTCTTAAATAATATAGCATTAGATTCTGGCAACAAAATAACACAGAGTATTCCACTTGGTCATTTAGGGAATTTCGACTCCATGTTCACGCCTCAGCGATTTGTCGAACAAATTGTAGCATTTGAGTACTTATTTGATAAACTGGAACACAAGAAAGCTCAAAATCTCCAATTTCCACTTAAAAAGGAATTGGAATACATGTTTAATGAATATCCCCAATTGCTGTCGCAAACAAATCTTTCTGCAGAGAAAGTTAGTAATCAAATCAAGGAGATCAGACGTACTATTGCACATGGATATGCATATTACTATGACTTCAAAAACGATAGGAGCAGCAAATATTTGATGATTCTTTTAGACAAATTGATACGGTGCATGAGCCTAAAATTGATTGGATTCTCTAATGATGATATTTCGAATTTTATGCCTTTTTATCCATAAACACCTTCACGCCACAATCTTTTTTCTGTTCGGCTATCTCTTTCAAAGTATCCAGATACCCACGATTCTCGACATCCGCAGTCAGCACAAAGATTTTTCTTTCTTTTAAAAAATACAAATTCCTTATGGTCTCGCTACTTGACAAATTTATGCTGACTTTTGTAGAAGAAGCCGAATCGTCCACTGATATGATAAATCATCCTTCCCAGCATGAAAAACTAACTTTGTCTCCGATGATGCCGCTGGTGAAAGCGACAGCCATAAAAGAAGTATAAAAATAATTGCCTCCGACTTGTACACATATGGTGCGAGTCGGAGGCAATTTTAACTTTTTGTATTCAGATCGCTAGTGGCGTCATTTTTTGAAGCTTTCCCTGCTATGGGGTCTTTTGAATAGGTGTTTTTCGTTTTATATTCCACATACTCATGGGGAGTGGGTTCGTAGTGCTTTGATTGGTATTTTTGATATTTTTCGGATATGCTTGCTGGTTGTTCTTCTGCAACTGTTTCTGCAATTGGCTCAGTGCAAATCGCATCTTGCAAGATTCTTTCCAGATACTCATACTCGGAGTAATTATCCAAACACGCCATCACCAGTGCATCCCGGACATATTCTGCGCTCTGTGCCAACAGTTCTTGGTCGAAATAATATCCGTAATGCTCAACAAAGAATGTCATCAACATTACAACGGTTCGAGTGTTTCCCTCTCGAAAAGGATGCACACGCCAAATTTTCGGAAATTTATGCGCAATTTCTTTTGCGAAATCTTCTTTTGACAAAGAGATCCATTCTACTTGGTGGATTTCATCCCAAGCACATTTCAAGTCATGCGGAATATCTTCCGCATTGCTATACCATACACTTTGTCCTGCAAGAACAGGCTCTCTTTTTATAATATTGATGACACGATAGTTTCCGGCCCATTCGTACACATCTTCAAATAGTGTGCGGTGAATCTTCTTTACGCCGCGGTTTGAAAAATCATGGAAGCCATGCTCATACAGAAGCATCATGCTTGCGCGAGATTGTTCAGCTTCCACGAGATCCAGCGTCTTTTCATCCTTGATGCCGAACTTGTTTTTTAGTACCGGCACATCCTCATAAAGATAAATATCATTCATAGCATTACTTCACGCGACGGGCCATCTCCATGTGGCTTTTCAAAAGGGCCTCTTTCATCTGCGCCCCGGTAATTTTGCCTTCACTCCATGCGTTTGAAAGCTCTATTGCATAGCTGCGAACCGGTACTCCTTCAATTTTATTGACAGCATCTGCCACTCGCATTGCTCGTTTACGCTGTGCTATTTTCTGTGGTGCCATAAGATGCCCCCTACAATTTGTTTGTTAGAATTATACCATATTACGTTATTAAGTTCAAGTTTATCCATCTTGATTTCCAGCCACGAAAAAGGCCTCCAATCTGCGCGGCAAAACCGTATAGATTGAAGGCTGTCTTATACCAGATGATTGCCTTTCTTGGTGGGTGAGTTCTTCATCCTTAACCCCAACCAACTTTCCAGCGTCTGCAAGTCGCTGAACAGGATATCATAAACTTCATCGCTTACCAACGGCGTATGGGCTTCATACGCCGCGCGGCAGCGGTTCAGGCGGTCTGTCAGTTTCCGCAGTTTATCGATGAAAGCGGCTTTTTCCTGCCATTCCTCGGTTTTCATTGGTTTTTGGGGGCACAGTGGCCGAAGTTCAATTCGTGAATTATCGACAGGATGGTATCATCGTCATCCCAATCAGTAAAAAATGCCGTGGGTGCATAGGTGCCATCCAGCAAGACCATCACCCTCCCCTGCTCAATGCGCAGGGTCACATCCTTGCGCCGGGCGCAGACGATGGCGAGATTTCCGATTTGCTTCATAAGGTAAGCACTTCCTTTCTTACGCGACCTGCAAAGCTATCGGCAGCACCTTACGGCTCCACAGGTCAACAAATTTCTGTACTTCTTCTGTCGGTGCGCTGTTATGGTCACCGTGAATTTGTGCGATTTTTCCGTCGCGTACCTCCACAGTTACATACGGCTTCTTCGGTTCTTCCACGCGGCGGACAAATACGATCAGGCTTCTTCCTTCGGCCACGCTGTCAATATAGCCGCCGACACAGTGGTGCAGCGCCTTTCCTTCGTCTACGAGGTCATTGGCTTGTTTCGGGCAGACAATTTGCAATTCTTTGTTGGAAAGCGCTGCTTTTCGCGCAAAGCCCGCGTAGGCCATACAGAACGCTTTCTTTTTCTGCGCGTCGTTGATTTTTTGAATACGTTCTGCCTCCCGGTCATGCGCAGCTGCGCAGTTTTTCGGAAATAATACCGACTTATCTTTCATGTCATAAGCCTGCCTGCGGCACATATGCAGATAATCCACATACATTGTCACCAGCGTTTTCATTGTCGGTTCCCGATACCTATTAGCCGGGCGCGTATCGCAGTAAATTGGAAGCTGAGCTTCCATGTAGTGCATGAACTTTTCTGCCGTCATATACCGAAACACATCCGTAGAAATTTCTGCCACTTTGTTGTCGATTTTCCATTGAAATAGCTCCTTCCTGCCGCGCAGGTTAATTGCCACATAAGATTGATACTTTTTCAGCATCGCCATGTCTGCATTTTTCTCCCGCAGAAAAGACACATCTTCTTTTTGCACGCGCAGGATGCGGTGTGTCTTGGTCTGCGTTTCATCCAGTGCATCACTGAATCCATTGCGGTATACAACGTCTGACACAATGTTCTTATAGCCCACTTTCGTCAGTCGTTCAACCAGAAGCGGATGCTGCAAGTACATTTTCAGATAGTAGCTGACCTGCATCGGGATGCCCGTCTGCTCGTAAAATTGGCGTAATGCGCAGTATTCCCAAGGCGTACCTTGCAGGGCCTTTTCAAGCCCCGGAAGATATACCGTGCCGGTTTCTTCCGAACTGAAGCACGCCATTCCGAACAGTGCTCCCGGACGATAACCGTACCGCCAGTGGGTCACGCTGTCATACCCGCTGTCATAATAGTACGGCTCCATGGTTGCGTCCTTGCCGTTATCACTGCGGACAAATATGCGCATGACTTCATACGCGGATTTTCTGATGGTATCCTTTCCTTTGGCATAAGACCAGTACAGTTTATAGATACGCACCACAAGCTCCTGCGGGCTGATTTGCCGGATTACCTGACAGGTTTCCCTATCCTCATGGTAGGCGGCTCTTTTCCCCTGCGCCTTGGCTATGACTTTCTGTCCGCACTTTGGACAGCGCAAAACATCGTTGTTTTTTGGTCTTTCGATTACGGAAAATTTCTCGCAATAGGTGCAGCGGGCTTGTGTTTTTGAGCGACCGTTATTGTAGTTATAGAACAAATAGTGCGGCATATGTAAAAGATGTCCAGCGTCTTGCTTGGCAGATTGATGGCAAGTTCCTCCGAACCGCCGAAGTAGGTGCCCTTGTAGGTAACTCCTTTATAAGTACGTTCCTGCCCGTTGAGTTGGAGAGAATAGCCGAAGCTGTCGATGAACTGCGCATTCTTCCCCAGCCCGACGATGCCGACATCCGTTGCCTTGAGGGAAATTTCACTGGGGCCCAGAACGACGTTGCCTGTACCCTCAATCAGATGCATATAGGTACCCGCCAGCGCACCCCGCAGCTTGATGGGCGGGATGGCGAAGTAGTCGCCGTTCACGGTTTTTGCCAGATCCTTGAAACCCGCGCCGCCGCCGTTAAGCTGCCCGACGGGAACAGGCGGCACAAGGGGGATGCCAGGGCTGGACTTGACAAAGAACCACAGCTCGTCGGGAATGAGTGAGCCGTCCTTTTTGCTGCGTTCCAGCGCCAAAGATGCTTCCGTTTCAAACAGGTCGAAGGCGTTTAGCTCCAGCTCAAAGGCATAGCGCTCCTCACCCTTGAAGGTGTTTACCTCGCCGCTGATGCTGGCAAGCTCCAGCGCCATCAGCTTTGCGGTGTCAAAGCTGCCTGTTGCCTTTACGCCGTTGACCTTGAACTCATTTTTGGTATTCAAGCCGTAGCCCAGCTTTTCCATCGAGAACTCGGCACCGTTGAAGATGGTTCGGAAACCGATGTCGCCGCTGAACACAAGGTTTCCTGCCGCGTCGGCTTTCGCGTTTTCCAGTTTCACCGCGGCATAAGGAATGTCCACAAAGACGATGGCATCGTTCTTTTCGGGATCGATTTGGAACGCAAAGCCGTCCTTTGTAAGCGAGATTTGCAAGTCTTTTTCTGCGCCGTTTTTCGGCTGGTAGAACTTAAAGCTCGGTGCGTTCAGGCTTACGCCGCTGTGTTCGATCGTGCCGTCCTTTTTTATGACCAGCTTTCCGCTGCTCTTATTCCATGTCGCCGTAACGGAGGGCGATAGCATCGCCGCGCCGCCGGTAAAGGTGAATTCCGTTCCATTCTTGCTCTCATAATCGCCGCTGATAAGCGCAACAGGATCTCCGTACTGCTTTTTCAGCTTTTCCAGCGCGGCATTGTCCGCCACATACTCCACCGTCACACCGCCGTTTACGGCGAATGCGGCTAGCCGCTTGGCGTTGATGGCAGTATTCACTGCATCCGGCTGGGAGGGGACATTCTCCGTGCCCGCCTTGATCAGATCATGAAAGCCCCAAAGAAAGTGGGAGTACTCCTCCGAGCCGTTGGGTTCTTCAAACGTGAAGCCGGTATAGCTGTCACATTGCACCCAGGTATTCAGCGGCTTATCGCCCGGTGTTACGCTGACGGTTTGCGCCAAGGCGACACGAATCGGCTTGCCGCTGACGGAGGTGATATCTTTTTCATAGTAATCCGACAGCCCCACAAAGGGATTTGCCCAAGGGTAGCCGTCCGTATAAACTTCGGTGATGTAAACACCGTCCACATCGCCCCACTCGGAATACCCCTTGGGAACGGTTTTTGTACTTAAATCCTCCACGGACGCGGTGAATACCGAGTTTTCGGTGGTGATTTTCGGGTTCTCCCCTTCCGGCACGGTGGTACGGCTCATTTTAATAGCAGGGCCGCCCGGCTTTTCCAGCGTGGAGGTATGTCCCGTGGCGGTAAAGCAGTTGAACGAATAGCCCCATTTGAAATTGAAGTCACGATTCCAGTCCTGGGGCATGCTGTCCTTGTCGATGCAAATCTCGCTGACCGACGCCAGCACACCCCATGTGTCGGACGATGCGCCGTTCTCTTTGAGCTGGACAAGCTCATAGTAGACTGTCGCCTTTGCTTTGATCAGGCTAAGGGCGGCCAGCAGAGAATATTCCACCTTGATGGCATTTGCGCTGCCGTTCGGCGTTTTTGTCACAAATTCTGCTTTTATCGGCTCAGTCACCACGCCCTCTATCTTTTCCCTGCCTTGGTCATAGGTGGTGAAGGTGCAGCGCGGTGTCTGCCCGATCAGTATGCTTTCCTCATCGGGCTTTGCAGCGGGCGCAACCGTGAGATAGGCATAGGTCCCCCACAATTTGCGAAACGTCATATGGATGTACTCGTTTTGCAGGGAAAGCGAGCCGTCCTCCAGTGTGACGCTTTTTACCGCCCCTTCGGACGGAAAAATGTCCCCCGCAAAAGCCGATACCTGCAAGGGCAGTGTGCCCAGCAGCAGGCATAGGCTCAAAAGCAGGGATAGAAATTTTTTCATGTTGCGTCCTCCTCGTGTTTTTGCTTTTGCTTTTCCCGTTCATGCAGCCGCATACAAACGACCGTCAGCACAACGGCTGCCGCGAACGTCGCAACGCCCACCAGCACATAGCCGCCCGCATCCTCCCGCAGCAGCATCGCACCGAAGCCGCCCCAGGCAGCGGTCTGCCCCTGCCCGACGACCCTGTCCGCTGTCTGCATCAGCGCCGCAAACAGCAGCATACACACAGCGCTCAGCCTGCCGATGCCGCGTTTCTGCCTTCGTCGGGTGTTTTTGCGTATCTGCCTTTTGACAAGCTCGACCCGTCTTGCGGTATCATACATATCGGGGAAGCCTCCTTTCCGGTATTGCCTAAGCGTGAAAAGTCCTTTCACCTATATAGGTACAAAAATTCGGGAAAACTCTCACCCAAAATGCAAAAATTTACAAAAAAATTAAGAGCCGCCCAAAGGCGGCTCCTAAGAAGCGGATATTCGGTTATTTCTTCCGTGATATGCGAATTGCAGACAGCTTTCCCGCCGTTACCAGCAGCACCGGCAGGGCGTAGGCGATGTACTGCGCCGCGCCGCCGTAGGCGATGAGCAGATTATAGATGGCGTGGAGGGTGATGGCCGCGCCCAGCAGACCTTTGACCTTGTGCAGAAAATCCGTGGGAATGTCAGACGCTACCCG
>OMAZ01000697.1_pt1 | contig 12800 bp, 9 predicted proteins | sample 1674131 | NCBI WGS metagenome assembly OMAZ01 (sample SAMEA103958147, study PRJEB25191) | human gut metagenome | biome: human-associated habitat [ENVO:00009003]; feature: intestine environment [ENVO:2100002]; material: feces | place: Germany | collected 2013/2015 | reverse complement strand
TGGATCATCCATGGAGAAAAGCCAGCTTTGCGAATTATGCTGCAAAACAAAAGCACCGTTGTGGTGCTAATGTTTGATTATTTTTGAGACATTATCAATTTCGGTTGACAGAAGACAACCCCCATAGAGGTTGTCTCTTAATGATTAAAGTTCGATATCACAAAGTTCTGAAGCTAAACCAATGTATGAAGAAGGTGTCATATCTAATAAAGTCTGACGATCTTCATCACTTAACTGTTCTAGGCTCTTTGCGAATGCCTGGATATCTTCCTGAGAAATATTCTTACCACGAGTTAAGGCCTTAAGTGTATCATAAGCATCTGGTACACCATATTTTCTTAACATTGTCTGAATAGGTTCTGCAAGAACTTCCCATTTTTCATTTAAGTCTTTTGCAAGCTTTTCTTTATTTACAACACACTTAGCTAAGCCACCAGTTGTTTCAGAAATAGCCTGTAATGAATATCCGAAGCATAATCCTAAGTTACGCTGACTTGAAGAGTCTGATAAGTCTCTCTGCATTCTTGACTTAGGAAGCTTGTTAGATAATGCGACACATAGATTATTTGATAAATCAATGTTTGCTTCAGAGTTTTCAAAACGGATTGGGTTAACCTTATGAGGCATAGTTGAAGAACCAACTTCACCCTTAACAGGAATCTGTTTAAAGTATTCCATTGAGATATATAACCACATATCCACATCTAAGTCAGCCAATATATTGTTGAAATGGCGGATACCATCTAAGATATGACAAGTATAGTCATGAGATTCAATCTGTGTAGTTAATGGATTGAATGTAAGTCCTAAATAGTCTTCTACGAATTCCTTATTTAATGTAGGCCAATCTTCATTAGGGAAGGCTGTTAAGATTGCACTGTAGTTACCAGTTGCCCCATTGAATTTTGCTTTAATCTTGATATTTTCAATGTTTTCAATACTAGAAAAGAAACGATAAGCATAGACTTTGAATTCTTTACCAATAGTTGTAGGTGTAGCAGGCTGTCCATGAGTATGTGCCAGCATTGCATCATCCTTATGATCTACTGCTAATTTATTAATCATTGAAGCAAATTCTTTAGCTGCAGGTAACCAAACATCCTTTAAGCCATGTTTAATCATACATGCATATGATGTATTATTGATATCTTCAGAAGTACATCCGATATGTACATAGCTTTCTAAATGTTCATAACCTAAAGCTTTGAGCTTCTCATCAATGAAATATTCTACTGCCTTAACATCATGTCTTGTAACAGATTCGATTTCTTTAATTCTCTTGAAAGAATCAAAGTTGAAATCCTTAGAAATCGCAAGAATATCATCTACCTTGTTAGGATCAACCTTGTCTAAAGTTTCTGTATGAAGCTGATCCAACTGGAACTTCAACCACTGGATTTCTACAAACACTCTATACTTAACAAGTGCATATTCACTGAAATAATCAGCTAACTGATCTTTAATCTTGCCATAACGTCCATCTAAAGGACAGAGTGTCATACTTTCAAATTCTAATTTATCCATTCGTTATTCTCCTTTAAAATACTTCACGCCGGCTTCAAACAACTTCTGATCCATTTCACCGTAGATGTTAAGGTCTCTGTTTTCACCCTGACGTTCAGAATGACCCATCTTACCTAGTATTCTACCATCTTCAGAAACGATACCTTCAATACCATACATAGAACCATTAGGGTTATATGGAGATTCCATAGTCACATTTCCATTTGGATCAACATACTGGAATGCTACCTGACCATTATCAATTAACTGATCAAGTACTTCCTGAGGTGCAACGAAACGCCCTTCACCATGAGAAATAGGGATAATATGTTCATCACCTAACTCTACATTAGCAAGCCATGGAGACTTCACGCTAGATACTCTTGTAGTCACCATCTGAGATAAGTGGCGTCCAATTGTATTGAATGTTAGAGTAGGATCATCTTTGCTCATATCCTTAATATGTCCATGAGGAAGTAAACCAAGTTTTACTAATGCCTGGAATCCATTACAGATACCAATCATTAAGCCTTCACGATTGTCTAATAAATCATCGATTGCAGCCTTTAATCTTGGGTTACGTAATACAGTTGCAATGAACTTACCTGAACCTTCAGGTTCATCACCAGCTGAGAAACCACCTGGTAGCATCACGATCTGTGCATTATGGATTGCTTCTTCTAATTCATCAACAGACTTCTTAATATCTTCTTCTGTCTTATTTCTAATAAGAACAAGCTGAACCTTTGCACCTGCTTTTTCAAATGCACGTTTAGAATCAAATTCACAGTTAGTTCCTGGGAATACAGGAATAACAACATTGACTTCATCATACTTCTTAGAAGCAAACATCTTGCCTCTTTCATTACAGTCACCAGTACGTACTTCTGTAGTAGGTGCTTTTGCTGTAGTAGGATATACAGATTCTAATGGTGCACAGTTGATTTCATATGCATCATCAAGTGTCACTTTCTCACCCTTATATGATACAGCCTTTTCTTCATTTGTAGAAGCAATAATACGAACATTTTCATATCCTGCAACAACTTCAGCGTTTTCTACTTCCACAACGATATGTCCAAAGTTCTTTTCAACTAAGTCATTAAGTGTTAAAGCATCATCAAATGCTACACCAATTTCATTACCAAATGCCATCTTATAAACAGCTTCAACTAAACCACCGTCTTTAACTGTATAAGCTGAATAAGCCTTACCAGACTGAATCAATGCTTCTACAGCATCAAACTGTTTTCTTAAAGCTTCAAAATCAAATACATGGAATTCATCCTTTGGAAGCATAAATTCTACTAATACATGTCCTGCTTCTTTTAATTCAGGAGTGATGACTTTGTGTACATCTCCACCAGTAATTGCGAATGATACTAAAGTTGGAGGAACATCTAAGTCTTCAAATGAACCTGACATAGAATCCTTACCACCAATTGAAGGTAATAATAATTCTTCCTGAGCACGATAAGCACCTAGTAATGCACTAAATGGTTTACCCCATCTCTTAGGATCATTTAATAACTTTTCAAAGAATTCCTGGAATGAGAAACGGATTGTATGCCATGTACCACCCATTGCGATGATCTTTGCGACAGATTCTACAACTGCATTGATTGCACCATGATATGGTGACCATTCAGAAATAAGTGGGCTATAACCATAACTCATTAATGAACATGTAGTTGTTTCTTTTCCTAATACTGGAATTAATGCAGCCATACCTTCAGTTTCTGTACGGTAAGTCTTACCACCAAATGGTGAAAGAACAGTACCATTACCGATAGAAGAGTCAAAACGTTCTACTAAGCCCTTCTGAGAAGCTGTTGATAAACGTGATAATACTTCTTTAGTTGTTTCAGTAAAGTTTTCTTTTGCTTCTGGATTGAATGGTGCCTTATCAAAATCAGGTAATTCTACATGGATATCCTGATAACGTTTAGCTCCTGCTTCATCTAGGAAGTCTCTAGAGATATCTACAATAGTATCTCCCATATATTTCATAGTTAAACGGTTCTTATCTGTAACTGTAGCCACCTGTACAACTTCAAGGTTTTCATCATGAGCAGCCTTGATACAGAAGTCTTTATCACATTCATTGATGACAATAGCCATACGTTCCTGTGATTCACTAATTGCAAGTTCAGTACCATTTAAACCTTCATATTTCTTTAATACTGCATCTAAGTTAATATCTAGACCAGGTGCTAATTCACCAACTGCAACGCTGACACCTCCAGCACCAAAGTCATTACATCTTACAATCTTCTTAGAGAATTCTTTATTTCTAAATAATCTCTGAATCTTTCTTTCTTCAACTGGATTACCTTTCTGTACCTCAGCACCAGCAGTTTCAGTTGTCTTTAATTCATGTTTTTTAGAAGAACCAGTGGCACCACCAATACCATCACGACCAGTACGTCCACCAATTAATAAGACAATCTGTCCATTTTCAGGAATTAATCTCTTAACCTGTTCTTCTGGTGCAGCTGCAACTACAGCACCTAATTCCATTCTCTTAGCAACATAACCCTGATCATATACTTCATGTACAAAACCAGTCGTTAAACCAATCTGGTTACCATAAGAAGAGAAACCATGAGCTGCTTCTTCACAGATCTTTCTCTGTGGTAATTTACCAGGAAGTGTATCTTCTAATTTCTGACGTGGATCACCTGCACCAGTAATACGCATTGACTGGTAAACATAAGCACGACCTGATAATGGGTCACGAATTGCACCGCCTAAACATGTAGCGGCACCACCAAATGGTTCAATTTCAGTTGGATGGTTATGTGTTTCATTCTTAAACATTAATAACCAATCTTCATCACCATCAGTTGTATGAACCTTTAAACGAACTGAGCAGGCATTGATTTCTTCAGATACTTCCATATCATCCAAATAGCCACGCTTTCTAAGTTCTTTCATTGAAATAGTTGCAAGATCCATTAAAGTAAGTGGTCTCTTTGTATCTACACCATAAACAACATGACGGCTTGCTTTATATTTTTCTACATCTTTTTCTAAGATTTCTTTAAATGCACCATTTGCGATATCAATATCAGTAATAACTGTCGCAAATGTAGTATGACGACAATGGTCAGACCAGTAAGTATCTAATACTCTGATTTCAGTTTCTGTAGGATCTCTCTTTTCTATATCTCTGAAATAGTTCTGAGTCACTTTTAAGTCATCGAAGTTCATAGCAAGACTCATCTTTTCAAGTAATGCTTCAACTTCTTCATCAGTGAAACCAATAAATCCTTCAATCACTGGAACCTTCTTGATTTCAACAACAGCATCATTTAAATCTACTGGCTTTTCTAAAGACGCTTCTCTAGAATCAACAGGGTTAATTAAATAATGTTTAATTGCTGGTAATTCATCACTAGAAACACCTTCGATCACAATAAGCTTTGCACATTTAACCTTAACGCCTTTTTCACCAGTTAATAACTGGAAGCACTGTTCACAGGCATCAGCTCTAGCATCATACTGTCCTGGAAGATATTCAATCGCAAAACTTACAGCTCCTTCTGGAATTGCATATTCTTCACGATATACTTCATCTACCATTGGCTCAGAAAGAATAGTAGGAATACCTTCTTCTAATACTTCTTCAGTAATACCCTGAAGATCATAACGGTTGACAACTGTTAAGTTAGAAATGTCAGTCAAACCAAGTCTTGTCATCAAATCATGTTTGATAGAGTCTGCTTCAACCGCATTTTCTTTTCTTTTTTCTACATAAACGCGATAAACTTTAGCCATGTTATCCTCCTAATGTAAGCCAATATCTTTACGCATATACATGCCATCAAAATGAATGTTTTCAATTGCATCATAGACTTTCTTTCTTGTTTCTTCAAGATCATGTCCTAATGCACAAACATTTAATACACGTCCACCATTTGTAACGATTTCATTGTTTTCATTACGTTTAGTACCTGCATGGAAGACAACAATACCTTCTGGAAGATGATCTAAACCAGTAATGACTTTACCCTTTTCGTAAGATCCAGGATAGCCTCCACTTGCAAGAACAACACATGTTGCCTGTTCATCTTTCCACTTAACATCTACATCTTTTAATGTATTTGTAGCACATCCATACATCACTTCATATAAATCACTTTCAAGTCTCATTAAGATAACCTGAGTTTCAGGATCACCAAAACGAACATTGAATTCTAATACCTTTACATCCTGATCCTTGATCATTAATCCAATAAAGACAACCCCACGATAATCCATATGATCTTCATGTAAGCCTTTCATGAATGGGTCAAGAATCTTTTCTTTGAAAGTCCCTTCCATACCTTCAGGTAAAAATGGGTTAGGTGATACAGTACCCATACCTCCAGTATTTGGACCTTCATTATTATCATAAATCTGTTTATGATCTTTTGCAGATACCATAGGTACGATTGTATCATGGTCTACAAAGCATAATAGAGAACATTCAAAACCAGTTAAGAATTCTTCTAAAACAACCTTTTTACCAGCATCACCAAAAGCACTGCCATCAAGCATCACTTTAAGTTCTTCTTTAGCCTGTTCTTTTGTTTCACAGATTACTACGCCCTTACCTGCTGCAAGACCATCAGCCTTAACAACAACAGGAAGATCAAAAGCATCTAATGCTTTAACAGCTGATTCATAATCAGTCACTTCTTCATACTTTGCAGTAGGAATATTGTGCTTTTTCATGAAATCCTTAGAGAAGGCTTTAGAACCTTCAAGAATAGCTGATTCTTTTCTAGGACCAAATACTTTGTGTCCTCTTTCTTCTAAATAGTCAGCAAGTCCCATACATAATGGTACTTCAGGACCAATAACAGTTAAATCAATACCCTTTTCTTCAACAGTCTTTAAGATAAAAGGCATATCTTCTACACTACCTGGAATACATACAGCATCCATACCAGGATTACCAGGAATAGCATATAATTCAGTAACATGTTTACTCTGTTTTAATTTCCAGGCAATTGCATGTTCTCTTCCACCACTACCAATAACAAGAACCTTCATATGACGCCTCCTTAGTGTCTAAAATGTCTATAACCATTGAATACCATTGTCATATCATGTTCATCACAATAGTCAATAGATTCCTGATCACGAACTGATCCACCAGGCTGTACAATAGCCTTAATACCTGCTTCATCAGCCACCTGTGCACAATCACTAAATGGGAAGAAAGCATCACTTGCTAATACAGCACCATGGAAATCCTTATCAGGATTATTATGAATTGCATTTTCTAATGCCCAGATACGAGAAGTCTGTCCTCCACCAACAGCTAAAGTACATCCGTTTTTCACTAGTACGATTGCATTAGACTTAACATATTTAACAACCTTTAAACCAAATTCCATATCAGATAATTCAGCTTCTGTTGGCTGCTTTTTAGTCACTACTTTCATTTCATCAATAAGCTTAGTATTTAATTCCTGAACAAGTGCTTTACCTTCAAGATACTTAATATCATACTTAGCATCACGTGCATCAAGATTCTTAAGCTTTAATAAACGTAAGTTCTTCTTCTTTTCTAATACTTCTAAAGCATCATCATCAAAATCAGGTGCTGCAATGATTTCTAAGAAAGTCTTCTTCATTTCTAAAGCAGTTTCCTTATCAATCTTATAGTTTACAGCAATGATTCCACCAAAGATAGAAGTTGGATCACCTTCATAAGCACGCTTATAAGATTCATAACCAGTCTTACCAATAGCAACTCCACAAGGTGTTGAATGCTTAATTGCAACAGTCACTAACTGATCACCAAATTCTCTTACGCAGGCAACTGCACCATATAAGTCATTCACGTTATTGAAAGAAATTTCTTTACCATGTAACTGTTCATAATCTAATAAAGAATGCTGAACATATGGATCAACGTAGGCATTTGCACTCTGCTGAGAGTTTTCACCATAACGCAAATGATCTGTCTTCTTTAATGAAATATTTAAGATATCAGGGAATTCGTCATGTACCTGATCAGCGAAATAACGAGAAATCATTGCATCATAGCTTCCTGTTAAGCTATAAGCCTTATAAGCAAGATTCATTCTGAATTCAAAATCAGTCTTATCTTCTCTAATAGCTTCTAATACAGCATCATAATCTTTTGGGTCAGTAACAATCAATACATCCTTGAAGTTCTTAGCAGCAGAACGGATCATTGAAGGTCCACCGATATCAATATTTTCAATCATTTCAGCCATTGGCTTACCAGCCTTAAGCGCTTTTTCAAACTCATAGAGATTACAACAAACAAGATCAATAGGTGTAATACCCATTTCTTCTACAGTCTTGACATGTTCTTCTACATCTCTTCTAAATAAAATACCACCATGTACTTTTGGATGAAGTGTCTTAACTCTTCCATCAAGAATTTCAGGGAAACCTGTCACATCATCGATTTCAATAGCTTTTACACCTGCTTCTAATAGTTTCTTATATGTTCCACCAGTAGAAACAACTTCAAATCCTAATTCTTCAAGACCTTTCGCAAATTCAACAATACCTTCTTTATTTGTAACTGATACTAACGCTCTTTTCAACTGATCTTCACCCTTTCATTTTCTACAGAAACACGTCCTTCACAATATAAAGCAACAGCTTCTGGTAAGATTTCATGTTCGATTTCTAAGACACGTGCCTGAATATCTTCAGGAGTCTCTAAATCTGAAATATCAACCGCTCTTTGTAAGATGATTGGCCCACCATCCACTTCTCCAGTAACAAAATGAACAGTTGCACCTGATACCTTCACACCTCTTTTAAACACCGCTTCATGGACATGCATTCCATAGAATCCAGGACCACAGAAAGATGGAATAAGTGAGGGATGAATATTAATAATACGATTCTTATATTGTTCAATCAGCTTATCTCCAACAATAGCAAGATAACCTGCTAATACAACAACATCAATCTTTTCTTCTTCAAATCTCTTTAAGATCACATCTTCATCCTTGATCCATTCTGCCTGAATACCATGAAGACGGGCTCTTTCTAAACCGTAAGCCTTCTTACGGTTAGAAATAACCAGACGGATCTGTCCATTGATTTTTCCGGCTTCACACGCATCGATGATGGACTGAAGATCAGTTCCACCACCAGATACGCATACAGCTATGTTTAGCATAATTCTGCTCCCTTTTCACCTTCAGCAATATAACCTACTTCATAGCTTTCATAGCCAGCAGCATTAATTGCTTCGATAGTCTTTTCAACATCTGCAGGATCAACAGCAAGAACCATACCTAATCCCATATTGAATGTGTTGTACATCATCTTTTCTTCAACGTTTCCTGCTTTTGCAATTAAGCCAAAGATAGGAGGTACTTTATAGCTGTCCTTCTTAACAACAGCCTTTACACCATCAGGTAACATTCTAGGAAGGTTTTCATAGAATCCTCCACCAGTAATATGGCTGCATCCCTTAACCTTGATACCAGCATTCTTTACGCTCTTTAATGCTTTTACATAAATCTTAGTAGGGGCAATTAATGCTTCACCTAAAGTAGTACCTAATTCATCATAATAAGTATCTAAAGATTCCTTAGTCATTTCAAATACGCTACGTACTAAAGAGAATCCATTACTATGTACACCAGTAGATGCAATACCAACTAAAGCATCACCAGGCTTGATTGTAGAACCATCAATAATATCCTTCTTATCTACAACACCTACTGCAAAACCAGCTAAATCATAATCATCAATAGGCATTAAACCTGGATGTTCTGCAGTTTCACCACCAACAAGGGCACATTCAGACTGAATACATCCTTCAGCAACACCCTTAACGATAGTCGCAATCTTTTCAGGATAATTCTTACCACATGCAATGTAATCAAGGAAGAATAGAGGTTCTCCACCTGAACAAGCAATATCATTCACACACATTGCGACTGCATCAATACCAATTGTATCGTGTTTATCCATTACAAAAGCAAGTTTTACCTTTGTACCACAGCCATCAGTACCAGATAAAAGAACTGGTTCTTCCATATCCTTGATCTTGCTTAAATCAAAAGCACCAGCAAAACCACCAATACCACCAAGTACTTCTGGTCTCATAGTCGCTTTAACATGCTTCTTCATTAATTCTACTGACTTATAACCTGCTTCAATGTCTACTCCAGCTTTTTTATAATCCATGTTTCTTCATCCTTTTATCTATTATTTTTCCATTCTTGCAAGAACTGCTTTATAAGTTTCAATTAAATCTCCGATATCCTGTCTGAATACGTCTTTGTCATACTTCTTGTTAGTATCTACATCCCATAAACGGCAAGAATCTGGTGAGATTTCATCAGCTAATACGATTTCGCCTTCTTTAGTCTTACCAAATTCGATTTTGAAATCTACAAGCTTTAAGTTTAATTTTAAGAAGAAAGCCTTAAGTAATTCGTTGATCTTTAATGTTTCAGATTTAATAGTGTTATATTCATCTCTAGTGCAAAGACCTAAAGCAACAGCATGGTCTTCATTGATTAATGGATCACCATATTCATCATTCTTATAACTAATTTCAAAAATTGGTTCTGCTAAAACAACACCTTCCTTAGCCCCAAGTCTCTTACAGAAAGAACCTGTTGTAATATTACGCACAATAACTTCTAGTGGGAAGATTTCTACTTTCTTAACTAAATCATCAGTATCATTTAACTTTTCAATCATATGAGTCTTGATACCAGCTTCTTCTAACATATCAAAGATAATACCTGAAATAGTGTGGTTTAATACACCTTTACCAGCAAACTGATCATGTTTTACACCATTACCTGCAGTTGCATCATCTTTATAATGCATTAAGATAACATCTTCATTATCAGTTGCAAAAATTTCCTTAGCTTTTCCTTCGTATATTAATTCTTTCTTTTCCATTGTTGTTTTCTCCTCTTATCTGTATTTTTCTGAAATTTCGTTATTTGTATCTAAGCAGGCTTTTTCCATAGCCTGACGGTTGTTCTTTAATTTTTCACTTAATTCTGGATATTTGATTGCCATGATTTCAAGTGCTAACCAAGCAGCATTCTTAGCACCATCAATTGCAACTGTTGCAACTGGAATACCAGAAGGCATCTGGACAATTGATAATAAGGCATCCATTCCATCTAAACTTGCACCTTTAATTGGAATACCAATAACTGGTAACACTGTCATAGAAGCAACGACACCAGGTAAGGCAGCAGCCATACCCGCAGCTGTTAAAATAACATCTGTTCCATTGTTGTTGCATTCTTCTACAAATTCACTCAATGCACGATGTGCACGGTGTGCAGATAAAGCACGTACTTCAACATCTACGCCATATTCTTTTAATATAGCAATTCCTTTTTCTACCTTTGCTTCATCAGAGGCAGAACCCATAATTACTGCAGCTTTCATTTCAGTCCTCCATTATTTTCATTATGACTTTCATGATCTAGGTGCTCAGAGGCCTTTCACCTAAACTTGACCTCAATTATTAGAATAAACCAGTAATCTTACCTTCTTCATCAATGTCCATATTATTAGCAGCTGGTACTTTTGGTAAACCTGGCATACGCATAATATTTCCAGAAATAGCAACTAAGAATCCAGAACCAGTATTTGGAATCAAATCATTGATTGTTACCTTGAATCCTTCAGGACGTCCTAGTAAAGTCGCATCATCTGATAAAGAATACTGAGTTTTCGCAATACAGATTGGTAAATCACCTAAGCCCTGAGCAGTGAACTTCTTGATCTTGTTAGCTGCCTTCTTAGTGAAGACAACATCATCTGCACCATAGATTTCTTTGGCGATTGTCTTGATCTTTTCATCAATAGGCATATCTAATGAATAGATAGGTGCATAATGAGATTCTTCTGTATCAAGAATATTTAATAGCTTGTTAGCAAGATCAATGCCTCCTTCGCCACCCTTAGCCCATACTTCAGAAATAGATACTTCAACATTTAATTCCTTACACATATCATCTAATAACTTTAATTCAGCTTCTGTATCTGTAGGGAAAGCGTTAATAGCGACGATACAAGGTAAACCAAACTTCTTGATGTTTTCAATATGTTTAGTTAAGTTACCAATACCCTTCTTTAATGCTTCAAGGTTTTCAGTACCTAATTCTTTCTTATTGACACCACCATGCATCTTTAATGCACGAACAGTCGCAACAATGACAACTGCATCTGGATTTAATCCAGCCTGACGACACTTGATATCTAAGAACTTTTCAGCACCTAAATCAGCCCCAAATCCTGCTTCAGTAATGGCATAATCGCCAAGTTTCATAGCAAGCTTTGTAGCCATAACTGAGTTACATCCATGAGCGATATTGGCGAATGGACCACCATGTACAAATACTGGAGTATGATCTAAAGTCTGAACAAGGTTTGGCTTGATAGCATCCTTTAATAATAAAGTTACAGCACCAGTTGCATGAATATCATCAACAGTGACTGGTTCACCATCATAATTATAAGCAACAATCATTCTTGCAGCTCTTGCTTTTAAATCTTCAAGAGAAGTAGATAAACATAAGATACCCATCACTTCACTTGCAACACTAATATCAAAACCATCTTCACGAGGAACACCATTTGGTTTACCGCCTAAACCAACAACAATATGTCTTAAAGCACGATCGTTTAAGTCAACAACTCTCTTCCATACAACCTGTCTAGTATCAATATTCAAAGGGTTACCCTGCTGAATAGAGTTATCAAGCATTGCCGCAATCAAGTTATTTGCTGAAGTGATGGCATGAATATCACCTGTATAAACAAAAGTGTCGGGTTTACCATCTTCGCCTTCACGAAAATGTACAGTAGTATCGAGTGTATTCGGAAAGCAGTTGGTAAACATCCAGGCAAGCCGGGCATTTTTCAGAAGTTTCTGTAAACGGATGATTTCATTTTCTACCGCCTGAGAACGGAAAAGACGTTCTGCCGGTTTTGGACGATTGTCTTTCTGAATAGCGTCTGTTGCACAGACATGTTCAGACAATTTGTCTCCGGATACAAATGCAGAAGCAGGAGAAGCCAGAAGTAAAGCAGTTGTAACCGTACAGGTACCAATCAGTTTCATCGAGTGTTTTAGTGCCATAATCTGTAATTAAAGTTAGTTAGTTATTCAGGATAAGTAACGACTATGATTTTCCATAGTAATACATCTTTTTTAGAATATCACAAAGAAAAGTCTTTTCGAACAAATACAAAAACGCTTAGATAGTAAATATGTAGCAAAAAAGTATCCAATTCTGCCAAAAAAGTAACAAGATCTGCCATTG
>OMAZ01000684.1_pt1 | contig 13076 bp, 8 predicted proteins | sample 1674131 | NCBI WGS metagenome assembly OMAZ01 (sample SAMEA103958147, study PRJEB25191) | human gut metagenome | biome: human-associated habitat [ENVO:00009003]; feature: intestine environment [ENVO:2100002]; material: feces | place: Germany | collected 2013/2015 | reverse complement strand
TAAAAGTCTATAGAAGGGCTTTTAAATACAATTTTCTATCTATTTTCTACCGAAAAGAGTACTAATATAGAAAACCGAACAACCATAATGGTATTTTATTATTTATTCCATACTCTATATCATCAGCAACAATATATGCATCAGAAAGTCCATTTATTTGTTGTTTACCTTTGTTTCTACCACCGACTTCAAAAGTATAGCGTCCATCAATAAAGAAATCACTCTCTTTAGAAACGTTTATTTTGTGGCAATAACGCAATTGGTTGGCAAAAAAAGTTTCCCTGACATTTCCAATATCAATTTGACTGGCAGACAATGCATACATTAAATTAGGATTCTCTAAAAACAGTTTATCAGGTTTCTGCAAGCGGCTTATGCCGGAGCCTTCTTTTTGGAGATTCATAGTCAGACAGCTGTCATGGAGGGCATCCAGATAGGCCAGCAATGAATTACGCGAGATTCCTATCCGTTCGCTTAGTTTACTGACATTAGGAATAAAAGGCGCCGACTCTGCAATGATATATAGTAACTGCTTAATTTTAGTTGTATATGAAATATCAACCCCTCTTAACTGTGGAATTTCCAATTCCACAATCAGATTGACCACTTCATTTATTCTTGAATAATAAAGAGCGGGTAATTCATTGTAATAAGGATAATACCCATGTTTCAAATAATCAGGAAAATGTTTCAGAACTTTAACTTTGTCTACTATCCCGACAGATAATGACAGATGATTATCCAATATATTATTTAAAGTTAATATCGGCAATGATAGTTTTTCATTCCAGTTTAAATACTCGCGAAAAGAAAAACCTTGCATTTCATAAACAATTGCCCGCCGGCTCAAATCCGATTTGGCATTTAAGATTTCAAGCAAGGACGAACCTGTAAAGACTACATGAAGTTCAGGTAAGTCATCATAAATATTTTTCAGTTCTTGAGACCAGTTGGGGTATTTGTGTACTTCATCCAGAAATAGATATTTTCCTCCCCGCTTTACAAAATCGGAAGCTAAATCATAAAGTTTATGTTCACTGAACCAGAGATTATCCACACTGGCATAAAGTACGGTTTTATCCATTGGAAGGTTCAGTTTGATATACTGCAACAATAAAGTTGTTTTTCCAACTCCCCGGGCCCCCTTTATACCTATAAGACGAGCTTTCCATTCTATCTCATTCATCAGGCTACGTACAAAAGAAGTATTTGTTATAGCCAGTTTCTTGATAAAGGACTCAAATAATCGTTCCATTTCTTCTTTTTGTTTATCACACATTACAAAAATAGTAATAAATTGTTCATTATGATAAACAAAATGAGTTTTTTTTTAAAAGTTGCAGCAATAAAATGCTCACATTACCATTTGTTTAAATAAAGTTCAGACCTTCGCCCAAGTGTACTGCCCTTTTTTATTTGGCTTATGTTAAGTGGCTCTATGACCTATGCATAATATGCTTTGCCGATATCAGAATATCAAATGATTTTGGGTATAATAAAAAAGGAAGAGAATATATCACATAACCTCTTCCTTTTTTATTAATAAACTTGGACTAGCGTCATATTTCAGACTGTTTTTCCATTAATTCAAATTAGGTCCTTCACCAAATTGCGGAGCTTTTTTATCATACCAAACTCGTTCTGTATTTAGTATTGTAGGTTCCGGACCATAGGAATATCCTTGATCTTGATATGCTTTTCTCTTGATATCTCCCATTTTATCATCTACAGTTGGTTGCGTCACTTGAAATCTACGAGGTAATGGATAGTTGCTTACTTTAGGATTTAAGTTCAGCATGGGATATAAATCACTTTCTTTCATAGGACATCCGGAACGACGCATCATGATATATTGATCAGCCGGGAAGAAAATAAAGTGAATATACTGTTGCAAGTATACTTTTTCCAGATTCTCTGTAGTAGATCCATCTAAAGTCAAGATAGGATCATTTAGTAATCTAGTGACTTCATTTTCCTGCAACTTAATGGTTACATCAAATTTGTCTTGCCCAAATGTATTGTCATAATAGGGGATATGATTTAAACCTGCTAACTTGTCATAAGCACGCATTGAATATTCTACTCCCTTTTTCAGATAGGATTCTGCGCTTCCTGAAAAACCGATATCTTGTCCTTGGCTTAGTAACTTAAGTTCTGCCAGATACAAGTTTACTTCTGCTGTGGATAGATACAATCCATACCATGCGTATAAATCTGTAATCTGAACTTTTGGCGCACCTGGAGCAACCGGATAATCTATAATGACTTTTTTGTCAAACATATATTGATTTAATGGAGAATATGGATAATAAGTTGTTTCTCCATTGCCGTCCTTATCTGAAACTTTCCACAGCTTACCAGCTTTGTCAAAATAATCAACATATTCTGGGTGCTGGTCGGCTAAACCGGCTTCTACTTCTGTCGGTAAACCGTAATAACGTACCCAAGGTTCACCAGGAGCTTTCCAGCCTTTGAAAACCTTTTTGCCGTTAACTTCTTCTGATATGACATTTTCCTCTACAAATGAAGGTAGTCTTTGTCCTTTGTCATAGAACGCTTGTACGACGATTGAATTATAATCATTCTTTTCGAAAAAGACACGGATACGTGGATCAAAATGTTCAAGCATGAAGTTGATTAATTGCATTGATCCTGCACCACGGTTATCCATAGAATTTCCACCAGGCATATGACGGTCTGTAGCACTTTTATTATAGAAGAAATCATCTTCCAAACCATCCATAATAGGATACTTGGCAGCGTCTCTTACAATATTCAGTGCCCGATTCTTATCCTCGTTAATTAAACGAACTGCTAGCTTTAAACGGAGAGAGTTGGCAAATTTCAACCATTTGGTATAATCGCCTTGGTAGATGATATCCTGTGAGCCTAAAGACTGCTGTGTTACTTTATTTCCATCAATAGTTACATCATTGGCTAATGTTTCAACAGTTTCTTTCAATTGTTTTTCCCACAAATCAAACAATTCAGCTTGTGTGTCATATTTTGGAGTGAGGGTTCCTCCGTAACGTGCTTGATAGGCTTCTGTGTATGCCATGGAGCCATACATATCAGTATCCCACATAGCCAAGTAAATCATTAAAGGTTGACAAAGTGCTTTTAGATAAGTATATTTTGCTTGTTCTTCTCCCTCTAAAGTTGTATTTACAATATAAGTCAGTTCATTTACTTGGTTCATTACATTGTAAACTTGTGATCCCATTTTGCCTGAATTGGACATAGTAGTCATCAGGTTTTCATTACCTCCTGTTGAAGCTACTGTTTGAGACCATCTCAGCATATTATTGTAATCGTAATACCAAGCAAAATAGTCATGACCATCAAAATTTGCTAATGCTTGAGTAAATAAATAGCGAGGGTCTGGTTTTGAAACGATAGTTGGATTGGTATTGATATCGGCAAAATCATCTTTGCAGCTGCTTATAAAAGTACAGCTGCCAATTAAAAAGCTTGCCATTATATATTTTAATTTCATAATCTTCAATTTTTTATAAGTTTAGAATCCTACATTTATAGTCATTGTGTAATTAGCTGTATATGGGTCGAAACTACGAATACGGAATTCACCGCTCAAATTACCACGCACACCTTCAGGATTTACGTCGTTAGGTAGTGAGTTATATAGATATCCTAGATTACGTGCAGAGAAACTTACTCCCAATCTTTTTGCTCCAATTTTGCCGGCAATATTTGATGGGAATGTATACCCAACGGTAATTTCACGTAAAGCAATATATTTCAAATCATGTATCCATCCGTCATTTGTTACACCTGTTGCCCATTGGTTGGCATAATTATAATACGATGCAGCATGCATTGGTTCAAGAATTCCATTTTCATAAGCTTGTTGATAGGACATACCTCCTACATCATGAGTTTTACCATCTATACCTGTAACTTGAGTCCCCGAAGCAAATATTCCTTGAGGGATCATACCATCATGATAAGTAACACCGTAACTTCCTGATTGACTTCCATCCGCATTTAAATATTGGCTGGTCCATGTCATACCGCCATGAGCCTCATCTCGGAATTTTAAAGAAGATTCTGTCCATCCATAAGCTGTACCATAACGATTACCATAAACAGCTACTTTACCACCAAAACGCATATCCAAGGCCATTCTGAAACTTAAGTTTTTCCAAGTTAATCCGGTCGAAACAGAACCTAAGAAGTCTGGATTCATATCACCGATCACTTCATTTTTCAAGCTTCTATCAGCATAGGCAGAACGGTCAGAATCGCTCCATTTCAGAATGATATTGCCGTTGTCATCTCTTTTAGGAGTTATATCGGAAATCAATACGCCATAAGGTCCGCCAACTCTGGCTGCCGATTGGATACGCATGTTACCCCATCCTGTAGAACCACGTAAGCCAATGTATTCGGCAGCGTCAGGGTGTAATTCGATAATCTTGTTATTATTCTTTGTAAAGGTGAAATCTAAGTTCCATTCCCAATCTTTATTACGGAAAGGAATCGTATTTAAAGCTATTTCTACACCACTGTTTTGAATATTACCAGCGTTAATTAACTGATTGCTAACACCAGAAATAGATGGTGTAGAGATGTTCATAATCTGATCTCTTGTATTTTCTTTATAGTAAGTTGCATCTAGGTTGATACGATTGTCTAGGAAACGTAAATCCAGACCAACTTCCCAAGCGTTTTTCCGTTCTGGTTTTAAGTTAGGTGAAATGGCTGTGCTTGAGAATGAATTTGTATATACATAGCTACCATCTATTAACTGTAAATTACCTACATTGTAACCGGAATTAATAGTGTAAGCACCTGTATCATTACCCACTTGTGCCCATGAACCACGAATTTTTGCAAACGAAATCCATGAAGGCATTTTGTCTTTGAATGTTTCACTGATCAGCCAAGAACCGGAAACTGAAGGATAGAAGTATGAGTAATTACCGTTCTTATTAGCATAAACTAATGCTGAAGACCAGTCATTACGCCCGGTTACATCTAAATATAATTGATTTTTCCAAGAAGCATTGAAAGCAAATACTGCAGATAACATCCGTTTAGTTCCTTCTATTTTTCCGCTTGCTTTGACCTGTCGTTTACTGTTGCCTATGAAAAATTGCCCAGGTACAATCAAACCATCAGTTTCTACAGAATAAGCAGTCTGATAGTTGTTGTAATATTCACCACGAATAAAACCACCCAAATTGAAATCTTTTACTGCTTTATCAAAAGTAAAAGTTCCTGCAAAGGTGGTTTGTTCTTTAGTTTGTTGTGCTAATTTATAGTTACCTCCTTCGTAAGCAACTCCGGTACCAAGTTCTTTATTTTCTTCACGAATGTATACATAGTTCATATTGCCTTCTCCTTTGAAACGGACCCAATCGGCAATTTTTACATTGACTTCTAAAATAGGACGTACTACGGTTTCTTTACGGTTGTAGTCCATATTGTCAATATTAAACCAATAACTTTTGCTGGATTCGGGTACATTGGCATAAGTATCTCCAGAACGTGCAATACCACCTTGTTCACTTAAATATTTATCACGATAGTACTTAGCATCATATAATGGGGTTAATCCTTGGTAGAAATATTCACCTACGGCACGAGCAGCATTGCGTGGCTTAGAATTGGCGAAACTGACAGATGCGGCAACATCTACTCTATCACTGATTTTATGGCTACCTTTTACCAAGAAAGCGTAACGTTCAAATGTATTATTAGGAGTGGTGGCATTCACTTTCTTGTAAGAAACAGAACTATAGAATGATGTTTTTTCATTACCGCCACGTACTGATACATTAGTATTAGTGTTAAAGCCTAATTGATACATATCTAACATATTATTTTTGATTGGAGAATAAGGTACTTTACGGCCATCATAATCTTCAATCATTACCGAACTGTCGTAGGGGAGTCCCCATCCTAAAGTAGACGCTCCGATTAATGAAGGTTCTCCCTTTGCGTTGGTATAATAAGTAGGAATCCAAGTATTACCATTTTCTCCATATCCGATTCTACCTGGACGGGCTCCAGGTCCATATACAGTTTGAATACTGGGTTGTTTGTAGGCGTGGTCGATACCTAATGTTTGAGTAACATCTACACCGAATCCTTTGAACTTTCCTCCACCTTTGGTGGTAATAACTACGGCGCCGTTCAAACCTCTAGAACCATAAAGCGCTGTGGCTGCGGCACCTTTCAGTACAGATACTGTTTCAAAGTCATCCGGGTTCAAGTTTTTCAATTCATTACCATAATCAATTGCATCAATTTCTTCACCATCCATATCACGTCCTTGAGTGGAATTATCAAGAATGACACCATCGACAACGTATATAGGCTGGTTATTGCTTCCTAAGGTTGACGCACCACGAATTTGGATTTTAGCAGAACCAAAGATACCACCGTCTGAATTAGATATCTCTACACCAGCTACTTTTCCTTGTAATGATGCAACCGGATTGACTGTATTGGTATATAACTCTTCACTTTTTAATTCGGTTACTGCATAACCCAAAGCTTTTTCTTCACGCTTCATTCCTAAAGCGGTTACAACTACCTCACCCAACAATTGAGTATCATCTTTCAAAAGAACATCTAGAGGTTTTCCGGTCCATTTTATTTCTTGAGTAGCATAACCAACGAAAGAGATAACAATGATATCCCCTTCCTTTACATTACTTAAAGAGAAGTCACCGTCAAGCCCTGTGATAGTACCATTCGTAGTCCCTTTCACTACTACAGATGCACCGATAACACCTTCTCCCGTAGCATCCTTGACGATACCCGTACATGTCCCTGTCTGTTGTGTGATTTTCACGTCGGTAACGCCGGGATTGGCGACCGCGTATGCTGCTCCGGTAGAGGCACCCATTAGGAACAGCAACATACTGACTGATTTTAGTCGTTTTAACATAGCTGTGATTTTTTAAAGTTTATTGAAAATCAAGTAATTCCGTTTCATTAGTTCCTTCAGAACTACTCTTACAGCTATGTGTCTGATAATCAGAACATATTTACTTTAGTGGTTTTAAGATGATCTTTGTCCTTGAATTTACAAACAGGAAATAAATTTGTGATTTCTACCTGTTTTCTACTAGCTATTATCCCGTTATCATAGTCAAATTTAAATCAGGATAGGGTTAATGAATACTGCATTGCAATACTTTTTGTTCTATCACCACATATCGCTGGGCTTCAATATTATACGGTGACAGAACTTTCAGCATTCCCTCGAAATGGTTTATCAGTTAGAGCCGGTTCAGCAGATACTGGTCGCCATAGTGGGTACGTAATTTTTTCACTCCCATCAGGGCTAAATGTTTTCCGAAGACTCTCATCTTGACATCACGCATGGTTTCGGGACTGGCCCTTTTCATCACTTCATAAATCTGTCCGATAGTCCATCTTTGAAACTTCTCCCCATCCCGGGGCAGACTGAAGCAGCTATAAAAAAGGCTTTCCTCTATGGGGCGGCGCAAAAATGCGTCATTACGTAAACTGACAGCCTGTTCTTCTGTGGGTGAGAGCCAATAGCGGCGGTTATGTTTTAGTTCATCTCTTAACTGAGCATAAAGTTGTTTATAATTGATGCGAGGCAAACGGATACTCCCTTTGGTCATCACCGGATAAAAACGGCGGTTACCGGAGGAATCGGTCAGCAGATCGCAAAAATTGGAAGTGCCAATAAATGAACTAAGGCGCGGTTGCTGGCTATAGCTGCTTTGAAACGGACGGCGCATACTAAGACCGCTCATTTGGACTAGATTCTTCAGCCGTGCCAGTTTACCTTCTTCCATCCGATTGAATTCGTCTATATTGATAAGAGCCAAAGAGCGCATTTTGCGCAGGGCATCCCCCTCGCGAGTTACATCGAAGTCATCGGTATAATATCCACGTAACGCTGGTGGAAGGAGCGACCGGCAAAAGGTAGACTTCTTCAGTCCCTGAAGGGGATTAACCAAAATGGGAATCAAGCAGTTGCCATGCATCCGGTTTTTACCGCTCCATTGCATCACCATGCCCAGCATCCAGATATGAAACACCTCCACCCATTGCGTTTCATCGCTTACCGAGCGTGCCAGCTCGCTTACTCTGTCGTGTCCGTCCCAGTGTGGCAGATGTTCCAAATAGGCTGTCACGGGGTGAAAAGAAGGAATGCGTGACGAACCCAAATAACGGCGCATATCACGGTCCATACAGTTCACACCTTCTTCTATTGCATTAATAACCAATGTATTGAATTCTCGCTCATCCACCACACGGTATTTATCGAACTTGTGCTTGTCATGAAATTCGCATTGTTCTGTTATTTGGTTGTAACGAAAGGAATAATGAGTGGTGAGGAACGAATCAAGCCCTTTCATGGCTTGTTTCAGTTTTGAGTCTTTTTCTTTTTCCATTAAATCTGTTTTTTATTGATTTGAGGTGTGAAGATAGTTCTGCAAAACAGAGTTTTGCAAGAACTTTGCCCGACAATTTAAAATAAATCCAACGTGTGAAACATTTACGGCAGAATCTTTGCAAGAGGACGAAAGAATCCGTATCTTCGTCCGGAAGAATCTGGGTTCTCACTGACGTGAATATGCCTTCTCACTTTAGTGAAGAGCCGTTGCCACACAGGTGAAACTGCCGCTTCACTAAGGTGAAGCAACGGAATGTTTTGTAAGTTTGCACGATAACATCCTATAAATAAAACAAATACATAGTACATTATGTCAGACATTAAATTTGATATCTATGAATCTCCGGCAAATGACGGGGAAAAGAAAAAATACCATGTGAGAAATACCAACAAGCAGACGATTCACTCGAAGGACTTGATACACGAAACTACACTTTATACTTCAGTAAGCCGCTCGGACTGGGCGGCAGTGGTAGAGGGACTGATAGATATTCTGTCCGAGAAATTAGGTGACGGCAAGCGAATCCATATCAACGGATTAGGGTATTTCTCTGTCAGCATCGGCTCCACAGAGAGTGAAAATCCTAAGAAAATGACCCGTGGCACAGTACAGATAACAGGAATCAACTTTCAGCCCGAAAAAAGTTTCAAGAAGAGTATTATAAACCGGGCGCATTTTGTAAGAGAACGATACAAGGTGCACACGGTGGACTTGTCGCCTATCGAAGTAGACGGGTTGCTGAGTGAATATTTTAAAGATCATCGCAGCATCACCTGCGCCCGGATGCAGCAGGTCTGCGGAATGACTCGTTCTACCGCTTACCGTCGCCTGCAAACATTGACTCAAGGAGAGCATCCGTCATTACAACGCGAGGGCTACAAAAATGCCACTGCCTACATACCGGTTAAAGGGCATTACGGACGTTCCTACACCGCAGATCGCTGGTAACGAGTCGGATAGGGTGAAGGGAGGATTTTGTGTTTCATGTAAAACGAATTGTTATATCATACTTTAAAATAAGAAAAAATGAAAAGAACCATCTTGAAAGACGTAGGAATCGGCTTGTGCTTCCTGCTTAGCACCGGAACGATCTACGCGCAGAACTACCCTAGAAAAGTGAAGAATGCGCAAGGTATCGAGGTGACCTACCAATCGAATTACAAAGGGAGAGTCCGGCCGGGACATTTGTTGATGACCGTGTCCGGTGACCGCGTATCATTGACCAACGTATGGTCGGAGCAAAATGACCGTCCCGATCCCCGCCCGGAAGACAAGACACCTGTAACCGGCAGTTACATCGACTACACCACCCGGCAGGCATACCGCAGGGCTGAACTCCCCAACGGACAAGTGATATCTGCGGTCACTCCCTTCGAATTCGGCAAAGGCTTCACGCAAACGGGCGAAGGAAAACACTTAGGGATGAACTGCAAAATTTTGCGAACATCCATCAATTCCAACACTATCGAGGTATGGTATACCAACGACATCCCTTTTCGTGGTACTCCGCAAGCCAATGTGGGTGTACCTGACGGATTGGTACTGAGGGTCGTGCGAAACGGTGACATGATTCAAGAGGCTACCCATATTACCCCGCTGAAGAAAGGAAAGGATGTGTTGCCACAGTCGTGGGGGAAAAGCATGGATGCAGCCGACTACCAATATACCATCAACCAAAGTGGAGTTATCACAATTCCGGTCTTCGACCAACAGAGCATCTGCTTCAACAACACTAAATTGCCCGAAGTACTGAAAGAAGGTGTACAATACAGTGCTGGAGGCGGCACCATTCTGTTAAAGAAAGTGAAGTTACCCGACTATGTGAAGAATCGCACCGTCTTTGCGGAAGTTGTTCAATACTCGGACGGCGATGCTTACGACCGCACCGGTTCTGTCTTTCTGATACCGGAAAGCAAGCGGCTGTCTTTTCTTGATGCCATGCGTGATTTGAAAAAAGTTCCCTCTTTTCACTCGGAAAAAATGGATTACCACGGGCTGATTTCTACAGCGGAGTATGATGTGCCTTTAGAATTGATGCGTTTCTTCACCGGTTTCGGTGTGCGCAAGTTCAATTATAATAAGGTGAAGGGGCAGGACTGGGTGGACTCCGTACTTTACAAAATGGAGGTAACCCCACTGGCCGAAAAGTTGGAAGGAGAAGCTTGGATTGGCGCTTACATCGGCAACTGGGATGCCAAAGGGCATCGTCTGTCGTTGAAACTGAAGTATTATCCTGATGAAGAACATCGGGTTTATAACACTCTTCCGCTGTTCAATACAGTGAATTATCTAGAGCAGGCAGGACAGCCTTATCCGATTTTCATGCGTCAGGATTCTCTGATCGTAAAATTCACCTTGAAGGAGCCTGCCAAGAATGCCCGTCTGTACTACCTCACCACGGGACATGGCGGTTGGGGAGGCGGTGATGAGTTCAACCAGAAACCTAACACCCTCTATTTGGACGGTGAAAAAGTGATCTCTTTCGTACCTTGGCGAGATGACTGTGGAACTTATCGTAACTGGAATCCTTGTTCGGGTAATTTCTCCAATGGACTGAGTTCTTCCGACCTGAGCCGTTCCAACTGGTGCCCGGGTACGGTGACCAATCCCGAATACATTTATTTAGGTGATCTGGAGGCGGGTGAACACAGCATCACCGTAAAAATACCACAGGGTGCTCCTGAAGGGGAAAGTAATAGTTATTGGTGTATCTCGGGTACACTTATTTATTAATGTAAATTCTTTTGTCCTGCGGTAACAGAAATGTTTCTGTTATCGCAGGACAAGGAGTGTTCCAACTTTTCTATCTCCTCAAGGGACAACTTTGTGCCCTATGCAATTTGCCCCATAGCAAGTTCAAGGACTTAAGATTACGACTACGGCTTATTGGGACTTCTTTCTCTCTTCCGCTATTCCTTTCTATGTTCTTCTATTCCTTCTTCCAACTTGGCAGAATCCAACATATCATTCTGAACCATCAAGACGTTCATATACTCGTCGTATGTATGGCATTCCTAAGGAAAGCATATAGCACAGCAGCCAAACACAGGTTCAATCAAAGCGAATATACCCTTCCTGCAATTCTTTCACACAGGTGATGAATTCAACGGCCCCCGCTGCTCCCAGCAGATGCCCCACCATGGATTTCGTGGAATTGATTTTTATATTTTTCGCATGTTCCCCGAAGGTCAGCTTAATCGCTCTCGTTTCGAACAAATCATTGAGATGGGTACTGGTACCGTGAGCATTGATATAAGTGATATCTTCAAAAGCCGCGCCCCCGTCTTTCACCGCGTATTCCATGGCCTTGGCCGCACCGGATCCATCCTCCGCCGGAGAGGTAATATGGAACGCATCGGAAGAGCATCCGTAGCCCACAACCTCCGCATAGATTTTAGCTCCTCTTTTTCTTGCATGCTCCAGCTCTTCAAGCACTACGACACCGGCGCCTTCTCCCATAATAAAACCGCTTCTCTCCTTATCAAAAGGGATGGAGCATCTGGCGGGATCCTCGGAAGAGCTCAATGCGGTAAGCGCCGTGAAGCCGGAAACTCCGATAGGACAGATGCTGCTTTCCGCACCTCCTGCCACCATAACCTCCGCATCTCCATACTGAATCGTACGGAATGCCTCTCCGATACAATTGGTACCGGTGGCGCAGGCCGTAACCACATTAATGCTTTTTCCCTTCAGTCCGAACTGTATGGAAACATTACCGGCAGCCATATTGCTGATCATCATGGGCACCAGAAAAGGATTTACCCGGTTGGGCCCTTTTTCCAGCAGCTTGCCGTATTCCCTTTCCATCGCCTGCAGGGAACCGATTCCGGAGCCTACGGCAACGCCTACGCGCCAGGGATCCTCTTTTTCCATATCCAGCCCTGCATCCTCCAGCGCTTCCCTGGAAGCCGCCACTGCATACTGGCAGAATGCCTCCATTCTCTTAGCCGCCTTGAAATCCATATAGTTCTTGGCATCGAAGCCTTTTACCTCTGCTGCCAGCTTACATTTATATTCAGATGCATCGAATTTGGTAATAGGGCCAAAGCCGGTTTTTCCTTCCTTCACCCCTGCCCAGAATTCCTCCACCGACAGGCCGATGGGCGTAATCGCTCCCATTCCTGTTACTACTACTCTTCTGCTCATATCTGCCTCTCAATCTGCCGCACAAACGGCCTGTAACCACATCCGGAATGGTCAGATAGCCATTCCACCATCAACCGAAATTACCTGCCCGGTAATATACGCTCCGCCGTCTCCGGCCAGAAAAGCCACCAGCTCAGCCACATCCTCCGGCCGGCCTTCTCTTTTCAGGGGAATCTGTGAAATAATCCCCTGTTTTGCCTCATCAGACATCGCCGCGGTCATATCCGTTGCAATATAGCCGGGAGCCACCGCATTCACGGTCACATTCCTGCTGGCCAGTTCCTTTGCCACACTCTTCGTCAGGCCGATGACGCCTGCCTTGCTTGCCGCGTAATTAGCCTGCCCCGCATTTCCCAGCACACCGGATACGGAAGACAGGTTAATGATCCTGCCGCCCCTCAGTTTCATAAAATTCCTGTATAAATGGCGGATGGTATTGAAGGTACCCTTTAAATTGGTGTCAATCACCGCATCAAAGTCCTCTTCCTTCATTCCCACCACCAGATTATCCTTCGTAATTCC
>OMAZ01000683.1_pt1 | contig 13110 bp, 10 predicted proteins | sample 1674131 | NCBI WGS metagenome assembly OMAZ01 (sample SAMEA103958147, study PRJEB25191) | human gut metagenome | biome: human-associated habitat [ENVO:00009003]; feature: intestine environment [ENVO:2100002]; material: feces | place: Germany | collected 2013/2015 | reverse complement strand
GGAAAAGAAAATCGCTTTGATTCCGCAGACGCGAAGCTCCTCATTTACTTTTCCAAATCTTTCATTGGCTCTCTCCTCATAGGAAAAAGCCTGCACGATCTTCTGATTTCCAACAAGCTCTTCCACAATAGAAGTCATCTCCGCTCTCTTCTCGGACTGCTCCTGGAACATGCGGAAGGTTCTGCCTGCAATAAAGCTTGCCACAAACAGGGAAATCGGAGTAAGCAAAATGACGATCACTGCAATCTTCACACTGATGGAAAGCATAAATCCAATGGTTCCAAAGATGGTCAGCACACCGGTAAACAGCTGGGTAAAGCCCATGAGCAGTCCTTCGGAAAACTGATCCACATCGGCAATGATCCGGCTGATCAGGTCGCCTGACGGATGGCTGTCAATATAGCTGAGGGGCAGTTCCTCCATCCGCCCGAAGGCCTGGGTCCGGATATCCTTCACCACCTGGTAAGTGATCCGGTTATTGATATGATTCATCAGCCACTGGGTGGAACACAGGGTCAGGCTACCGAGATTGAGATCTTCGGTACGGCTGATCCCGCTACTTATCCGTTGCAGAAAAAGGGACACTCCATGGAGTTTTTACGTGAGATCGCTCACTTGCGTCCTCGTACGAATACATTTGGCGCGGTATTCCGTATTCGTCACAATATGGCTTACGCTATCCATAAGTTTTTCCATGATAGAGGCTTTTTCTATTTCCATACGCCGATCATCACGGCTTCCGACTGTGAGGGTGCCGGACAGATGTTCCAAGTTACTACCAAGAATTTGTACGACTTGAAAAAGGATGAGAATGGCTCTATCATTTATGAGGACGATTTCTTCGGCAAGCAGGCTAGCTTGACGGTTTCCGGACAGTTGGAGGGTGAGTTGGCAGCTACAGCCTTGGGACAGATTTATACGTTTGGCCCTACGTTCCGCGCTGAGAACTCAAATACGCCTCGTCATTTGGCGGAATTCTGGATGATTGAGCCGGAAGTCGCTTTTAATGATATCGCGGACAATATGGAGTTGGCCGAGGAGTTCATTAAATATTGCGTACAATGGGCGTTGGATAACTGTATGGAGGATATCAAGTTCTTGAACGATATGTTCGATAAGGGTTTGATCGAACGTTTGCAGGGAGTGTTGAAAGACGATTTCGTCCGTTTGTCTTATACGGAAGGAATCAAGATTCTGGAAGAGGCCGTTGCTAAAGGCCACACGTTCGAGTTCCCGGTATATTGGGGTGTCGACCTGGCTTCTGAGCATGAACGTTTCCTGGTTGAAGAGCATTTCAAACGTCCGGTAATCCTGACTGACTATCCGAAAGAGATCAAAGCTTTCTACATGAAGATGAATGAGGATAACAAGACTGTTGCAGCTATGGACTGTCTGGTGCCTGGAATCGGTGAGATCATCGGTGGAAGCCAGAGAGAGGATGACATTGAGAAACTTGAGAAACGTATGGACGAGCTGGGACTTAAGAAAGAGGATTATGACTTCTATCTTGATCTTCGTAAATATGGTTCCACACGCCATTCAGGATTTGGTCTTGGATTTGAACGTTGCGTAATGTACCTTACCGGCATGGGCAACATCCGCGACGTAATTCCATTCCCAAGAACTGTTAAAAACTGTGATTTATAATTTGACTGATATCAGTATTGTGGGAGCATTGAAGCTGCAGAGCAATCCGCAGATATCAAAAATGTTATAGAAAGAGAGATTGGCATGAGATTTATTCATCTTGCAGATGTACACCTTGGTGCAGTTCCTGACAGGGGCTGTCCATGGAGCAGCAGGCGGGAGGAAGAAATCTGGGAAACTTTCCGCCGGGTTATTGCGGGTATCCGCGAGAATCCGGTGGATTTGTTATTTATAGCAGGAGATTTGTTCCACCGCCAGCCTCTTCTACGGGAACTGAAAGAAGTAAATAACCTGTTTTCCACCATCCCGGATACCCGGGTTTATCTGATGGCAGGAAATCATGACTATATTAAGGCTGATTCTTTTTACCGGGATTTTCAGTGGGAAAAGAATGTGACATTTTTTAAGAATGAACAGCTTACCTGTGTGAAAGATGAGAAACTGGATATTTATGTATATGGACTGAGCTATGAACATCAGGAAATAGAGAATCCTCTGTATGATTCTATACATCCTGCAGAGGGAGAGGGGGTTCACATTTTACTGGCTCATGGTGGAGATGCGAAGCATATCCCCATGAATATCAAATCAATTGCTGCGTCAGGATTTGATTATATTGCATTAGGACATATTCATAAACCCCAGATTCTGATCCGGGATAATGCAGCTTATGCAGGTGCGTTGGAGCCTGTTGACAGAAATGATCTGGGTGATCATGGATACATAGAAGGACATCTGGAAAACGGAAGGCTTAAGACAAATTTTGTTCCTTTTGCCTGCCGTTCCTATGAGCAGATTCTTCTGATGCTGCGTGAAGATTCTACACAGGCATCTCTGGAGGATATGCTGAAGGCGGATCTGGCGAATAAAGGACGCATGAATATCTACAGGATCGTAATCCAGGGAACCAGGGCACCGGAGCTTCTGCTGCTTCCCGAGAGACTGAAGTCTTTTGGCTACGTAACAGAGGTTCTGGATGAATCAAAGCCTTCCTATGATCTGGAAGCACTTCAAAAAAAATATAGTGGAACACTGATTGGTGACTATATCAGTTATTTTCTTGAAAAAGACAGAAATGCAGTGGAGGAGAAGGCATTATATTATGGTCTTCAGGCTTTACTGGAAACAAGCAGGTGACAGACAGAATATGATTATCAGACAGTTAAATATTAAAAACTCTGGAGAAATCCATGATAAAACTTTAGAGTTTTCTCCGGGAATTAACGTTCTGTATGGAGAGAATGAAAGCGAAAGAGCGATAGTACATACGTATATTAAAAATATGTTTCTCGGAGATATCAGTGAAGCAATCTACGATAATGCAGTTTTTGCTGTGAAGTTAAAGAGTCCGACAGAACAGGATCTGGCTCGGGAGCTGCAAAAATTTATGACCGGCTATCAGGGAACTGCAGACAGCTCCATGGATCTGGGACGGGCCATGCAGATGCTCAAGATGTCCAGAAAGGGTTATCTGGTACAGGCAGACAGAAAACAGAAAGAGACAGAACAGGAGAGGCAGAAACTTCTGACCAGGATGGATGATATCATAAGTGATCTGAATGATCTGAATGGAAAGCTGGATCAGATTAATGAGAAAGAGGAGTCGTTACGGATGCATCCCGGAGATGAAAATGGTGCGGTTATTCTGGATGAGAGAATGGCACAGGCAAAGGCAAAAAGAAACAGCTTTGCAATGGGAATGCTGATATCGGCCGCTGCCGGCATCTTTGGATTGATTTTGACTGCGATTATAGCGGACAGTGTTTCGGTAAGTCTGATCGTAGCGGTTATTGCAGCTGCGTTGGTAGGATTTTGTGGAAAACAGCAGCTGAAGTATGCAAGGGAATTTCAGAAGAGAATACGGATGAAGAAACGTTGGGTATCCAGGCAGGAGAAACTCAGATGCAGTAAAGAAAATCTCAGACAGGACTATGATGAGAAAGAAACAGAACTTTGTAACCTTAAGGAAGAATACCGGGAATACGAAGAAAATTCTTTTCTGCTTACATCGGAAGAGCGGGAAGTACAGGCTCTGAATATGGCGATGGAAACCATAGAGAGAATGTCAGGAAATATTCATCTTCAGGTGGGACGAAAGCTGCAGATACGTACTTCTCAGATTTTGAGTGAGATTACAGATGGTGAATATCAGGACGTACAGATGGATGCGGCATCCCACATGACAGTAACTACCGGGAACGGAGCGGAAGCACTGGAATGTCTCAGCCGCGGCACTCTGGAGCTGATTTATTTTGCCATGCGCATGGCTGCAGGAGAGCTTCTGTGTCAGGAAGAAAGTCTGCCGGTGATACTGGATGATATCTTTGGGATGTATGAGGAAGAAGATCTTGAGGCAGTTCTTGAATGGATGTATAAGGAGAAAAAGCAGGTTATCATCAGTACCTGCAGTAAACGCGAGATGGAACTTCTGGACAGAGAGGGAATCCCTTATGGGAAGCAAATTATTTCCTGAATTTTAATCAGACTGCGAAGCAGTTATTCAGTGTAGGGCCGCATAGAAGAGTGGATTGCATTATATATAACAAAAAGAGAGATTTCATGTACTGCAGGAATTTCGGATGAAACAGCCGGAACAGAACATGAAATCTCTTTTTATAAATTTTACAGAAGTTATTTATTTCTCATCATACTGAGCCATATAATTGCTTACGCAGCGGTTGATCCTGTCAACCGGGTTGAGCAGATAGCTTACGGACTGATCATGATTAAGAGTATCAATGATCAGGGCGATATATTTACTCATATCACAGGAAATGTAGTAATCTTTTGCAAGAAGCTCAGGAGACTGATAGATTAGGTTTGTAGTGAGCAGTTTGTCAAACACTCCTGCCTTATGAGCCTCATCAAATTTCTCGAGTCCGTTTGTAAACAGTCCGAAAGTAGAGCAGATATAAATTCTGCCTGCTCCTCTTTCCTTGAGGAGAGAAGAAATCTTAAGAACTGTATCACCGGAAGAAATCATATCATCGATCAGGATCATATCTTTGCCCTTAAGGTTTGGACCGAGGAATTCGTAAGCTGCGATTGGGTGACGTCCATTGATTCTCTTGGAGTAATCCAGACGTTTGTAATACATACCCATATCAACACCAAGGATATTGGCAAGATAGATTGCGCGGTTCATGCTTCCCTCATCAGGGCTGATGATCATGAAATGATCGTTGTCGATGTGAAGTCCTTTCTCATGATTGAGAAGAGCTTTGATAAACTGATAGGATGGCTGTATAGTCTCAAATCCATGCAGAGGTGTTGCATTCTGCACGCGCGCGTCATGTGCGTCAAAAGTGATGATGTTTTCCACACCCATACTTACAAGCTCCTGAAGTGCTGTTGCACAGTCCAGGGATTCTCTGCCGCTGCGGATATTCTGGCGGCTTTCGTACAGATAAGGCATGATCACGTTTACTCTGCGGGCTTTGCCGCCGATTGCGCCGATCACACGTTTCAGATCCTGAAAATGGTCATCAGGAGACATAAGATTCTCGTATGGTCCGATGCTGTAGGTAAGACTGTAGTTACATACATCAACCATCAGATAGATATCGTCACCACGTACAGATTCCATGATCGTACATTTCGCCTCACCGGAACCGAAACGTGCTGTCTGGACCGGTATCAGATAGGACTCTCTCTGATAACCCTCAAATGCAAAAGAATCAAGCTCTTCGTGGCTGCGCTCTTTACGCCACTGTATCAGCCATTCATTTACTTTTTCACCCAGATCCTTACAGCTGATCAGGGGGATCAGACCAAGTCTGCCCACCGGAAGTGTAGTTAAATCTTTAGTTGTTGCCTGTGCCATGTTTTATTTTCCTCCTAAAAAAATTTTCTGTATACGGATATCCTTTCCTTCCAGCTTCACCATACGGTAGTTGCTGGCGATTCTCGAAAAGGTTCGTTCGGAATAAGTATCCGAGAAATTTTCCAGTTTCAGATTTGTTGATATGATCGTAGACTTCCTGCGCATGATGCGTTCATTTATGCACAAAAACAACTGGGAAGAGACAAAGCTGTTTGTAAGTTCAGTTCCCAGGTCGTCGATGATCAGCAGATCGCTGTCAAATACAAATTCCTGTCCTTCTGTTTTATCTCTGGAGAATTTGGAGTCTGCCAGCAGTTCAAACAGATCAAATGCGGAAAAGTACATAACGCAATGTGCTGATTCCAGAAGATCATGAGCAATACAGTGAGAAAGAAAAGTCTTACCCACACCGGTATCACCGTAAAGAAACAGATTCTCAAAGGAACTGTCAAAATTTCTCACAAAACCTCTGGCAATATCATAAGCTCTCCGGGCCGTCTCTCTTTCTGTCAGTCCGGTAGCTTCGTTCTTCATTGTATCAGAATAATAATCAAAAGAAAAGTGGTCAAAGTTTTCTTTTTTGAGAATTTCTTTTAAATTGGACTGCGTATAGAGCAGTTCTATCTCTGCTTTCTTAAAACAGGTACATTTTTGGCTTCCGACGTAACCTGTATCCTGACAGACCGGACACTTATATGGAAGTTCCAGATAATCCTCCGGATATGAGTTACATACCAGCAGGGCATTGCGCTCCTGGGACAGAAGAGAGATTGCAGCTTTAAGGTCCTCAAGACCTGATGATTCTCCGCTTAAGAGTGCTCTTGCTTTTTTGGCGCTTAAGGTGGCAACCTCTTCATCTATTTCGTGGATGCGCGGGATTTTTTTATAAATCTCCTGAGTACGCTCCTCCAGAATACGTCTGTTTTGAGACTGGGTCTTGCTGTATTCCCGCATGATCGTATCATACTGATAATTCTGTAAAGGCATGACTTCACACCCTTTCGTTTGTTTTTTTGTAGCTGTTCAGTGACTTTCAGACGATTATGTCACTGCCGTTACTGATTCAGTAATTTCTTTTCATATTCGTTAAAGTCGTACTGTCGCTGATGGAAATTGTTAAACCGGTTTGATGCAGCCGGTTTGGAAGCTGCTTTTCGCTGGGTATTCTTTTCCAGCTTCTGGCGCTGATGCTGAGCATCGAGGAGCCGGACATCTGCAAGTGTACGGACATTTTTATCTTTCCATCCGGAAAGGATTTTATCTGCATACTGGAAACTTGGCTGTCCGGTAGAGAGAACTGTACGGCTGCAGGCTTCCTGGATGATATCCATGGTAAAACCATAATCATTCAGCCAGGTGTTCATAAGAGAAATCTCTGTATCTACCGGATTTCGTCCGCTGATTCCCATTGATTTAAAAATAGTAAAGTATTCTTTGGCATAACGGGAATTTGCCTCTTTTGCCATGGTGACAGTGGTGATTCCCTCATCTGCCCAGGCAAGAGCAACGGTTTCTATGTAACGCATACTCTTATGCCCGCGGCTGACACTGTATTCGATCAGGTACTCGATCAGATCAGGCGAAAATTTCAGCTCATCATAGAAAAACAGGATCTTTTTCATCTCGGTAGGAGTGAGCGTTTTGCCGAGATACTGTTCTGCGATATAGAGGAGCTGTACGATCTCATCATTTTGCTTTAATTCTTTTACACGGTCAGGAGACAGTGCAGTGGCTGATCTGGTGGTCTGCTTCACAGGCTGTGCCGGCGCAGAAGAAGTCTGGGTTTCTGTTTTTGTAACAGGGGCTGCCGAAACAGGTGTGTTGGAAGCAGCAGATTTTACAGGTGGTACATTCAATATGATATCTGCTATATCTTCGTTATTTCTGTAGGTTAAAGTAAGGAGTTTCTCTTTCTCCCAGTATTTCAGAGCGCGGATAATGTCACGTTCTGTACAGAAGAAATGATCAGCCATCTGCTCCAGACTGAAGGGTACAGAGGTGTCAGAAAGAAGCCTCAGAAGATAGATATATACTTTCACAAATTCTCCATTGGCCCCAGGCATATAGTTGTCTATGAAATTGTTGGTTAATACAGTTACTTCCGCATTGCGGGAATTCTGTAAAGTGATCATAGCCATGAATTTCCACTCTCTTTCATAATAATAAGATGTTAGGGTCAAAAGGTATTTTGCCCTAACCTGATATCCACGAATTGCTCCGCTGCAAAGCAGCTCCCACAATTCTCAAACATTCGAAATCCGCTGATTTACTGCGTAAATCGCTACTTTCTCATGTTTGGCGGGTCCCAAGTTCAAAAGTCTTATCGTGCAAGCACGAACGACTTTTTGATCTTTTGACCCTGATATCATAATAAATAAGATGTCAGAGTAAAAAAAGATATTTTTCCTCTGACTTGATATCTATGAATTATAGCACAACATTTTTTAAAAGAGAATAGGGGATTTTTGTCGAAGATTTCATCCACATTTGAATGTGGATAATGTGGATAATGTGGAAAGGTGAAATATGGTATATATTATTGGAAACCTGAAAAATGTTGAATTTCAGGGAAAAACGGAGTATTACGGGGACGAATAATGTCGAATTATGTTAAGTGATTTATGCACATATACATCCACATATGCAGGCAGATGAAAATGTGTATAACGATGTGGAAAATGTGGATAAGTGATCTGAACTGTTATAAATAAAGGAAGAACTGAGGGGGATAAAATGTTTATAACTTTTTAATGGAAATTGTCGACAGAGACACAAGTGTTCAGTATCTTCTATTGCTATAAGTGCTATAAGTTGGGCGGTTGTAAAAAACAGGACAATTCTGAAAAATTATTTTCCGAATTGTCCTGTGTAAATTGCTGATATTTATGTCAGACAGAAACATTATTTACCCAGCAGATGCTCCCCGATATTTACAACATCTCCGGCTCCCATGGTGATGAGCAGATCACCCTCCTGGCAGTTGGAGAGCAGATAATTCTCAATCTCATCAAAGGTAGGGAAATACTCGCAGGGAGTTCCCAGTTCCTGAATACGCTTCTGCAGATCTTCAGAAGAAATTCCCAGAGTATCGGTTTCTCTTGCTGCATAAATATCCGCAACTACCACATGATCTGCCAGGCTGAGTGCTTTGGCAAACTCCGGAAGCAGAGCTTTGGTACGGGTATATGTATGTGGCTGGAATACACACCATAATTTCTTATGGGGATAATTGTGTGCGGCATGAAGAGTTGCTTCAATTTCTGTAGGATGATGTGCATAATCGTCTACGATCGTAACCCCTGCAACTTCTCCTTTATACTGGAAACGGCGGTCTGTTCCTGTGAAACTTCCAAGTCCCTTGATGATCACTTCTTCGGAAAGACCAAGAAGATGACCGAGGGCAATTGCTGCCAGTGCATTGGAAACATTGTGGATGCCCGGCACTTTCAGATAATAGCTGCCAACCTTAACGCCATTGCGCAGAACGGAGAAGGAAGCATGTCCATATTTGTCATAAGTGATATCTGCTGCCTGATAATCTGCATCATGTTCCAGACCATAAGTGATCACATTACATGGAAGATCCCGGATGATATATTCATATTTCGGAGTATCTGCATTGATGATCAGTGTACCGTCAGCAGGAAGAAGCTCTGCAAAGCGGCGGAAGGAATGACGGATATCGTCAATATCCTTAAAGAAATCCAGATGGTCTGCATCCATATTCAGGATAATACTGATCTTCGGGAAAAAGCTCAGAAAGCTGTTTGTGTATTCGCAGGCTTCTGTGACAAAAGTCTCAGAATTGCCTACGCGGATGTTTCCACCGATAGCAGGAAGAATACCTCCCACACTGATGGTCGGGTCACAGTCTCCTGCAAGAAGAATGTGAGATACCATAGATGTTGTGGTTGTTTTTCCATGAGTTCCGGAAATGGCAACAGGAGTATCATAATTCCTCATGATCTGTCCGAGAAGCTCTGCACGTGTGAGCATTGGAAGTCCTTTTTCCTTTGCACAGGCAAATTCCGGGTTGTCAGGATGGATAGCTGCGGTATATACCACAACATCTACGTCATCGGTAATGTTTGTGGCACGCTGTCCGTAATAGATGGTGGCTCCCTTTTTCTCCAGTGCCTGGGTAAGAGGACTGGATTTGGAATCGGAACCGGAAATGACAAAATCCTCGCCGAGAAGAATCTCGGCCAGTCCGCTCATGCTGATGCCGCCGATACCGATAAAATGTATATGAAGTGGTTTGTGAAAATCTATCTGATACATAGTATGTTCTCCTTGATTAATTATTTACAAATCTTTATAAATCCGGTAACTGTAACATATTCGCATAGTTACTGGAACTGTTTTATCTGTCTGTTTATTATACTCCCTGTGCCTTAAAATGAAAAGGACTTCTTTTGGTTGATAAAAAATTACAAAAAACGACATTGGATATATAAAAAATGCCTAATAATATATCGGTGGAAATACAGACTCAATAAAAAACGTGTGCAAAAATCATAAAAAAATAAAAAATGAGAAACAAAAATTGTAAATAATGTTCACTAACAGATAAAAGTGTGTTATAATTAAATAATCATAACCTGTAACTGTTCAGTGCCTCGCGAAACAGCAGACTGACGAATAGTTACCATAACTACAACAAGAGGTGATTGCATGATTAAGAAAGAAATGATAGCTATGCTTCTGGCCGGCGGTCAGGGCAGCAGACTGGGTGTACTGACAGAAAAAGTAGCGAAACCTGCAGTTGCTTTTGGCGGGAAATATCGTATCATAGATTTTCCTTTAAGTAACTGTATTAATTCAGGCATCGATACAGTAGGTGTATTGACACAGTATCAGCCATTGCGACTTAATACACATATCGGAATTGGTATTCCATGGGATCTTGACAGAAACGAAGGTGGTGTAACAGTACTGCCGCCTTACGAGAAGAGTACCAGCAGTGAGTGGTACACAGGAACAGCCAATGCAATCTTCCAGAATATGGATTACATGGAACAGTATAATCCGGATTATGTCCTGATCTTATCCGGTGACCATATCTATAAGATGGATTATGAAGTAATGCTTGATTTCCATAAAGCGAATAAAGCGGATGTGACGATTGCCTGTATGCCGGTACCTATTGAGGAAGCAAGCCGTTTTGGTATCATGGTAACAGATGACATAGGACGCATTACGGAGTTTGAGGAGAAACCGGAGCATCCAAGCAGCAATCTGGCGTCCATGGGAATTTATATTTTCAGCTGGCCTGCTTTAAAGGAAGCACTGATGTCTCTGAAGGATCAGAACAGCTGTGATTTTGGCAAACATGTTCTTCCATACTGCAAGGAGAAAGGTGAAAGACTTTTCGCCTACGAATACAATGGATACTGGAAGGATGTAGGAACACTGGGTTCTTATTGGGAGGCCAATATGGAACTGATCGATATTATTCCGGAATTTAATCTCTATGAAGAATTCTGGAAGATTTACACAAAGGGAGATATTATCCCGCCTCAGTATATTTCGGCAGATGCGGTTACAGACAGATGTCTGATCGGTGAGGGCGCAGAAATTTACGGGGAAATACATAATTCTGTGATCGGACCAAATGTTGTGATCGGAAAAGGCAGCGTGATCCGTGATTCCATTATCATGCGCAATTCTACCATTGGTGAGGGCGTACAGATGGATAAGGCTATTATTGCCGAGGATGTTACTATTGGAAACAATGTTGTACTGGGATGTGGTGAGGAAGCACCGAATGTGCTGAAACCTGCAGTTTATGCATTTGGAATTGCTACGGTTGGTGAACGCAGCGTGATCCCGGATAATGTAAGGATCGGAAAGAATACAGCAATCTCAGGTATAACTGTTCCTGAGGATTATCCTGATGGTGAGCTGGCCGGCGGACAGGTAATTACAGCAAAGGACGGTGACGAATAATGAGAGCGATAGGTATTATTTTGGCTGGCGGTAATAATAACCGCATGAGAGAATTATCAAATAAGAGGGCAATCGCAGCAATGCCGATTGCCGGAAGCTACAGAAGTATCGACTTCGCACTGAGCAACATGGCGAGTTCTCATATTCAGAGAGTTGCTGTTCTGACACAGTACAATGCCCGTTCTCTGAATGAACATTTAAGCTCTTCCAAATGGTGGGATTTCGGAAGAAAACAGGGTGGTCTCTTTGTATTTACACCTACGATCACAAAAGAGAACAGTCTGTGGTATCAGGGAACAGCAGATGCTATTTATCAGAATCTGGAATTCCTTAAAAGCAGTCATGAACCATATGTAGTGATCGCATCCGGCGACTGCGTTTATAAGATGGATTACAACAAGGTTCTTGAATATCATATTGCGAAACGTGCAGATGTTACGGTAGTATGCACTACCTGTGATAATCCCAGTGAGATTGAGAGATTTGGTGTTCTCCGTATGAATGAGGACTGCAGGATTGAGGAATTTGAAGAGAAGCCAATGGTTTCTTCTTATAATACAATTTCAACAGGTATCTATGTTATCCGAAGAAGACAGCTGATCGAGCTGATCGAGAGAGCTGCACTGGAAGGCAGACATGATTTTGTAAAGGATATTCTGATCCGTTACAAGAATCTTAAGAGAATCTATGGATATAAGATTGACACATACTGGAGCAATATCTCCACAGCAGAAGCATATTATAAGACAAATATGGATTTCCTGAAACCGGAGATCAGAAACTATTTCTTCAAACAGGAACCGACAATTAAGACAAAGATTGATGATCTGCCTCCTGCAAAATACAATCCGGGAGCACAGGTGAAGAACAGCCTGGTTGCCAGCGGATGTATTATCAATGGTACGGTGGAGAATTCCGTTCTTTTTAAAGACGTATTTGTAGGAAATAACTGCGTGATCAAGAACTCTGTGATTTTAAACAATGTATATCTGGGAGATAATACTCATATTGAGAACTGCATTGTTGAAAGCCGGGATACTATTCGTGCAAATTCGTATTACTGCGGCGACGGTGAAGTGAAGATCGTCGTGGAGAAAAATGACAGATATATACTGTAAATAAAACAGCCGGATAGATTCGGTAAATCGAAAGGAGTAAATTTGTATCATGAATATTACTGACGTGCGTGTGAGGAAGGTAGCAAAAGAAGGAAAGATGAAAGCGGTTGTTTCCATAACGATCGATGATGAATTTGTAGTACATGATATCAAGGTGATTGAAGGAGAAAAAGGGTTATTTATCGCTATGCCAAGCCGTAAGGCAACAGACGGAGAATATCGTGATATTGCACATCCGATCAATTCTGCAACACGTGACAGGATCCAGACGATCATTCTGGACAAGTTCCAGGAAGTTATGGATGCGGAACCGGAAGAAGCTGCAGAAGCGGAATAACCGGTGAATAAAGCACTGTAAACAAATAAGAAGATGCACAGGCACTGTCTCTGAAAAAGGGGCAGTGCCTGTTTTTTGCTGAGCATTAGTGAAGATAAAATGTTGTTACTGTTCACTGACAGTATCCCGCGAGGTGTTTTTTGTGAGCGAAGGTCACAGAAAACCCGAGACATACTGCGCGAATTTATGCGATTAGCATAAATTCTGTGCATCGCGAAGCGTGTTGCTGGGAACGG
>OMAZ01000682.1_pt1 | contig 13128 bp, 8 predicted proteins | sample 1674131 | NCBI WGS metagenome assembly OMAZ01 (sample SAMEA103958147, study PRJEB25191) | human gut metagenome | biome: human-associated habitat [ENVO:00009003]; feature: intestine environment [ENVO:2100002]; material: feces | place: Germany | collected 2013/2015 | reverse complement strand
GCCTGAAAATATTGATGACTTCATCGCCTTCATACGCACGCTGCCGGATCATGCGTGGCTGCATTTCCACTGCCAGGCGGGCAAAGGGCGTACTACGATTTATATGGCTATGTATGATATAATGAAAAATCCTGATATATCACTGGAGGATATTCTCTCGCGCCAATATCTTCTTGGCGGAAATTACATTGCTTATGAAATGGATAAGCCGAAACCGAATCAATGGAAAGCCGCTTATTATCATGAGAAAGCAGCTATGATTGCAAAGTTCTATCAGTATGTGCAGGAAAATCATGCCAATCACTTTACCATGCGTTGGAGCCGGTGGCTTAGATCTCATCTGACAATGGAAGATGCATCTCCCACGCAAAGCGATTCAGGATCACGTATTCAAGGATGCCCTGGCTGAAAAAAGAATATTTCTTTAGGCGTAATGATATTCTTTGCGGCAGCTGATCCAGAAGGAAACTGTCACGAAAAATGCCAGCAGCTTGGCGATGGAAACGGAAAGCCAGATACCGTCCGTGCCGAGCCACAGCGGAAGTACTATAACGGCGATGATTTGAAAAACAACGGACTGGAGGAGAGAGATTACTGAAGAGATGAAACCGTTGTTCAGCGCCGTGAAGAACGCCGAGCCGAAGATGTTGAAGCCTGACAGGATAAAACTGATGCAGTACAGCTTCATGCCGTGGGTCGTCAGCGCCAGCAGCCCCGCATCGTAGCCGACGAAGATTTTGGCCAGCGGCTCGGCCAGCAGCTCACTGGAAGTCAGCATCGCCACACCGGCCACCGCAATGATGCCCGCACTTTTGCGCAGCAGGTTTTTCAGTTCGTCCTTATTGTCCGCGCCAAAGTGGTAGCTGACAATGGGCGCTGTGCCCTGAGAATAGCCGATGAACACCGCCGCGAACACAAAGCCCACATACATAAGCACGCCGTAGGCCGCAACGCCGTCCGCGCCGAACAGCTTGAGCAGCTGCATGTTGTACAGCGCACCGACCAGCGACATCGAGATATTCGTCATCAGCTCGCTGATGCCGTTGGTGCAGGCTTTGAACAGCTCCCGCAGGCTGAACAGCGGCTTTGTGAAATACAGGCGGCAGCCGGGACGGCGCTTAGCAAAGTAGAAAATGGGCGCCACACCGCCGACCATCTGGCTGATGACCGTCGCCGACGCCGCACCGGCCAGCCCAAGACCCGCCACGCCGACGAGCACGAAGTCCAGCACCATGTTGGTCACGCCCGCCGCCACCGTGAAGAACAGGCCCAGCTTGGGCTTTTCCGCGGCAATAAAGAAGCTCTGGAACAGGTATTGCAGCATGAACGCCGTTTGGAATGTCAGCAAAATGCGGCCATACAGCAGACAGCTGGGCAGCAGCTCGGGCGTTGCGCCCAGCAGCAGCGCCACGGGCCGCAGCAGTGCCAGGCCGATGGCGCTGAAAATCGCGCCGATGCCCACAGTCGCAACGGCCAGCATACTGAACAGCCGGTTTGCGCGCTTCTCATCGCCCATGCCCAGCGTCATGGCGACCAGCGCACTGCCGCCCGTGCCGATCATAAAGCCGAGGCAGCCCAGCATCTGGAGATAGGGGTAAATGAGGTTCAACGCCGTGAACGCCGTTTTGCCCGCGCAGTTCGAGACAAAGAAGCCGTCCACAATCGTGTAGATCGACGTGAAGATCATCATGATAATAGGCGACGCCGTGAATTTCAGCAGCCGCCCCGTGGTAAAGTGGTCGGACAGCTGGATCTGGTTTGATTTTTTCATAAATGCTCCTGTTTTTGCGGCAGGCACGCATGTAGGGGCCGGACATGTCCGGCCCTGCACCTTGCCTTTACCTCTCTGTTTCCGTTATGCTGCGGGCCGGGCATGCCCGGCCCCTACCGCGCAATTTTTTCAAACTCCCGCTGCAGGCATTCCAGATGCCGCTGCGCCAGACGGTGCATTTCCTCGGCGCTTGCAAGGCCAAAGGCGCGGATGGCCTTTTCCTCGGCGGCGATGACCGGCACAACGGTGCGCTCGGCCAGCGCACGGCCCTCGGCGGTCAGGGTCACGATCTTTCCGCTGTGGGCTCCTTTTCCCGGGCAAAGCGCCAGCAGGCCCTTTTTGACCATGGCCGCCACGGCGGAGTTCAGCGTCTGCTTGGGGATGCCCCAGTCCGCCGCAATGCGGTTCTGGGTCAGCGGATCGCACGACGTCACCAGCGCATACAGCGTCCAGAACGCTGCGTCCGACAGGCCGCATCGCTGCGCCGCCGCGTGGTACAGGGCGTTGCACTCATTGAACTGGCGGTTCGTTTTGTCCAGCAGGGCGCGGGCCTGGGATTCCTTTTCTTCCATTCTCTTTCCTCTTTAAAATCCGATTTCGGATTTTATTATAGTCCGAAATCGGATTTATGTCAAGTGTCGAATTTTAATGCTGCTTTTTGTGCAGCTTTCACATTGTCTGCACCCGCCGCGGATATTATAATGAAAGAAAAGCAAAGGAGGGTTTCCCCATGTACCAAGCCGCACAAAACCGCTATCAGGTCATCTCCTACCGCCGCTGCGGGGCCAGCGGCCTTATGCTGCCCGCAGTCTCGCTGGGGCTGTGGCATAATTTCGGTGACACCGCCCCGTATGAGAATATGCGCGCGCTCTGCCGCACGGCGTTTGACCACGGCATCACCCACTTTGACCTTGCCAACAACTACGGCCCCGAGCCGGGCGCTGCCGAGCGGAATTTTGGTAAAATTCTGCGGGACGACCTCGGCGTCTACCGCGACGAGTTGATCATCTCCACCAAGGCCGGTTACCTGATGTGGGACGGCCCCTACGGCGACTGGGGCAGCCGCAAGTACCTGCTGGCCAGCCTGGACCGGAGCCTGCAGCGCATGGGGCTGGACTATGTGGATATTTTCTACCACCACCGCATGGACCCCAACACCCCGCTGGAGGAGACGATGGGCGCACTGGCGCAGGCCGTGCGCAGCGGCAAGGCGCTGTACGCCGGTCTGTCCAACTACGACGGCCCGACGCTGGAAAAGGCCGCGGCCATTCTGGACGAGCTGCATGTACCGTTCGTCATCAACCAGAACCGGTATTCGATCTTTGACCGCACGATTGAGCACAACGGGTTAAAGGATACCGCCGCGAAGCTGCACAAGGGCATCATCACCTTCAGCCCGCTGGCGCAGGGGCTTTTGACGGACCGCTATCTGCACGGCATCCCCGCCGACAGCCGCGTCCACACCGACGGGCGGTTCTTGAAGGAGAAGGACATCACGCCGGAGCGCCTTGCGCAGATCAGTGCCCTGAACGACCTTGCCCGGCAGCGCGGTCAAACCCTGGCCGAGATGGCCCTTGCCTGGCTGCTGCACCACGACGAGGTCACAACGGTTCTGATCGGTGCCTCCAAAACGCAGCAGATTCTGGACAACATCAAGGCCGTGGAGCACACGACGTTCACGCCCGACGAGTTGGCCGTGATCGACAGGATCAGCAAGTAAAGGCAACACCGCATAATTCCCGCCTTACGGCTTAAGCACCGCTCCGGCGGCTGCGGCACGGCATCTGCGTTGCCAAAATGCTCGATAATACACAAAGTATTATCTGCGCTTTTGGCTTAGCAGCTGCCGCACCTCGCTCGCCGTATCGGCACTTAGAATTATGCGGTATTGCCTAAATTCCACCTGCCCCCGGAGAGCGGGGCAGGAAAGCCGTCCTTTTACTAAAGAGGAATCAACATGCCAAGCAAACGTACCAATGATTCGGTTGACCGGATCCTGGAAGAACTGAATATGCAGCAGGCGCAGGCCGGTCTGCGGGACAGCGTCACCGACCACCAGGTCGATGAGATCCTGCGCAGCGTCGGCATTTTATCGCTGCCTGACGAGCCGCTGCCCGAGGACAAACTCGCCTTCCCGGAGGGAGACGCGCTGGACGACCTGCTGCAAAAGCCGGTGTCGCAGCCTGCGCCCGCCCCGGCACAGCCGCGCCCGTATACCCCGGTGCAGCAGCCTGACCCGCAGCCGGTGCAGCCCGACGCGCGGACGACCCGCCCGCCGGAGCAGCCGCTGCCGACGGTGGACAAGACCGGCACGCAGACCTTCAGCGGGGACACCACCGGCACCGGCATCATCAAGGGCTTTCTCGGTAAGATGGCCCCCGGCGGCGATGCCGAGTCGCTGGACCAGGGCAAGAACGAGTTCAAGCGATTCTTCGGCACCTCGGTGGCCGTCGTGCCCGATGAAAACGGACGCCTGCACGAGCCCGGCAAGAAGAAACGCAGCCTGTTCGGCTTAAAGCACGCCGAGGATACGGGTGCCTTTGAGCCTATCAACGTCACGATGGGCGGCGGCAGAGCCGTCGGGCAGGCGGAGCCCGAGGAGGAGTACTATCCCGATGCAGAGCTTGAGCCGACCCCGGCCCAGCCAGCCCGCTCTGCGAAAAAGCACGGCTTCTTCGGCAGTCTGTTTGACCGCGAGGAGGAGACCGAGGAGCTGATGATCCCCGAGGAGCGCGCCGAGGAGCCTTCCCCGTACCGCCCGGGAGCTGCCGTGCCTGTGCAGCAGCCTGTGCAGACGCCCTCTGCGGCAGCTGTGCCTGTGCAGCCGGAGCCGCCCATGCCGCCTGCACAGGAGGAAACCTCCACGCAGGAGGTCTGGCGCAGCAAGTACACCCGCCCGGCCCGCCGCGCCGCGGAGGAGAGCGGCCATACCGTGGAGATCATCCAGGGCACGGTGGGCTATGCCAAAAACCACCCGTCCGCGCCGTCGCCCTCCGGCATGACCGGCACGATCTACCGCAAAAAGAAGAACACCGTGGAGTTCACCCCCGGCCAGAAGATCCAGAAGGCCCCGCCGCCGCAGCCTGTGCCGCAGCGCAGCGGGGAGCCTGTGGGCGAGCCCATCGAGACGCCCCGCGGCCAGACGTCCACCGGCTACACGATGCAGATCGGCGGGCTGGACGCCGTCCCCGTGGACAGCACGCAGGACTTTATGGCCGCCTACAACGCCGTGCGCCCGCAGCGCCGCCCGGCCCCCGTGCCGGTGCAGCCCGCTGCGCCCGTGCAGACGACCCCCGCGGCGGATGCCTATGACGAGTCGACTGCCGTTGATGAGTCCTCCTGGGCGAAGCACGATGGCACCGGCCAGTGGCCCGTGCCCCGCCAGTGGGACGACGTGGACACGCTGGTCAACACGCTGACCGGGAACATCCACCTGACGCCGACGGCCCCGGAGCATTCCGGCTATACCCAAAACAGTGCCTCCGGGACGGCCCCGTCCGCTCCGGCGCACAGCGGCTTTACGCAGCGCATCGATATGCCCGCCGCACCTGCGTCCGGCAGTCAGGCCCCCGCGCCTGCCCACACCGGCTTTACCCAAAGGCTGGACCCGGCCCCGGCCCCGGCGCAGCCCGCCCACAGCGGCTACACCCAGAACCTGAACCCACAGGCATCCGCCGCGCCGGATACGGCCTCCTTTGTCAACGGCATCGCCGCGGCCATCAACACGCAGCAGCCGGCAGGGGACACGCGCGATTATGACAGCGCTGCGGCGCGGCTGACGGACTCGCTGGCGGATGATCCCACAGCCACCCGCACCCGCGCCCGCATCCCGACGGCGGCAGAGGTCAAAAAGGCCGCTGCCCGCCTGACGGGCCGCGCCGACGACGAGACTGAGGACAACGCCGCCTCCCCGTTTGACACAGCGGAGATCCCCGTGCCCCACAGCCGCGAGTATGAGCGTGCCGAGGACGCCCCGGCGATCCGCGCTCTGCTGGCGAAAAAGCGTGCCCGGGCAGGCATTGCCTGCATCGTCTCGGGTGCGATGTCTCTTGTCATGATCGTGCTGGCACTGCTGCCGGTGCGCCCCGCCGCCCTGAACGACCCCATGGTCTACCCGGCGGCGCTGCTCGTGCTGCTGCTGGTCAGCTGCGCCGTCAACTGGCGGACTTTTCTGGACGGCTTCAGGGGACTGGGCAAGACCCCCTCGCCGGACAGCCTTTCGATTTTACCGGCGCTGGGTGCTGCGGTGCAGTGCCTGGCCGTTCTGGCCACCGGCGGTTACACCGACGGCACGCTGATGCTGGCCGGTCCGGCAGCGCTGATGCTCTGCATGAACGCGGCGGGCCACGCCCTGAACGCGGCCACGGTCTGCGATGCCTTTGAGAGCGTCAGCGGGCAGGATGGCTACGCCGTTGCCTACCGCCTGAAGGACGCCGGAGCCCTGCGCGCGATCTCGCAGGGGCTGTCCGAGCCGCATCCCTGCGTGCTCGTCACCCGCCCGACCCAGATCTTCCGCAGCTTTCTGACCAACAGTGCCGCCCACGGCACCAGCGATAAGAACCAGCAGCAGTTTGTCTGGCTGCTGGGCGGCTGCGGTCTGGCAGCCTTCCTGTTCACGCTTATCACGTCCAAAAGCGCAGCCACGGCGGCCACGGCCATGACCAGCCTGTTCTGCCTGGCCGCGCCGCTGGCCGGTACGCTGATGTCGGCGGTACCGGCCCGCATGATGCAGCAGCGCGCCTACAAGGTCGGCGCGGTCATCCCCGGCTGGCGGGACATCCGTCAGCTGGGCCGCATCAATGTTGTGCAGGCCACGTCGCGCCAGCTCTTCCCGGAGGGGTGTGTCACGCTGCGGGACATCCATCCCGTCAAGATGGAGCACATTGACACCGCCATTATCTATGCGGCCTCGATGCTGGCCGATACGGACTCGACGCTGAACAAGCTCTTTACCGGCATGGTCGCCAGCAAGAGCCTGCTGGAAAAGGTCACGGATCGTCAGGCTGTGCCCGGCAAGGGCTATATGGGCTGGATCCGCAAGGAGCGCGTGATCCTGGGCAACCGCGCCATGATGATGGACTACGGCATCAAGGTGCCCAGCCAGGAGTATGAGCAGCACTACACGCTGAACCAGCGCCGCATCGTGTATATGGCGGTGGCGGGCAAGCTGTACGCCATGTTCCGTATTGCGTACCAGAGCGACCCCAAGATCGCCGCGGATCTGGAGCTCGTGCACCGCACGGGAATGTACCTTGTTGTGGACTGCGACGACTTCAACTGTGATGTCCGGCTGCTGGAGACTGCCTACGGCCTGCCCACCGGCTCGGTCAAGGTGCTGTCCGGCGCCGAGCACGAGGCTGTTGCCCCGGCGGTGGCCTGGCTGCCCGAGAGTGAGGGCAGTATGCTGCATCTGGGCAGCTTCCGCAGTCTGGTCGGCGGTCTGGTCGCTGCCGCAGGGGCCGCCCAGGGCGAGAAGTACGCCTCCTACGCGCTGACCCTCTCGGTGCTGGCCAGCACCGCGGTGGGTGTGCTGATGACGCTGACCGGCGGCATTGTCGCGCTGCCGCTGATCGGCATTGTGCTGTATCAGGCCGCTTGGCTGGTCATTACGCTGTTCTTCCCGCTGATGCAGCGTTAAGGCAGCACAGAATGATGTTAGGAAAGGGGATTCCCAATGTACCGTGCACGCGAAAAACAGATGTCGATCTACGACTATCTGCCGCCCTACCACGGCGAGCTGTGCAACGCCAACCGCTGGGTGCGGCTGGCTGACGCCATCGACTGGGATGGCTTTGAAAAAGCCTACAGTGCGCTGTTTGCCCCCGGCGGCAAGGTGGCACTGCCCGCCCGCGTGGCGCTGGGCTGCCGGATCATCCAGCTGCACTATGCGGCATCGGACCGCGAGGTCGTGGCGCTGGTGCAGGAAAGCCCCTACCTGCAATATTTTTTAGGGTTCGAGAGCTTCACCGACGCAGTGCCGTTCTCGTCCCGCACGGTGGCGCGGTTCCGCGCCCGCATTCCGGATAAGGCAGTGCGCCCGGCGGTCCGCCTGCTGCGCAGCTTTCAGTGACCCGTTTATATAGAGAGGTATTCATGGAATTGTTTTTAGACGCACTTCTGGACGCATTGATCGACGGCGTGAAAATGCTGCCGTTTTTGTATCTGGCCTACCTGCTGATCGAGTGGCTCGAACGCCATCACGGTGAGAGCATCGAGGGGGCCCTCGCAGGCGGCGGGCGCTGGGGGTTCATCCCCGGTGCGCTGCTGGGCTGCGTGCCGCAGTGCGGCTTCAGTGCGGTGGCCTCCAACCTGTACGCAAGCCGGGTCATCACGCCCGGCACGCTGCTGGCGGTGTTCATCGCGACCAGCGACGAGGCCATCCCGCTGCTGGCGGCGGAGCCGTCCCAGTGGGTCACGCTCGTGCTGCTGCTGGCCTGCAAGGTGGCGTTTGCCATCGTGGGCGGCTGGCTGCTGGACATCCCGCTGCGCCACGTTCTGCCGCACTCCCTCTACGGCGGCTACGAGGGCCATGCCGACGACGTCGACTGCCACGAGGAACATGAGGAATCGAGCAGCATTTTTATGGCGGCACTGCGCCACACGCTGGAAATCTTCGTGTTCATCCTGCTGTTCAGCTTTATCATCAGTCTGCTGTTTGAGGGCTTCGGCGAGGAACCCATCACGGCGGCGCTGTCCGGCATGGGCATCTTCCAGCCGATGCTGACGGCGCTGGTCGGCCTGGTGCCCAACTGCGCGGTCAGCGTGCTGCTGGCCCAGCTCTACGTGCAGGGAGCCATCAGCTTCGGCAGCCTGTTCGCCGGCCTGACTGCCGGTGCGGGCGTCGGCCTGGCTGTGCTCTGGCGCGTCAACCCCAGCTGGAAGCAGAACCTTTTTATGACCGGCTTGCTCTGGGCCGTCGGCGCTGCGACGGGTATGCTGCTGCAGCTGCTGCCGCTTTGATACAAAAAGGCTTCCCCGTCGGGGGAAGCTGTCAGCGGCCCCGCCCGCTGACTGAGGAGGGCCAGGCTTCCCAACACCACCCGTTCACGAGTCGCTGCGGCACACTTGCCCCTCATCCGCTTCACTTCGTTCAGCACCTTCCCCCACGGGGGAAGGCTTTTTAGCATCTCCAGTCTGTATACTATACAATTTGTATATTTAAAAAGGAGGACTTCCCATGCAATACAGTATTGAAAACGACATTCTGCGCCTGACTGTCGACTCCCACGGTGCCGAGCCGGTCAGTGTCATCCATAAGCCCACCGGGGCCGAGCTGCTCTGGCAGGCCGACCCTGCGGTCTGGAAACGTCATGCGCCGATTCTTTTTCCGTACACAGGCAAGCTGACCGGCGGCAAAATGCTGGCCAAGGGTGTGGAGTACGCAGGCGGTCAGCACGGCTTTGCCCGCGATGTCGAGCACACGATGACCCATCACGCCGACAATCTGCTGGAGTTTGAGCTGCACGCGAACGCCGAGACGCTGCCCAAGTGGCCGTATGCCTTCGTGCTGCGCTCCACTTTCACGCTGGAGGGGGAGACCGTCCACCACACGCTGACCGTCGAGAACCCTGTCGAGGACAAGCTCTGCTTCGGCATCGGCTACCATCCGGCTTTTGCGCTGCCCTTCGATGACCGCCACGTCACCGAGGACTACGAGATCCGGTTTGACGGCGTCGAGTCGCCGCTCTGCGTCAGTGCTCAGCCCAACGGTCTGCTCAACGGCCAGAGCTACTACCTGGCCCGCAACGTCGAGGCTATCCAACTGACCGACGACCTGTTTGACAACGACAGCCACGCCATGGTCAACCTGCGCAGTGCGCATGTTTCGGTCATCGAGAAGGACACGGGCCGCAGCGTCATCTGCGATGTCTCCGACTTCCCGTACACCCTGATCTGGTCCGCGCCCAAGAAGCCGCTGCACTTTATCTGCATTGAGCCGTGGCACAGCCTGCCCGGCGAGGAAAACGGCCCCATCGACTGGGAGCAGCGCCCCTGCGCCGCGATCCTGAAGAAGGGCGAGAGCTGGTCCACCACGCTGTCCACGACCTTTGTCCGCTGAAAGTCAGATGAAAGCATTGAAAAAATACCGCTGGCCGCTGACCGGCGCACTGCTGGGGGTGCTGGTCTTTCTGGCTGTTTACGGCGTGCGGGTGCTTGACCCGACGAGCGTTGACTGGATCCTGAACAGCCTCAGCCCCGACCCGATCCAGCACTATCTGGGGTGGGAGCTTTTCCGCCGCAGCCCGGTGCATCTGCCCTACATCGGCGCGAATTACAACGCGGTCTACCCGTTCCGCACCAGCGTGCTGTTCACGGACTCTCTGCCGCTGGCGGCGCTGTTCTTTAAGCTGCTGGGCGGGATTCTGCCCACGCGGTTCCAGTATTTCGGCTGGTGGGGGCTGCTCTGCTATGCCCTGCAGGGCGGTCTGGCGCAGGCGGTCATTGCCCGCATTGCGGGCGTGCAGCCCACATTTGGCCGGGACGACAAGAGCAAGGCCGCCATCGCCATCATCATGAGCCCCGGCCAGACCGCCAAGCTGTGGGGCAGCGTGCTGGGCGCGGGCGTGCTCGTGCTGTTTCCGGCGCTTACGATCCGCATGTTTGCCCACACGGCGCTGGCCGCCAACTGGCTTGTGCTGCTGGCACTCTACCTTTGGCTGCGCAGTGACGAGCTTATGCCCACGACCCGCCGCGCCTGCCTTATCTGGGGCGGCATGGGGCTGCTGTGCGCAGGCATCCACCTCTATTATCTGCCGATGGTCGGTCTTGTGCTTGTGGGATACGCGGTGCGCCGCGCCCTGCAAAAGCGCGGCCCGGCGGCTGTGCTGGCACCAATTGCAGCGTTCTGCGCTGCGGCGCTGGCGGAGCTGGTGCTGTTGGGAGCGTTCGCTGTCAACTTTGCGGGCTACTCCAACGGCTACCTCAGCGGCGCGGATTACTTCGGCCTGTTTGTGCCGTGGCTGGCGCAAAGCTGGGAGCAGAATGTTTATGCAGGCATCGGAACATCGCTGGCCGTGGTGCTGGCGGTGTTCGGCATAGTCTGCAACGCCCGCAAGGCGGAAAAATTCTTTGCCGCCCACCGCGACTGGCTCATTGCCGGCGCTGTGGTGCTGGTGCTGGATTTGATTGCCGCAGGCGGAAACGCCATCACGGTGAACGGAAAAACGCTGTTCACCGTGCCCATCCCGCAGTTTTTGATGAACTTCTGGGCAATGTTTTCCTCCTGCGCGCGGTTGGCGTGGTTGGCAGGTATGCTGCTGGCTGCCGTTGGCTGCGGGTTGGTGCTGCGCTTTTGGGATAACGGTGTCGCGCCCGCCCTGATGCTGGCAGTCTGCGCCGTGGCGCAGGGCTGGGGCCAGAGGTCGGAACTGTTCAACCGCTGGACGGACTACCACTACTACGGCTTCCGCTACGAGAATAAGACCCTGCTGACCGACCCCGTGTGGGAGCAGGTCGCCGCCAGCGGCAGGTACAGCCATCTGGCCTTTGCCACATTTGACTTTGAGCATGACGAGTTCTGGGATCTGGTCGACTTTGCCGCCGACCACGGCTGGACCTCCAATAGCTTCTACATGGCGCACATGGACGGCAACCTGGCTGCGGTCACGCTGCCGGGTGAGCTGAACGAGCTTTCCGCTGACACGCTCTATGCCTTCATCGACGAGGACGAGCTGGCGCGGAACAGCTGCGGCCTGCACTATTACCGGCTGGATGGCATCCTGATCGGCAGCGTCGAGCCCATCGACGGCATCGAGGAGGAGCCGGCGCCCGAAGTGCCCGCCCACACGATGGATTTGACAAAGTCCGACCTCATCAACGCCCATTTTGCCGACGGCAGTGTAGGGCTGGAAACCGGCGGCGAGATGATGACCGAGGAATGGACGCTTTTCCCCGGGCGCTACCGCGTCACGCTGACCGGCAGCGGCTTTGACCACAGCTATATTTACGCCCGGTACGGCCTCATCAATCAGGAGACCTACAAGCTGGACATCGACTTTACCGGCATCGACCCGAACGAGATGACCTTTGAGTTTACGGCCACCGAGATGCTCCACTACTGGCGCACCGCCGTCCACACGCTGGACGACGCAAATGTCACCGTCAACAGTGTGACGGTGGAGAAGGTAGGGTAAACCGGTTCGGTTCTCACATCCGGCCGTTTACCGTTTTCCACAAACAAAAAAAACCTGCCTGCACAATCAGTGCAGGCAGGTTTTTTACTTTATAACGCTGCTAAATCAGAACGCAACCTTCTTGGCCACGTAGTCGCGCAGCTCGCTGATGGGCATACGGACCTGCTCCATCGTGTCACGGTCACGGACGGTCACGCAGCCGTCGGCCTCGACCTTGTCGTCGCCGACAGTCTGGAAGTCCACGGTGATGCACAGCGGGGTGCCGATCTCGTCCTGACGGCGGTAGCGCTTGCCGATGGAACCGGCGTCGTCGTAGTCGACCATGAAGTCCTTGGCCAGCTCGTTGCGGATCTCCATCGCCTTGTCGCCCAGCTTCTTGGACAGGGGCAGCACGGCGCACTTGAACGGTGCCAGATAGGGGTGCAGGTGCAGCACGGTGCGCACGTCCTCCTTACCCTTGGCGTCCACGAGGTGCTGCTCGTCGTAGGCCTCGCACAGGAAGGCCAGCGCCACACGGTCACAGCCCAGAGACGGCTCGATGACGTAAGGGATGTAATGCTCGTTCGTCTCGGGGTCGAAGTACTCGAGGCTCTTGCCGGAGGCCTCCTGATGACGGCTCAGGTCGTAATTGGTGCGGTCTGCAATGCCCCACAGCTCGCCCCAGTCGGTGAACGGGAAGGCGTACTCGATGTCGGTGGTGGCGCGGCTGTAGAAGGCCAGCTCGGCGGGCTCGTGGTCGCGCAGGCGCAGATTTTCTTCCTTGATGCCAAGGCTCAGCAGCCAGTTCTTGCAGTAGTCCTTCCAGTAGGCGAACCACTCCAGGTCGGTGTTGGGCTTGCAGAAGAACTCGCACTCCATCTGCTCAAACTCACGGGTCCGGAAGGTAAAGTTGCCCGGGGTAATCTCGTTTCGGAAGGCCTTGCCGATCTGGCAGACGCCGAACGGGAGCTTGCGCCTTGTCGTGCGCTGGATGTTCGCAAAGTTGACGAAAATACCCTGCGCGGTCTCTGGACGCAGATAGCAGGTCGAAGACGAGTCCTCGGTCACGCCGATGGCCGTCTTGAACATGAGGTTAAACTTGCGGATGGGGGTAAAGTCGTGCTTGCCGCAGACGGGGCAGACGACGTCCTCGTGCTCGGCGATAAACTTGTCCATCTCGTCAAAGCTCATCGCATCGACGTTCACCTCGGGGTGCTCGTCTCCAATGAGCTTATCGGCGCGGTG
>OMAZ01000677.1_pt1 | contig 13272 bp, 6 predicted proteins | sample 1674131 | NCBI WGS metagenome assembly OMAZ01 (sample SAMEA103958147, study PRJEB25191) | human gut metagenome | biome: human-associated habitat [ENVO:00009003]; feature: intestine environment [ENVO:2100002]; material: feces | place: Germany | collected 2013/2015 | reverse complement strand
AGTGAAACTCACAGAGTTATTAACCATTAAATTTATAAATATGAGAACAATAACATTTAATGAACTTCGCAGAATTAAAGATTCATTACCTACTGGTAGTATGCATAGAATAGCCGATGAGCTCGGATTGAACGTCGATACAGTTAGAAATTTTTTTGGCGGTCACAATTTTAAGGAAGGTAAGAGTGTTGGGATACATTTAGAGCCTGGTCCGGATGGTGGTTTGGTTATGTTGGATGATACTACCGTCCTTGATAGAGCTCTAAAAATTCTAGATGAAATGAATGCTAGTGCTGAGCCTGTTCGAGCTTAAGAAAAGAAAGTTATAAATGAATCCCAATTGATAGACAAACAATTGGGATTTCTTATTTGTTTATAAAGTAAAAACAGTTGATTATGGAAGACAAGTTAGTAACCTTAGCTATTCTGACTTATGCAAAAGCTCAGATATTGAAGAATGTGCTTGAAAATGAAGGTATTGAAACCTATATTCATAATGTAAATCAAATACAACCTGTAGTGTCTTCAGGTGTGCGCTTACGTATAAAAGAAAGCGATCTACCGCGTGCATTGAAGATAACTGAGAGCTCTGCTTGGCTTTCTGAAGAGGTAGTGGGAGGGAAGTCACCCAAAGTAGAAAAGGAGAGTAATAAGGTCTTAATTCCTGTAGACTTTTCTAATTATTCAATGAAGGCATGTGAGTTTGGTTTTAATTTCGCTCAGAATATGGGAGCGGAAGTTGTGTTGCTTCATGTTTATTTTACACCAATCTATACCACGTCATTACCTTATGGAGACGTTTTTAATTATCAGCTAACAGACGATGAAAATGTAAAAAACATATTACAAAAAGTTCATGCAGACTTAAATACTTTATCTGACAAGGTAAAAGCAAAAGTAGCTTCAGGAGAGTTTCCGAATGTAAAATATAGTTGTGTATTGCGTGAAGGTATTCCAGAAGAGGAAATTCTTCGTTATTCGAAGGAATATCGGCCACGTATTGTGATTATGGGGACTCGTGGTAAAAATCAGAAAGATATAGATTTAATTGGTAGTGTAACTGCTGAGGTAATTGAGCGAAGCCGCGTACCAGTTTTAGCCATTCCGGAGAATACTCCATTTAAACAGCTGGCAGAAGCTAAACGTATTGCATTTATCACCAATTTTGATCAACGGGATTTAATCGCATTTGATTCTTTGATTGTTGCTTTAAAGCCATTTCATTTCTCTGTATCTTTGATTCATCTGTCAGATGTTAAGGACACTTGGAATGAAATTAAATTAGGTGGTATTAAGGAGTATTTTCAAAAACAGTATCCGGACCTGGAAATTCATTATGATGTTGTGATGAATGATGATTTCTTGAACAGCTTAGATAATTACATAAAAACTAATCATATAGATATAATTACGTTGACTACTTATAAACGTAATATATTCTCTCGCTTATTTAATCCAGGTATTGCTCGGAAGATGATTTTTCATTCCGATACACCGCTGTTAGTTATTTATGGACGCCCAAGCTAAAATAAATAGTGCAAGCATTTCAAATTAATAATAAAGATTATGTTTAATATATGGCGCTAATATTCTTCTTGCATAATTAAAGCCAACTTCTTAGGTCTACCCATATCTTTTGGCGGTCCTACCCCTGTGTGTACGGAGTGGCGTGTAGCCTTTATTTTATTGCGGGTTAAACGTCCCCAGCCCTCAAGTGCGGTGCGGCTTATACGGTATGTGTACTTAATCATATAAAATAAACCCTAAAAGTTTTTTGTCTAACTTTTAGGGTTCACTTCAAAAAGCAGTTTTTTAAGTTTATACTTTACATCAGCTTTTCAATTTCTTCAAATTCTGGTCCCATATCTAAATTATAATATACTCTGTAAAGACCATTCAACCATAAATCCTTTTGGTCAGGTTTTAATTCTCTTGCTTTTTCATAGCAAGGTTTTGCATTTTCATAGAAAGCTTTCAAAGTAATCTGATCTTCTTTATATTTAGGGTCATTAACGTCAGTAGTAGCTTTTTCTGAGAAGTCTTGAGCTTGGAGACAGTAGATCAGTCCTAAATTGGAATAAGCTTCTGCATAAGTAGGATCTACTTCAATTGTCTTTTTGTAGTATTCAATAGCCTTATCATAATCCTTCATATTATGGTAAAGATATCCTTTTACGTATAGATAGAATGTATTATTGGGGTCTTTAGCTAACATTTCATCAGCGAATTGCATGGCTTCATCGTATTTATTGTTATTGCTATAATAATCAATTAAATGACCGAAGAAGAATGAATGCTGAGGGTATTTTTGCAAACCTTCTTTCAATGAAGCAATCCACTTAACAGTATCGCCTTGTGCTTTTAAAGCTGTAGAGATGAACTCCATAGCATACTGACCTACTTCTTTGTCGTTCTGTGCATAAGGAGCATATTTCAGAACACTGGGATAATCCTCCATCTTTGCTGCTGCCAAGCTTGCATAATAAGCAATTTGAGCTAAGAGTGTATCTGTCTGCAAGAAGTCTTCCTTTTCAAACATCGGATTCTGAGCAATTTCAATATAAGTTCCAAAGAAATCTAATGCCTCTTTGTTCTTCTCTAAGTTATAATATTGAATACCGCCATTGATCAAGTTTGGGCGTTCTGCTACAATAGCAGCAGCATTGGGTTTTCTGTACTTGTTCTTGATTTTTCCCTTTTCATTTGGAACCTGTGCGAGTTCATCGCACTTAAGATAGTATTTGCACATATTCAATGCGCTATTATATACCTTAAGAGTATCATAAGGTTTTCTTAAATAGGCATTTTCCATCTGTTTTTCATTAATCCTTTTCTGAATAAAACCTGCTACATCCCAAGTATCGGCATTATCCTTTGTTTCAGGATTAGTCAAGGCTTGATTAATGAGCTGCTCGGCCTTATTAAAGTCCGGATTCACTTCATTTGCAATGCTTTTAGCTTCTTTCACAGTCTTTTCTTGAGCGAAAGTGAAGCCTGCAGCGAGCAATAAAATCACTGAAAATAATACTCTTTTCATGATAGTTGTAAAATTAAAATTAATATTATGTCTATTCTTCATCTTCATTATTGACTTTATTATCAGAGTTATAGTCTTCCTCCTCTCCTTCTACCTCATTTATAGTGGGAATCGGGGAATTTTCATCATCAACAGGAATTTCATCTTCCATACTTTCTGATGTAACCTTACATACTGAACCGATCTCATCGTTTCTCTTTTCAAGATTGATCAGACGAACACCTTGGGTAGCACGACCCATAATACGGACATCAGCAACTTTCAGACGAATGGTGATACCAGATTTATTGATAATCATCAAGTCATTATCATCTGTTACAGACTTAATTGTTACCAATTTACCTGTTTTATCGGTGATATTCATCGTCTTAACGCCCTTACCGCCACGATTAGTCTTACGGTAGTCTTCGATATCAGAACGTTTGCCATAACCTTGTTCAGAAACTACCATAATGGTTTCTGCTTCAGGATCTTTGATGCAAATCATTCCAACAACTTCATCTTGCCCGTCTTCGTCAAGCGTCATACCACGCACACCGGTTGCAGTACGTCCCATAACGCGTACAGCACTTTCGTGGAAGCGAATAGCACGTCCATTACGATTGGCAATGATAATTTCGTTGTCACCGTTAGTCATACGTACTTCGATAACGCGGTCGTCCTCACGGATAGTAATGGCGTTTACACCATTCTGGCGAGGGCGGGAATACTGTTCAAGTAATGTCTTCTTAATAACACCATTCTTGGTACAGAATAAGACATAATGACTGTTGATGAAGTCTGTGTCAGAAAGGTTCTTCACACGCAGATATGCATTTACAGCATCGTCTGAATCAATATTCAGCAAGTTTTGGATGGCACGTCCCTTGGAATTCTTGGTACCTTCGGGGATTTCATATACTTTGAGCCAATAGCACTTACCCTTTTGAGTAAAGAACATCATGGTATTGTGCATGGTTGCCGGATATATGTGTTCTATGAAGTCTGCATCGCGGGTATCTGTACCCTTGGAGCCTACTCCACCACGGTTTTGAGCACGGAATTCACTCAACGGAGTACGTTTAATATAGCCCATATGAGAAATGGTGATAATCATTTCGTCATCTGCATAGAAATCTTCCGGATTGAATTCTTCGGATGAGTAAACAATCTCAGAACGACGTTCATCTCCGTATTTTGCTTTTACTTCAATTAATTCATCAGTAATAACTTTGCGGCAAAGTTCGTCATTCGAAAGAATTTCTTCGTAATAAGCAATCATCTTCATTACTTCTTCATATTCAGCATGAAGCTGATCCTGCATCAGTCCGGTCAATTGGCGCAAACGCATTTCTACGATGGCACGAGACTGAATTTCTGTTAATTGGAAGCGTTCTATCAAGCCGGCAATAGCGTCATTAGGTGTCTTTGCAGCACGGATGATACGGATTACTTCATCGATATTATCTGATGCTATGATTAATCCTTCCAATATATGAGCGCGTTCTTTAGCCTTACGCAAGTCATATTGAGTACGACGGATAACTACCTCATGGCGATGTTCTACGAAGTACTTAATCATGTCTTTCAGATTCAGCAAACGAGGACGCCCGTGTACCAATGCTACGTTGTTCACACTGAAAGAAGTCTGTAACAACGTCATCTTATAGAGTTTATTCAAGACTACGCTGGCGTTGGCATCACGTTTGATATCAATCACAATACGCATACCTTCACGGTCAGACTCATCATTGGCATTGGAGATACCTTCTATCTTCTTATCATTGGCTAAATCAGCAATATTCTTGATCAGTTCCGCCTTATTGACACCATACGGGATTTCCGTGATGACAATTTTGTCATGTGTAGAACTGGTTTCAATTTCTGCTCTTGCACGCATGATAACGCGACCGCGACCTGTAAGATATGCCTCGCGTACGCCACTCATACCATATATATATCCTCCTGTTGGGAAATCGGGAGCTTTCACATAGTTCATCAACTCCTCTATCTCGATATCGTTGTTCTCGATGTATGCGATGCAAGCATCAATAACCTCTGAAAGGTTGTGTGTCGGCATATTGGTTGCCATACCTACAGCAATACCAGATGCACCGTTTACCAAAAGGTTTGGAATACGGGTAGGCATAACGGTAGGCTCCTGCAAAGAATCGTCGAAGTTGCTCTGCATATCAACGGTTTCTTTGTCGAGGTCTTGCATCATATCTTCACCAATCTTGCGCAAGCGACACTCGGTGTAACGCATAGCTGCTGCGCTATCGCCGTCTACCGAACCATAGTTACCCTGGCCATCTACCACCATGTAACGCATTGCCCAAGGCTGTGCCATACGAACTAATGCACCGTAAACGGAAGAGTCACCATGCGGGTGATACTTACCCAATACTTCACCTACAACTCTGGCTGATTTTTTATAAGGTTTATCAGACGTATTTCCCAGTCCCATCATTCCGAAGAGAATTCTACGGTGGACAGGCTTAAAACCATCTCTAACATCCGGAAGGGCACGCGAAACGATGACCGACATGGAGTAGTCAATGTACGATGACTTCATTTCCTCCTCGATGTTAATCTTTATAATTCTGTCTTGTTCAAGCATTTAAAAAGATTATTAATTATACATACTTTGGTTCATGAAAAACCACGCTAAAGTACTGCTTTTTTACGATATACAAAAGTTTTCGCCCATAAACTTTATTTCAGAACTATTCTCTCACCTACTTTGTTCTTATAATATATAAATAAGGTATTAATAAGGAGCTTTTTCCCAAGAATGAAAGCACTTTAGTATGATACTGGTGAACGGATATTAAACTGTGGCACGGGTTTTGTATATAAATAATAAATAAAACGATGAAATACGTACTGAAAATTATAAATGCGTATCTTTGTATTAAGTAACACCTTAGAATAAGGAAGGAGAATATTAAGTATGAATAATCAGTTTTCACAAAGAGTTTCTGACATTATCACTTACAGCAAGGAGGAAGCTAACCGGCTGAAAAATAGATATATCGGTCCGGAGCATCTTCTACTCGGCATGTTGCGAGACGGCGGAGGGAAAGCTATAGAAATATTGCAGAAACTGGATATAGACCTAAACAGGGTTAAGAAACGGCTGGAAGGTTTTTTAAAAGAGATTGAAGATGATAACTTGTTGCCCGATGCAGACATTCCATTGTCTCCGATGGCAGCTAAGATATTGAAAATGTGTATACTCGAGGCTCGTCTGCTGAAGAGTGCCACTGCTGATACTGAACATGTATTGCTGGCTATCTTGAAAGACGGTAATAATTTGGCCGCTACGGTATTGGAAGAAAATAATATAGACTATAAGTCAGTGTTCGAACAGCTTTCTATGAAAGCCAGCCCTAACGCAGGTATGGGATTTACGGAGGATGATGACGAGGAAGAAGATGAAATGAATATGTCTTCACGCTCTTCTCAAAGTGGTAGTTCACAGTCTTCTACGCAAACTGCGTCTAAGAAACCATCCAATGATACTCCGGTATTGGATAACTTTGGTATGGATATGACCCGGGCTGCGGAAGAAGGTAGACTGGATCCTGTGGTAGGTCGTGAACGTGAAATCGAGCGGTTGGCTCAGATATTGAGCCGTCGTAAGAAGAATAACCCGGTATTGATAGGTGAACCTGGTGTAGGTAAATCAGCTATTGTAGAGGGATTAGCATTACGTATTGTTCAGAAGAAAGTATCCCGTATTCTGTTTGATAAACGTGTGGTAATGCTTGATATGGCTTCTGTAGTAGCCGGAACCAAGTATCGCGGACAGTTTGAGGAACGTATTCGTTCTATCATTAATGAGTTGCAGAAGAATCCGAATGTAATTTTGTTTATTGACGAGATTCACACGATTGTGGGTGCCGGAGCAGCTGCCGGTTCTATGGATGCTGCCAATATGTTGAAACCTGCATTGGCACGTGGTGAAATACAATGTATAGGTGCCACTACCCTTGATGAATACCGGAAGAATATAGAAAAAGACGGTGCTTTGGAACGCCGTTTCCAGAAAGTGATTGTTGAACCGACCACTGCTGAGGAAACGCTCCAGATATTGAAGAATATTAAAGAGAAGTACGAAGACCATCATAATGTGACTTATACGGATGAAGCGCTGGAAGCATGTGTCAAGTTGACAGACCGCTACATTACTGACCGTAATTTCCCGGATAAGGCTATTGATGCTCTGGACGAAGCCGGTTCGCGCGTCCATCTGACAAACATTACTGTTCCGAAAGAGATTGAAGAACAGGAGAAACTGATTGAAGAAGCCCGTCAACAAAAGGCGGATGCGGTGAAATCGCAGAATTTCGAACTTGCTGCCAGTTTCCGTGATCATGAGAAAGAGTTTTCTGCTCGTCTGGAAGAGATGAAGGCTGAATGGGAAGCTCGCTTAAAAGATGATCGCCAGATAGTTGGTGAGGAGGAAATTGCGAATGTGGTTTCTATGATGTCCGGTGTACCTGTACAACGTATGGCGCAGGCTGAAGGTATCAAGTTGGCGGGTATGAAAGAAGAGTTGCAAGCTAAAGTTATAGCTCAGGACCCGGCTATTGAAAAGGTGACGAAAGCTATTCTGCGTAGTCGTGTAGGATTGAAAGATCCTAACCGTCCTATCGGAACATTCTTGTTCCTGGGGCCTACGGGTGTGGGTAAAACTCACTTGGCGAAACAGTTGGCGAAATATATGTTTGGCTCTGCCGATGCGCTGATACGTGTGGATATGAGTGAATATATGGAGAAGTTTACCGTTTCTCGTCTTGTTGGTGCACCTCCGGGATACGTAGGATACGAAGAAGGCGGACAGTTGACAGAGAAAGTGCGCCGTAAACCTTACTCTATCGTATTGTTGGACGAGATTGAGAAAGCCCACCCGGATGTATTCAACATCTTGTTACAACTGATGGATGAAGGTCGTCTGACTGACAGTTATGGCAGAACTGTAGACTTCAAGAATACAGTGGTTATCATGACTTCAAACATTGGTACACGTCAATTGAAAGACTTCGGTCGTGGTGTAGGTTTTGCCGCCCAGAATCGTACGGATGATAAAGAATATTCACGTGGCGTGATACAAAAGGCTTTGAATAAGTCGTTTGCCCCTGAGTTTCTGAACCGTGTCGACGAGATTATTACTTTCGACCAGCTTTCGCTGGATGCTATCGAAAAGATTATCGATATCGAGTTGAAAGGCTTGTATGAGCGCGTAGAATCTCTTGGATATAAGCTTGTTATTGATGATAAAGCCAAGACATTCATGGCATCTAAAGGATACGATGTGCAGTTTGGTGCCCGCCCGTTGAAGCGTGCCATCCAGACTTATTTGGAAGATGGACTTTCGGAATTGATTATTTCTTCCGAATTGCAGACGAGTGATACGATTTCTGTCTCTTTGAACGAAGAAAAAGGAGAACTGGACATCAAGAAAGCATAAAAATGAAGTCTTCTTAGAAGATGATAAACAGTCAAAATGTCAGTCCTTATGGGCTGGCATTTTTTTTGCATTATACTTGCCAAACGATTAAATATATAAACTTAAAAATATAAATCATAAGTAGTATGCAAAAAGGAAATATTGGGGTAACTACCGAAAACATTTTCCCCGTTATCAAAAAGTTCTTGTACAGCGATCATGAAATTTTTCTCCGCGAGTTAGTTTCTAATGCCGTAGATGCTACGCAGAAGTTGAAAACCTTAGCCTCTATTGGCGAGTTTAAAGGTGAGGTTGGCGATTTGACCGTACATGTGTCTTTAGGAAAAGATACAATTACTGTTTCAGACCGTGGTATTGGTTTGACTGCCGAAGAAATCGACAAATATATCAACCAAATTGCCTTTTCAGGTGCCAACGATTTCCTGGAGAAGTATAAGAATGATGCTAATGCAATTATCGGCCACTTCGGTTTAGGCTTTTATTCAGCTTTCATGGTGGCTAAGAAAGTGGAAATAATCACGAAATCCCATAAAGAAGGTGCTCAAGCAGTGAAATGGAGTTGCGATGGTAGTCCGGAGTTCACCATTGAGAACATAGATAAAGCTGACCGTGGTACAGATATAGTACTTTACATTGACGATGAAAGTAAAGAATTCCTGGAAGAGGCCCGCATTTCTTCTCTGTTGAAGAAATATTGTAGTTTCCTTCCCATACCTATTGCTTTTGGTAAGAAGAAAGACTGGAAAGATGGAAAACAGGTTGAAACAGACGAAGATAATATCATCAATGACAGTAATCCGTTGTGGACATTGAAACCCAGCGAACTGAAGGATGAAGATTATAAGAAGTTCTATCGTGACCTGTATCCGATGTCTGATGAACCTTTGTTCTGGATACATCTGAACGTAGATTATCCGTTCCATCTGACAGGTATCCTTTACTTCCCGAAAGTAAAGAGTAATATCGAATTGAATAAGAATAAGATACAGCTTTATAGTAACCAGGTATACGTTACGGATTCAGTAGAAGGTATCGTACCTGACTTTCTGACACTGTTGCATGGTGTGCTCGATTCTCCGGATATTCCGTTGAATGTATCCCGTTCTTATCTACAGAGCGACTCTAACGTGAAGAAGATTTCGACATATATCACGAAGAAAGTATCTGATCGTCTGCAATCTATCTTTAAAAACGATCGCAAACAGTTCGAGGAAAAGTGGAATGACCTGAAGATTTTCATCAATTACGGAATGCTTACTCAGGAAGACTTCTATGACAGAGCAAAAGATTTTGCCCTTTTCACCGATACGGATGGTAAATGCTATACATTTGAAGAGTATCAGAAGTTGATTAAAGATAATCAGACTGATAAAGATAGCAATTTGATCTATCTGTATGCTAATCATAAAGATGAGCAATTCAGCTACATCGAGGCTGCTAAGAATAAGGGATACAATGTGTTGCTGATGGATGGTCAACTGGACATTGCTGTAGTAAGCATGTTGGAGCAAAAGTTTGAGAAATCTCGCTTTACCCGTGTAGATAGTGATGTTATCGATAATCTGATTATCAAAGAAGATAAGAAAGGTGAAACTCTGGAAACAGGCAAACAAGAAGCTCTTTCTGCTGTGTTCAAGAGCCAGTTGCCTAAGCTGGAAAAGGTTGAGTTTAATATCACTGCGCAGGCTTTGGGTGAAAACTCTTCTCCTGTGATGATTACTCAAAGCGAATATATGCGCCGTATGAAAGAAATGGCTAATATTCAGGCAGGTATGAGTTTCTATGGAGAAATGCCCGATATGTTCAACCTTGTGCTGAATTCAGATCATAAACTGGTGAAAGAAGTTCTTGCAGACGAAGAAAAAGAATGCGACTCTGTTGTAGCTCCTATTCAGCAAGAAATGAATGACGTAGACAAACGTCGTAATGAGCTGAAAGATAAACAAAAAGGTAAGAAAGACGAAGAAATTTCTACTGCTGAAAAGGACGAAGTGAACGGATTGGATCAGAAGTGGGAAGAACTGAAAACAAAGAAAGACGAAGTATTTGCCGGATATGCAGCTAAAAATAAAGTTGTCCGCCAGTTGATTGACCTGGCATTGCTGCAAAATGGCATGCTGAAAGGTGAAGCTTTGAATAACTTTGTGAAGAGAAGCATCGAGCTAATCTAAATACGCCCTTTATTCACCAATCTATATGCCGGGAGCATTGCAACTTTTATAAGAGTTGTAATGCTCCTTTTTTCGTATATTTTGTGTGGGAACGCTTGTTTTTTAGCGTTGGATACGTCCAATTTCGAAACAATTGCATATATTTGAACTTTGATAATAATATATTTTCAGCTCGGAGCTTTGAAGTATGAAAAGAATTCTTTTGCTTTTATCGTTTTGTTTCTTGTTGCTGCCCATGTTGCATGCCCAAAAAGTTGGACTTGTATTGAGTGGTGGTGGTGCGAAAGGTATGACGCATATCGGCATCATTCGGGCTTTGGAAGAAAACAATATCCCTATAGATTATATTACCGGTACATCCATGGGAGCCATTATCGGTTCGTTGTATGCCATGGGATACTCTCCCGATGATATGGAGGCTTTGCTGCGTTCAGAAGACTTTAAACGCTGGTATTCGGGAAAAGTAGAACCTAAATATGCCTATTATTTCAAGAAAAGTATTCCCACACCGGAGTTTTTTAATATCCGCTTTGATTTTAAGGACTCCTTGAATGTCAAACCGCAATTGCCGACCAGTATGGTTAACCCCATCCAAATGAATCTGGTGTTTGTGGAGCTGTTTGCCCGTGCTACAGCTGCTTGTGACGGTGATTTTGATAGGCTGTTTGTTCCTTTCCGCTGTATCGCTTCTGATGTATACAATAAACGGCAAATAGTGTTAGGGAAAGGTGACTTGGGAGATGCTGTCCGTGCTTCTATGAGTTTCCCGTTTGTTTTTAAGCCTATTGAGATAGATAGTGTGCTGGCTTATGATGGTGGTATTTACAATAACTTTCCAACGGATGTAATGCGGGATGATTTCCATCCGGATATTATTATTGGTAGTGTGGTGGCCGCCAATCCATCCAAGCCTAAAGAAAATGATCTTATGAGTCAGATTGAGAACATGGTGATGCAGAAGACGGACTATTCTATTCCGGATTCTGTCGGCATCCTCATGACATTCAAGTATGATGATGTGAACTTACTTGATTTCGACCGTCTTCAGGAACTCCATGATATAGGTTACAATCGCACTCTTAGTCTGATGGATTCTATAAAGGGGCGTATTCATCGTAGGGTGAATGCAGATAATGTGCGTTTACGCCGTCTGGTTTATCGCAGTAATCTACCGCAGCTCTATTTCCAGAAAATTTATATTGATGGAGCTAACCCCCAGCAACAAGCTTATATTCAGAAGGAATTTCATGATGAAGAAGATGAACCATTCACCTACGAAGATCTGAAGCGTGGATATTTCCGTTTACTTGCGGATAACATGATATCGGAAATCATTCCGAAGGCGGTATTCAATGAGGAAACCGATATGTACGATTTGCATCTGAAAGTAAAGATGGAGGATAATTTCTCTGTCCGCTTGGGGGGTAGTGTGTCTACGACGAGTTCCAATCAGATATATCTGGGCCTGGGCTATCAGAACTTAAATTATTATGCCAAAGAGTTTACGTTTGATGGCCAGTTGGGTAAAGTTTATAATAATGCCCAACTGATGGCGCGTATAGATTTGCCTACTCATATTCCTACTTCATATCGACTTATTGCGTCTATCAGTACTTTTGATTATTATAAGAAGGAGAAATTGTTCTCTAAAAATGATAAACCTTCCTTTAATTCAAAGGATGAACGATTTCTGAAGTTGATTATCGCTTTACCATTCTTAGCGAATAAACGGGCTGAATTTGGCTTTGGTATTGGAAAATTGCAAGATAACTATTTTCAATCTAGTGTGATAAACTTTGAAGAAGACCGTTCGGACAGGAGTTTATACAGGCTTATAGGCGGTTCTATTAGCTTTTATGGAAGTACACTGAATTCCCGTCAATACGCTACAAAAGGGTATAACGAGAAATTGATAGCTCAGATTTTTACGGGAAAAGAAAGATATAAGCCTGGAAATCCGGCAGAACAGCCTGTTACACAGGAACGGCAATCATGGTTACAGATTTCTTATATGAAAGAAGCATATCATAGTATGGCGCCTAAATTTGTTTTGGGGTGGATGGCGGAAGCTCTGTATTCATCGAGGAATTTCTCGGAGAATTTTACAGCGACAATGATGCAGGCTGCAGAGTTTTCGCCGACTCCGCATAGTAAACTGATGTATAATGAGGCTTTCCGCGCCAATCAGTTTCTGGCTGCCGGTATCAAGCCTATGTTTATTTTCAATGATATGTTCCATCTGAGAGGAGAATTTTATGGATTTATGCCTATTTTCCCTATCGAGAAAAATACGCAAAACAAAGCATTTTATGGAAAAGCTTTCTCAAAGGTAGAATATATGGGAGAAGTTTCTGTTATTTGCCAATTACCTTTTGGAGCGATCTCTGCTTATGTAAATCATTATAGCTCACCGAGAAGGGAGTGGAATGTGGGGCTGAGTATCGGCTGGCAACTGTTTAATTACCGTTTCATCGAATAATTTTCTTCAAAAAAAGTTTGTAGAATACTTGCAGTTTCGAAAAAAGTCCGTATCTTTGCACCCGTTAAACAAAAAGGCCGCGTAGCTCAACTGAATAGAGTAGCTGACTACGGATCAGCCGGTTACAGGT
>OMAZ01000674.1_pt1 | contig 13301 bp, 18 predicted proteins | sample 1674131 | NCBI WGS metagenome assembly OMAZ01 (sample SAMEA103958147, study PRJEB25191) | human gut metagenome | biome: human-associated habitat [ENVO:00009003]; feature: intestine environment [ENVO:2100002]; material: feces | place: Germany | collected 2013/2015 | reverse complement strand
CAGGGATGACAACCGGGCCTTCCGCCCGATTTTTGAGGGGGAATCCACCCCCGGAAAAGGAGAACGGTTTCTATGGCAAACGAAGAGTTCGGCGCCGATCTGATCACGCTGGTTGACGATGAGGGCCACGAGCATGAATTCGAGATCGTCGACACCCTCGAGCTCGGCGAGCAGCACTATGTGGCGCTGGTCGCGGATTGCGGCGAAGAGGACTGTGACTGCGAGGACGACGGCGAGCTGGTGATCCTCAAATCGGTCATGGAGGGCGAGGAGGAGTTCCTCGAGGCGGTCAAGAAATTTGAGAACGCTCCTATGAGGGGCGGCTCCGGGAAGAAGGAGGTCAAGAAGTAATGCTTCGAGATGTTAAGCATACCGTAACGGACGGCCTTCTCGGCTTCGCCACCGCGACGGGAGACGGTAAGAGCCTCAAGATCGGCGTCTCCCCCATTGTGTCGGACACCCCGATCATCATCACCGGAGACATGGACGCGACCAAAATCAAGGATCGCCTCGGCCTGTCTCCTCTGGCTGACGCTGTCATGGACTCCGTGCAGTTCGGCGCGTCCCGGATCTACTGTCTCCCGGTCTCCGCTACTACGGCGGGCGAGCTGGGAATCGTTTCTAAGACCGGCGACGGCGGCGGCTCCGTTACCGTCGACGGCTCTCCGACGAACGCCTTCTCCGTGGTGGTTAAGTTCACCGCGCAAGGGCAGCTCAACACCGCCGCCTTTGTGTACTCAATCGACGGGGGAAACACCTTCACGGACGAGATCACCGTCCCCGTCAATGGCGAGTATGAGATCACCGGAACCGGCCTCAAGCTCAAGTTCACCGAGGCGACCGAGGAAGACCAGAAGCCGAGCTCGTTCCTTGTGAACGACTCCTACAGCTTCACCACCACCGCGCCCACCATGACGAACGGCGACGTCCTGGCGGCGTTCAAGAAGCTCCAGAAATTCGCCGAGGAGTATGAGTTCATCCACATCGTCGGCGAGAGTGACCTCGATCTCTGGCAGGCGGTGAGCGAGGCGCAAATCGAGCTCCGCGACGTCTACCACAAGCCCGTGTTCGTGGTATTCGAGGCCAAGTATCCCACGACCGGCGACGAGGAGGACGAGCCCGACATGATGGGCGGCGGGGATCTCACTGACTGGGCCCTCGAGATGGAGGCCAAGCGGAAGAAGGTCAAGAACTACGACATCCAGGTCGTCACCGCCTGGGGCCGTCTGGTGAAGCTGGACGGCTCGACCCAGATCACCAACCTCGCGGGCCTTGTGTGCGGCCTCTACGCAAAGGCAGCGGTGCAGGAGTCCATCGGCAAGACCAGGACGGAGGCGGGCTTCGGCATCCCAAAGACGAAGCTCCTCGAGCTGCTCCCCGCCGAGATGGACAACTCCATCATCGAGCTCCTGGATCTCGCGGGCTATCTGACGTTCCGGGAATACGACGGGCTCGACGACTTCTATGTCTACCATACGAAGATGATGAGCCCGGACGGGAGCGACTTCCGCTACGCCGAGGACGTCCGCGTCAAGAACAAGATCATCCGGGAGACCCGGAAGGAAGGGCTCCTCCTGCTGAACGACGACATCGACCTCGAGGACGTGCAGGGCGAGCTTGAGACCCGGGCGAAGTTCATGTTCGTCCCCTTGCAGCGGATGATCGACGCGAAGGAGATCAGCTCCGCCGAGATCACCGTCCCGGAAGGACAGGCGGAGACCATCCTCGAGGACGAGACTATGCGGGTCAAGATCCGCTATGTCTCCCGGGGCTATATCCGCGAGGTCGAGGTCGACCTCGGCAGGGCACAGCCCAGCGAATAAGGGAAGGAGGTTAAAGAGCTATGTCCCTCAAAGTAAACGGTCAGACCTATAGCTGGGGCGACGTTGACGTCAAGATCCCGGGCCTCGTCCTGGTCGTGCAGGAAATCAGCTACGACGACGAGCAGGACATGGAAGAAAGCTACGGCAAGGGCAACCGTCCCCGGGGCTATGGCAAGGGCAACTATAAAGCGTCCGGTAAAATGTCTATGCTCCGGGATGACTACGACGACGTCCTTGCCTATTGCAAGGCGAAGGGCGTCCCCTTCTATGGCCTCGAGTGGCCTTCCGTGGTCGTCTCCTACGCCAACGAAGGCGAGCGCACCCGCATCGACGAGCTGAAGAAGGTCGTCCCGATCAAGCGCAGCCACAAGGCAGCACAGGGCGAAAAGTCCCTCACCGTCGACATCGACCTCATGATCGTCGGCGGCATTGTGGAGGACGGCGTCGAGCCCACGAAGTAAAAACCATCTCAAGATAATCGAGAATAGGAGGACACGAAACCATGGAAGAAATCAAGAAAGACACCGCGCAGAAGTCCCAGACGGAGGAGCTCAAGGAGAAATACGGCAAGGTCTACCGCGTCGGCGCGACGATCGAGGTCGATGACGAGACCGAGAAGAATGTCGAGTTCTTCTTCAAGCGCCCCTCCACGGCGAGCTATGACAGATATGTTAAGACCACCGCCCAGGGCGCGACGAAGGCGCTCAAGGTGTTCCTCTTTGACAACGTGGTCGAGGAGAGCCGGGCGTCTCTCGAGGCGAACCTTGAGGAGTTCCCGGCCCTGGCGCTCTCCATCGGTGAGAAGCTGCTCGGGATGCTGGGCCTCTCCAAACAGACAAATTTGAAGATGCTCTAAAAGAGCAGCTCTCGGAGGTGAGGGGGAACGTGGTGGAGTCCGGTCTCCTGGAAATCTACCGCTTCCTCCCTCCGGCTCTTTTAGAGGACTTCGACATTGAGGAGATCGGCCTCGACGAGTTCCTCCGGTACGTCGCGAAAGCGAGGTACATCCAGGAGCTCGAGGAGAGGATCGTCGCCCAGGCGATCGCGGACGTGTTCGCGTCGGATTAGCCGGGCGGCATCGGTCGCCTCTTTTAAGAGCACAAGGTCGCCTCCATCGTTTTGTTAGGAGGTGAAAGGCAAAGCATGAGCTTAGAGTCCGTGTTCCGGCTGTCCCTCATAATGAACATGATCGACAACCTCACCGGGCCTATGGCCGGAGTCACATCAAGCGTCAACGGCACCGTCTCAAAGCTGCAAAAGGCAAACGCAGCGCTCGGCAATATGGCAAAGACGGGGGCCGTCATGCAGGAGGTCGGCTCGCAGATCACGGGGGCGGTGCTGTCCCCGGTCGAGGCTACATTTGAAACCCGGAGAGCGATCGGCGAGCTCGCCTCCCTGGGCGTGAAGGATCTCGGCGTCGTGGAAGATGCCGCCCGGCAGTTCTCCGACCAATGGGCCGGAACGACGAAGGCCGACTTCATCGCGGCAGCCTACGACATCAAGAGCGGCATCGCCTCCCTCTCTGATGAGGGCGTCGCAGAGTTCACAAGCCTCGCGGCCCTGACCGCAAAGGCGACGAAGTCCACGGCGGGCGAGATGACCTCGCTGTTTGCCACAGGCTACGGCATTTATAAAGACTACTACAGCGACCTGAGCGACATGGAGTTCGGCGAGATGTTCTCGGCGGGTATCGCGAAGTCGGTGCAGCAGTTCAAGACGACGGGCTCGGAAATGGCCTCGAGCATCGAGAGCCTGGGCGCGTCGGCAACAAACGCGAACGTCCCCCTCGAGGAGCAGCTCACCATCCTCGGTATGCTGCAAGGCACCATGAGCGGCTCGGAGGCGGGCACGAAGTACGCGGCGTTCCTGGGCGCGGCAGCGAAGGGCGGCGACGCCCTGGGCTTGTCGTTCCTGGACGCCAACAACCAACTAAAGAGTATGCCGGAGATCCTCGACCAGCTCCGGGGCAAATACGGCGAGACCATCGACGCGATGGAGAAGCAGGAGATCGCCGAAGCCTTCGGAACGGACGAGGCCGTCGACCTCATCGACCTGCTCTACAACAAGTGCGGAGACCTGCAAGGGAACATCCTCACCATGTACGACGCCCTCGGCTCCGGCACCGGCGTCGCCACGGAGATGGCGAACGCAATCAACGAAACGGAGCCCGAACGGTTTGAACGGCTCACGCAGCGCATCCAGAACGTGAAGGAGTCGATTGGGAATAGCTTACTCCCGACAATCAACGATCTCATGTCGACCGGCGAGCAGGTGCTCACGAAGGTCGGCTCGTGGGTCGAGGAGAACCAGGAGCTCGTCCGGGTCATCATGCTCGTCGTCCTGGCGATCGGCGGCTTCCTCGCCATAGCGGGCACGGTCATCGCCGTCGTCTCCGGCGTGGGCTTGATTATCACGAAGGTAATCTCCGGGTTCAAGCTCCTCAAGGCCGGGTTCCTATTAGCGAAGGGAGCGCTCACGCCGCTCATATCGAGCGTGTGGAGCTTTACAGCGGCACTCCTGGCGAACCCTGTCACCTGGATCGTGATCGGCATCGTGGCCCTCATCGCGGCCCTGGTGCTGCTCTACAACAAGTGCGAGTGGTTCCGAAATGCGGTCAACGCAATCATCGACTTTTTCAAGGAGAAGCTCGGCGCAGCTCTTGAGGTCGCGTCGGCGATCTTCTCCGGCATCGGCAACGTCATCGGCTCCGTCATGAACGCGGCAAAGGCGACGGTCTCCCAGAACCTCGACAACATGCGATCCGCATACGAGGCGCACGGCGGAGGAATCCGTGGTGCAGCAGCGGCAGCGGTCGAGGGCGTCAAGGGCATCTATACGGCGGGCTTTACCTTCCTGGATAATCTCACCGGCGGGCGGCTCTCGGCGATCCGTGACAAGTTTGTCGGCTTCGTGACGAATATAGCCTCGGGCGTGTCCGAACGGTTCACAGCCGTCAAGACGGCGTTCTCGAATGGAATCACCGCGATCAAGAACACGGTCACGGGAGCCGTGACGTGGTTCTTTGAGTCGGGCAAGCGCGTCGTCACCACATTCGCGAACGGTATCAAATCAGCGTTCACGGGCGCGGTCGACGCGGTAAAGGGCGGCTTGCAGCGCATCCGAAATATGCTCCCCTTCTCCGACGCGAAAGAAGGCCCTCTCTCGACGCTGACCCTCTCGGGACAACGCACGATGACAACCTACGCCCACGGCCTCGAGCTGGCGCAGGATGCACCAGCCCAGGCAATCGAGAAGGGGCTCGACGGCGCGAAGGCTACGCTCGAACGCGAGCCCGTCCAGAAGGTCGACCTCACAAGCGGAGGCGGCAAGAAGGAAGGCTCCGAGAGCGGAGGCTCCGGCGAGGGCAGCTCCGGCAAGCAAGTCATCATTCAAAAGCTGCTCATTCCGGTCGACCTCAAGAAGATCAAAGACCTCGAGCAGCTCCTCGCGATGCTCAAGGAGGTCGAGGACTACGCCGAGGCCAACGGCAGCGAGGAACCCGCAGACGATCAAGACGCCGAACCGGCACCGGCATAACAAGGAGGGAGAGACGACAATGATTTACACCGAAGACCAGATCGTCAAGGTGAACGGGGTCGTCCTCCCTGGCCTTGTTAAGAGTATCGAGGTCAAGGAGTCGGCTCAGATCGACGAGCAAGAGGTCGAGGGCAGCGCCACAAAGCCCAAACAGGCGACGGGCTACGAGGACGCGAAGGTCAATATCGAACTCATTCTCGACGATACACCAACGCAAACGAAGTACCAGCGGCTCGAGACGCTTCGGGCGATCTTCCGAACGCCCGGCCAGTCAGTCCCGAAGCCGCTCTCTATTGTCAGCGAAGACACGGCAGCGCACGGCGTCGACAAGGTTCTATTCAAGGGGCTCACTCACAAAATGGAGAACAAGAAGGAGCAGCTCACCGTCTCCCTTGAGTTCTGGGAGTACGTCCCGCAGACCATACAGACGACGAGCAGCTCGTCGGGATCTTCGTCCGGCGGCGGCTCCTCTGGCGGGAGCTCCGGCGGAACCCAGCAGCAAACGACCTTGTCTTCTGACTATCAAAAATACTTGCAGACGAGCCGAGGGAAGTCCCCAGCCGTCGACGATGCAAGCACGGCGGCAGCTCTCGACAAGGTCTCACAGATGCCATACTAACCCGAGAGGAGGAACAGGATGGAAACGCTCGAATTATTCTACCCTCAAATCGCGGCCCGCGCTGGCCCCTATACCTTCGACAAGGGCATAGAGATCGAGGTCTACTCCTCGAAGTCTTCTTATTTTGATTGGGCGAAGATCCGCTTCACGGAGCAGTTTCAACCGAAGATCTCACTCGCCCGGAAAGACCCGGCAGCGATTGAGCTCGGGTATAACAATGTCTTTGAGGAGGTCTTCACCGGCTACGTCTCCAAGCCGTACAACGGAGGAGGCTTCACCGACGAAGTGACTCTCAAGGACGAGATGCTTCTCCTCGAGGAGACGCAGATCAACAACACATTCCTCGACACAACTCCGCAGGAGATGATCGCCTACTTTCTCGGGAAGGCCGGGCTCTCGAAGATGAAGCTCTCCTCCAAGGGATACCCGGAACGGAAACGGCTTCCCATTCGGCAGATGAACGTCATCGAGGCGATCAATGCCGTACATGCAGCATGGAACATCAAACAGCCGTTTTTCTTCTCTGGGGGCGTGTTCTATTGGGGAGAGAAGCCGGAGCAGGACAAGACCTACATCTTCGAGTATGGCGTCAACATCATCGCCCTCACCAGGAGCGGCGGCTCGTGGGAGCTCGAGACGGTCTCGGCCCCCTTCGTCCGACACTCCCACAAAATCAGCGTGAAGCACCCTAAAGTGAGCGGAGAGTTCGAGGTCTCGAAGGTCGTCTCGTCTACCAGCGAGAACGGCTTCATCCGCACGAAGATTTATTTCTAAGAAAGGAGGGGCGGGAAATGCTTGAGCAGATGATGAGGGCGGTCGCGAGGAAGATCATCGCGCAGGAGTACCCCCACGCAAAGAGCCCCGCCGTGGTCTACGCCACCGTCAGCAAGGCGACGCAGCTCGGCGAGACGTTCGATCTCGAGGATCTTGTCATTCATAACGACGAGACCGGGAGCAGCTTCAAGGGCCACATAACGGCGCATTGGAACGAATACACCCTCACCGTCGTCGATCGCTGGGGGAACGAGGACGAGAGCTTCCCTCCTCTCCCTGGCGTCAGATCCAAAGGACAATATAAGGCCGGGGCCTTCGTGGCCGTTGCGATGGCATACGGGGACAGCCCGGCGATCATTGGGGAGGTGCAGCTATGACAGGGTTACACGACACCGACATCCGACTCAATGATGAATGGGCCCTCACGCAAGCGGCAGACGGAGACGCGCCCCTCTGTTCGGGGCTTGAATGTCTCTATCAGAACATCATCCTCGAAGCGCTCACACAGCCCGGGGATCTCTTTTATGACGCTTCGTTCGGCTGGGGGCTATACGACTTCATTCAATCCGAAGACGACGATCTTGTGCGGCTTGAAATCGCGCAGCGGGCGCGGCTGGGCCTTCAAAAGCGGGAGGTCATCGTGCCCGAGAGCATAGAGATCGACGTCGGATTTTCGGACGACACCTTCCGGCTCCGCTGCTCCTTCCAGTTTGCGGACGAGGAGGAGCCCCGGGAGCTCAATGTCGTCATTAGTGCGGTCGGCGTGGAGGTGATAACAACATGATCGACAAAGCAATACTCGACGAAGTTCTCCCGGTTCTCGAGCTTGAAACGCTCAAAGAGGAGAAGATCGCCGAGCTGAAAGAAGAAGGCTTCGCAATCACGAACTTCCATTCGGGCGGCGTCTTCTATACGCTGCTCTTGATAGTCCTCCGCATTAAGATCGAGTTCACGGAGTTACTACGGGCCATTCTGAACAATATGACCCTCACACACTCCACCGGCGCATGGCTCGACATTAAGGCGGCAGACTACGGGAAGAAGCGCAAGAAGGCCCAGAAGGCGCAGGGCCTCGTCACACTGTCCAGGACGAACGACCAGGGCGAGGCCGTGAAGATCGAGAAGGGCCACATCTTCAAGACGCAAAAGGACATCAACGGAGAGGAGCTTCGCTTCTTTGCCATAGAGGCGGCGGTTCTGCAAAAAGGGAGCCGGTCGGTGGATGTCCTGGTAGAAGCGGAGAAAGAGGGCTCTCGGTACAATGTGCCGGAAGGACAGATCACCCGGAGCCTCACGTTCCTCAATGGGATCGACGGCATCTCAAACGGCGAGGACTGGATCGTCCGGGAAGGAAGCGACACCGAGGACGACGAGGGACTCCGAACGCGGGCGCTCCGATCCTGGTCGGAGCTCGCGGCCCGGTCTATTGAGGACACATTCATCAATGCAGCGGAGGCCGTCCAGGGCGTCCTATTTGCACAGGCTGACTGTGACCACCCGAGAGGGCAAGGGACGGTCGACGTGATTGTAACAGGGACGGCGGGAGAGGCGACGGAAGGACTTCTCGACGAAGTTCGGGATGCCGTTGACAAGATTGCCGGGCCATACGATAATGTTCTTGTGAAGTCTTCTACAACGGTTTCCCAGGACATCGAGGTCACGGTCTCGACCTCTGACGTGTCGGAGGGCGAGGACATCAAGAACAGGATCTCCGCGATCCTTGCCGAGCTGCTCGCCGTCCGAAAGGGCCGGAGGTTCAACGAGCTCCGGCGCTCCGACATCAACTTCGCAATCCGCAGCAACTACAGCGCCGCCACGAACGCGGAGATCATCACCCCCGCCGAGGACGTGGTGCTCGAGAAGGACAAGGTCATCACTCTCGGCTCCGTCTCTGTGACAGTGAGAAGGGAGTGATCGGATGAAACGGTTCGACACCTTCGGCGCGTATATGTTCGACCTTCTCTTTGCCCCGTTGAAACGAGGGAAGCGGGCGGCGAATCAGTTCTTCATCTTCTTCAAGGTCATCGGACGCATTTTCGACAGCATGAAGAAGGACGCCTTCCGGCTTCGGGATGAGCTCAATGTCGCGACCGCGAGCCCGGTCATGCTTCCGGTACACGGACAGGATCGGGACATGCCGAGGCTTGAGGGCGAGAGCGTTGAAAACTATCGGGCCCGCCTATCCATGAAGGGGATCATCTCTGAATGGGGCGGAACAAAGAGCGGCATCCTCTATGCGTTGACCTCTCTCGGATACGAGCAGAGCACGATCGAGCCGTTCTCCTATCAAGACCCCGAGAGGTGGGCCGAGTTCATCGTATTCCTCAAGGGCTCGAAGCAAAGCGGCGTCAACAACCTCGCAGTCATTGACGCCGAGGTTCGGAAGGTCAAGGAAGGCAGCTCAAAACCTGCATACGGAGCGGAGTCCGGGGGAGGCATTGAGATCCACTCGAAGACCTTTTCCGGCTTCTCGAGGTATCCGCGTTGCGGGGAAATTGTTTGCGGCGTCTGGCCCCGGGTGGTCAGTGTCGGGCACCTTCTGGCGTCCGAAGTTCACGCGAGCAGCTCTCCGGGCTCCGGCGAGGTCGAGTTCCCGAAGGTGGGAACGATCGCGGCCTCCGAAAAGTTCTATCAACCGTGCGCCTTTGTTATGTATGAGGGCCTCTCCTCTAATATGGAGGTGGGCTCGAAGGCAAGCACCGGCGCGAAGATCTACCCCGTTTGTTCTCCGGTGCTTCGCTGCTCCGGGGTGACATTTATGACGGAAGGAGGAGAAAACCATGCCGAAGACAATCACATCGGTCGGGATTGAGAAAATCGGGCGGCGCTTCGCCGACTCGATTGACCACGCGGCCTATACGCTGAACGGAGCGCCGAAGACGGTCGAGCCGTTCCGCAAGCTCGTCACGGCGGACACCGTGAAGATCTATATCTATTTCGACGACACCGTCACCGGAAACGTGGCGAACGTGCAGCTCGTAGACACGGACGGAGACATCGTCGCACAGTCCGACCGGGAGTTCGAGAAACCGCCGAGCAAGGGTCTTTATGTGGCCTTCAAATACACCATCATTGAAAAAGAAACGGAGGTACAGATCGAAAGTGAATAGCTATCAAAAAATCGGATGGCTCGACCACGTCGAAGATGTCGAGACGGGCGAGGTCATCCAGGAAGGAACGCCGGTTAGTCAGACGAACATGAACCACATGGACGACGGCATCTTCGAGAACCGCGAAGCCGTCATTCTCCACGAGGCCCAGATCGCCGACGCGCAGAAAGAGATCAAAGTGCTGAAAGACGCCACCCTCAACAACATGACGAACAACGTCTTTCTCATCAATTTTGACTCCGTGAACTCCGTCGCGATCACCTCCGGCATCTATGACCCCGTGGCGAGAAAGCTCTATGTATAGGGTCGCTTGCACCCTCAAAGAAACAAGCTGCATACTCGGGAACTTTTTCGGCGAGCTTTGCCCGGTATGTGAAAGGTGTCGAGAACTCTCGGGCAACGAGCTCGTCCTTATGACCGCGAGCGGTCTCACTCTCGAAGGGAAGGACGTCCTTGTTATTGAGGGACACAGCTCCATCACAGGGGAGCCCGCAAAGGTAAAGCTCACCGACTACGGCTTCGAGTTCTTCGGGGACATCACCGAGATCGCCCGCATTAGAAATGCGAGGTGCTGCTACATTGGAACCGTCAATACTTCAAAAGAAGGCTGAAATCCTACTCGAACGGGATGTCTACCCCTTGCTCAAGAACTTCCCCCAGGCCGAAAAGTTTAGTTTGTCGCAGGAGATCAAGCAATCATGCTTCCGGCTGATCCGCGCGGCGGTCATGGCGAACAACCTCACCGTCGTCAAGAAGCGGCTCGAATGGCTGGACGAGGCGGACGCCGAGAAGACGCTCCTCCTCGTGCTGTTTGGAGTCGCCCGGACGCAGAAGTACATCACCGAGAAGAAAGTCCACGAGCTGCAAACGAAACTCAACGAGCTGGGGCGCATTATTGGAGGCTTGCAAAAGCACTTCATCAACAACCGATAAAAAAGTAAACCGCACCTACTTAGGGTTATCTCTGTATGGCGTCGAACCGCGCGAACCGTGGGTACAATTCGGCCCGCAACTGGAATTGGAACGACTCGTCCAATCGGAACGCGAACCTCGGTTTCCGCCCCGCCTTGTAGGTTATTACGTCATTCGCGGCTACGGCTTCGAGTGCGTGTCCTTGTTATACTTCAAGGGAGAGGTAATCCTTCGCCTTGTCTCTGACGGCGTAAAAACAGTGACGAACCTCCGGCCCGCCCTCTCGTATTGGGAGGCCGGGGCAAGTCTACAATGTGGGTATAAACCCGCGTCATAGGTGCCAAGCCGTTTCTGAAAAGGAAAGGATGCCACGATGACGAAATTCCCCTTATTTATTAAAACCGCGCAGAACATTAAACACCCGCCGATCCCACCGATCATGCCGCTTGCCACCTATGAGGAGGCGGTCGGCTACGAGAGGATAAAGGTCGGCTACAAGCAAGCCCTAAGAGGGCAAAGAAAGTACACCCGGGAGGCCGTCAAGTACGATCTTTTCCGGGAGAAGAACAACGTCGACCTCTGGCGCGAGCTCAAGAGCTCAAAGTACACGCCGGGCCCGTATCACTTCACCGTCATCACGGAGCCAAAGCGGAGAGACCTCTCCATCCCGAAGCTCCGCGACAAGGTGGTGCAGCTCGTCATCCACGAGGAGCTGCAAAACATGTTCCGGCCCGTGTTCATCAATGGCTCGTTTGCTTGCCAGTACGGGAGGGGCCCGATCCGCGCCGCCTTCAAAGTGCAGCACGACATGAGGGTCGCCCGTATGAAATGGGGCGACGACGTGGCCGTCATCAAGATCGACGCCCGGAAGTTCTTCTATTCCATCGACCGCGACCTGCTCAAGAAAATCCTTGCGAAGCGGTTCAAGAAGCTCAAGAAGAAGCACCCCGACATGTACGGGGATCTCCTTCGGTTTTACCGGCTTCTTTGCAAAGTGATTGACAGCTCACCGGAGGGCGAGAGAGGCATCCCGCTCGGGAATGTCAGCTCCCAGGACTTCGCGAACATCTACCTCAACGAGCTCGATCAATTTTGCGTCCGCTTCCTCGGCGCGAAGCTCTACACCCGGTACATGGACGACATTGTCATTATTGCACCGAGCAAGGAGATCGCCCGGGAGTGGCTGGCGAAGATCAAGGAGTTCCTCCGCGCGAGGTTACACCTTGACACCAACAAAAAGACAAAGGTTTTCTATATGCGGCAGGGCGTGAACGCCTACGGCTTCAAAATCAAGGCCACCCATTTAATGATCCGCACCGAGTCCAAGCGACGGGAGAAGCGGCGTATTAAAGCGATGGTTCGGAAGTTGAGGGAAGGCAAGATCACGCGGGCGGCGGTCGTCCAGGCGGTCAACTCGTGGCTCGGGTTCGCTCGGTGGGCCAGCGCCTACAACCTCGCGAAGAAGATATTCGCGCCCTACCGCTTCATTAAAACGGAAGGAGCGATCCCTTATGGCGCAATATCTCGGAACCGTCAAGCTCGGCGGCTTCTACAACAACGGCGCAATCCTCAAGCGGCCCACAAGGCCGTGGCGTAATGATACGACACCGTCCGGCGCGTCTGCTGCTGGCGACATCCCCTCGATGTCCGGCAGCATGGCGAACTATACCTTCGGGGACACCCCCAGCGCAGACGCGAACAAGCTCCAATGGGTCAAGATCAAGGACGGAGACAAGACCCTTCTCATTTGCGACCGCGTCATCCTGGTCAATGTCTCGTGGGACGATTTGAACGGGCAGGGCTACGTCACCGGCAAGACCGTCACCATCGACGGGGCAAAATACAAGTGCCGCCTCCTCACTGGCGGCAGCAATCGAAGGAATGGGGACTCCTACGCGGGAGGAACCCCGACCAACAACGAGTGGGACAGGTTCATCACCCGCGAGGAGGTCATCTCCGGCCTCCCTGCTCCGGTTTCCTCTGACCTGGACAGCAGCACCAACTCGACCGACCTCAACAGTGCCCATAACAAGTTTTGGAACTGGTTCTATGTGTACTCCTGGTGTCAAGAGACCTACGCGGAGGGGGCGTCGTTCCGCGCGCGCCGTGGGTACTCTTCGGCCCGCTCCTGGGATTGGAGCGACTCGTCCCGTCGGCGCGCGTACCTCGGTTTCCGCCCCGTCCTTGAAATTCTGAACACTGACCCCCTGATCTCTGACAGTGACCGCAATCTCGGAGATAAGAACCAGAACTTCACGATCGAGTACACGGTCGACGACGCCGACTCCGGCGACGTCCTCGCGGCGACGGAGTCGATTGATGGGCGAACGACGAAGTCGTTCGCCCCGACGCGAAAAGCAAAAAACACCATCTCGATCAACATCCGAGAGCACTCCCTCGGGAGCCACACGGTCAAGGTCGTCGTAACGGACGGCCAGGGCGGAACCGCTACTCGGACATGGACATTCACCCGAGTCAACTCCGCCCCGACCATTTCCGGCTCGGACACCAACCTCGGAGACAAGA
>OMAZ01000667.1_pt1 | contig 13515 bp, 6 predicted proteins | sample 1674131 | NCBI WGS metagenome assembly OMAZ01 (sample SAMEA103958147, study PRJEB25191) | human gut metagenome | biome: human-associated habitat [ENVO:00009003]; feature: intestine environment [ENVO:2100002]; material: feces | place: Germany | collected 2013/2015 | reverse complement strand
AGACGGATGCGCCCTTGGCCGCATATGATGAGAACGGGGACCGGCTGGAGGTGGACATCATCCCTTCCACCATGCATGTCTCGATCAGCGTGACGCAGCCGAAGAAGACCGTGCCGATCGAGGTCGTCCAGGTCGGGACGATGGAGGAAGGCCTGGCCATCTCCACCTGCACGCTCTCCGATGAGGAGATCACGCTGTATGCCAAGCAAAGCGTATTGGATCAGATCGATCATATCGAGATCTCGCTGCCGGTATCGAACATCACCAGCGATCGCACGCTGGCGATGCCGATCACGCTGCCGCAGGGCGTGACGCAGGCGAGCCTGAGCTCGGTCAGCGTCTCGGTCACGGTAGGCGAGCGGACCTCGACGACCTTCAGCGACGTCCAGGTGCGCCTGATCAATCAGGAGGCAGAGATCGACGGCATGCCGATCACGCTGGATCCGCGGACGGTGAGCGTCACCGTGAGCGGCAGCGAGGAGATGTTGCAAAATATCACGAAAGAAGATATCATGGTGACAGCTGATCTGAAAGGGATCACCGCGGCGGGCGAACGGCAGCTGACGCTGAGCGTGAGCGGGTCGAACCGCCTGGTGGAATATCAGCTGGAAACATCCGAGATCACGGTCACCGTGAGCGGTTGATGAAAGGATGAATGAAATGGGAAAATACTTCGGGACGGACGGTGCGCGCGGCCGCGTGAACAAGACGCTGACACTGGACATGGCAGTGCGCATCGGCCGTTATCTGGGATGGCATTACGGCAAGGGAAAACGCGCCCGTATCGTCATCGGAAAAGATACCCGCCTTTCCGGCGACATGTTCGAAATGGGACTGGCTGCCGGCGCGACCTCGACGGGCGCAGATGTATACCTGCTTGGCGTCTGTCCGACACCGAGCGTGTCTTTCCTGGTGCGTAGCGAATCATTTGACTGCGGCATCATGGTCAGCGCGTCGCATAATCCGTATCATGACAACGGCATCAAGCTCTTCAACAGCGAAGGCTGCAAGATGAATCCAGAGATCGAAGCAGAGATCGAGAGCTATATCGATGGAGAGATCGACGTGCCTTCTGCGCTGAATGATCATGTGGGCCGCGTGGTCAGCTGGAGCGAGGGGCTGAAGATCTATGAGGAATGGCTCATGGGCATCGTGGACGTGGACCTGAACGGGATGCGGATCGCCCTCGATCTGGCCAACGGCAGCGCGACGGCAACCGCTGCGCAGACCCTGCGGGCGATGGGTGCGCAGGTGGATGTCATCCACGGCGAGCCAAATGGCGTGAACATCAATACAGACTGCGGATCCACTCATCCGGAAAGCCTGCAGCGCATGGTGCGCGAGGGCGGCTATGACGTCGGCTTTGCCTTTGACGGAGATGCGGACAGGCTGATCGCCGTCGATGAGGAAGGCAGCCTGTTCAACGGCGACTATATCCTTTATGCCTGCGGGCGGTATATGAAGAAGAAGCGGCGGCTGGCACACAATATGGTGGTGACCACTGTCATGGCCAACCTGGGCCTGTATCACGCCTTGCGTGATCTGCAGATCGACTATGCGCAGACGGCGGTCGGAGACAAATATGTCTTTGAGTGCATGCAGAGCAACGGCTACAGCATCGGCGGAGAACAAAGCGGCCACATCATCTTCCTGGAGCATGCGGTGACCGGAGACGGTCTGTTGACAGCGCTGAAGCTGCTGGAGATCATGTGCGATGAGCACAAGTCGCTGAAGGAGCTGGGCAGCGAGCTGTTCATCTATCCGCAGCTGCTCGTCAATGTCGAGGTCCAGGACAAGAACCTGACGATGGCGGACGAAGGGCTGAAGGCGAAGATCGCCGAAGTGGAGGCGCAGCTCGGCGATGAGGGGCGCATCCTCGTGCGGCCAAGCGGGACCGAGCCGCTGGTGCGCGTGATGGCGGAGGCCCGCAGCGATGAGCTGTGCCATGACTATGTGTATCAGATCATCGATTTCATCAGGGACAATCAGCTGTGAACAAAGGGGGGATCATGTCGCGCATGGTCCTTTTTTTCATCACATCATTTGCGGTGAAGAAACATAAAATAACACTGATTTTTCTCTGACTTTTTGCTACAATAGAAACGAAGTCTGACATGATGCAGCAAGAAGGAAATTCAGGTGATGACGATGAAAAAGGTAATCTGTGTTGTAGAAGATGAGAAGGCGATCAACGATCTGGTCGCACAGTATCTGAAGAAAGAAGGATATGAGGTAAGGTCCTATTATACGTATGAAGAGGCGATCGCGCATGTGCAGGATGACGATGTGCACCTGTGGATCCTCGATATCATGCTGGATGATAAGAGCGGATTCGATCTGATCGAGGAGATCCGCCTGCAGGGAAGGGATATCCCTGTCATTTTCATGTCTGCCAGAGACAAGGAATTCGACCGCATCATCGGTCTGGAAAAGGGAAGCGACGACTATATCACGAAGCCCTTTTCTCCCAAGGAGCTCGTGCTGCGCGTGAACAACGTGATCAAGCGCGTCTATAAGAATGACAACAACCGCATTCAGATCGACGGCTATGAGCTGGATGAGGAACAGCGCAAGGTGTTCGCGGGCAGCGATGAGATCGATCTGACGACCAAGGAATTCGATCTGCTCATGATGTTCATCAAGAACAAGGGCATTGCCTTTTCGCGGGACAAGATCCTGGAAAACGTATGGGAAGAAAATTACTACGGCAGCGACCGTGTGGTGGATGACACGCTGCGCCGCCTGCGCAAGAAGCTGCCTAATCTCAACATCCATACGATCTACGGCTATGGCTATCGTCTGGGCTAGGCCATGAAGCGGTTTTCTGAATTTATCAAGCAGCTTTCGCTGTCACAGCAGCTGGCAGCGATCATCTTTTTTCTGATCTCGTTTTTTACGGCATTCTTCTTCATCTATCTGACCGGAAGCGTGGAAAATGTCATCCGGGAACAGATGTACACGACGCTGGATACTTCTCAGGATATGATCGTCGGCCTGTACAGCGGGCAGGACAGCAGCAACTTCACGCAGAGCCAGCTGCGCCGGGCGCTCACCAATTCCCAGATGCACCTCATCGTCGACATGGAAGAGGTCATTGCCGGGAGGGAGCCTCAGCTCCATTATATGAGCAGCGAGACCGATGCTGCATTGGTCAGGGAGGAGCTCAGCGAAAACAGCATGCTGGTGGAGAAGATGATCTCACAGGGCGTGACGATCTATCAGAACGGACTGACCAGCGCCACCCATGGTCATATGAAGATCAATGGACAAGAGTATTGTTACAGCGTGCGGCTGATGAACGACGGTTCGAGCAATGTCCTCATGTCGTATATGGATGAGGAGTATGCCCAGGGGGCCAAGGACATGATGATCAACAGCATCCTCTACATCACGGTGATGGCGTTCTGCTTCATCTTCCTGATCCTGATGCTGTGGGTGATCACGCTCATCCATCCGCTCAACCAGATCCGCAATTACATCGAGAAGATCAAGGCGGGCAAGGAAGCGACGCTGAAGCTCAATCGCAAGGATGAGATCGGCGAGCTGGCAGACGCGCTGGTGAGCATGCGCGAAGAACTGCAGAAGCAGGAGAAGACCAAAGAGGAGATGATCCATAACATCTCTCATGACCTGAAGACGCCGATCGCGACGATCAAATCTTATGGCGAAAGCATCAAGGACGGCATCTATCCGTATGAGACGCTGGAGAAGAGCGTGGACGTCATCATCGAAAACGCGGACCGTCTGGAGGCCAAGGTGCACAGCCTGCTTTATATGAACCGGGTGGAATATCTCATCTCGCAGGATAACAACGGCGCGGTCACGAATATGAAGGATGTCGTGGAGAAGGTGCTGCTCAACATCGCGGTCATCAAGCCAGACATCCGCATCGAGACCGAGCTGGAGGAGATCACCTTCGAGGGCCTGGAAGAAAGCTGGCGCGTGGTGGTGGAAAACATCCTGGAAAACGCGCAGCGCTATGCGCAGTCTGTCATCACCATCCACCTGAATGAGCAGGAGGGGCTGACGATCGCCAACGATGGCCCGAGCATGGATGAGAGCCGCATCGAGACGCTGTTCAAGCCGTTTGAGAAAGGTGAGGGAGGCCGCTTCGGCCTAGGGCTGTCGATCGTGGCTAAGGTCGTTCGGGCAAATCACTATGAGGTGCGCGGGGAAAATACCGCCGACGGCGTGATCTTCCGTATCTATCGCGATCAGCCTAAGAAACCGAAACCAAAAACAGAGCGGCGCAGCAGACAGCGCGGCATCAAAAATAACAATGAAGCTTGAACAACAGGGAGCGCTGTACCTGACTGCGATCAGGAGGCGCTCCTTTTCTAATGCGCCGGGCAGCGCATCGAAAAAGGCGGATATACCGTTGACAAAAATATACAGATAAATTATAAAAATACAACAGTGCAGACTATAATTTAGGCGTTTATAAACATATATCATAATAGTGAAAAAATACTGATAAATTTTTACTTTTTTTGTGGGGAAATGTGTGAAAGGGCTTTCTTGTTGTGTTACAATGTCTTTGGTGGATAACAGCTGAACGATTTCAGTGTTTCCAATGAAGACCTTGAAAATTCGCGGTGACGGGGATGAGCGCAGTGAGTAACGATCAGCCAACTTTCATTTAGAATGATGCCGGTAGCTGCGAAGAAGGGAAGAAGGAGGAATGCGGGAAAACAGCGAACGACATGATCAATGGGAGAAGAAATAGATAGAGAAAGGAGAAAAGGATGTTTAAGAAGCTTGTATCGATCGGACTTAGTTTGATGATGATGCTTGGAGTGACAGGTTACGCACCAGTGAGCGTGCAGGCCGCTGACGATGGACATCTGGGAAGCGTGACGTCAGTAGAAGTCGACGCGGACGATAAGAACATCGTGTGGGTGACCTTCGATAACGGATATCAGGGAAAGATCACTTTCCTCGATAACGATATCTTCCGTTACAATGTCGATCCGAGCGGACAGTTCAATGAATACGCACAGGTGCATAACGGTTATCCGGACACGGCGAAGATCCAGCAGTATCCGGATTCATCCGATGCTTACTCACATCCTGAGGCAAGTGTTCAACAGAACGGAAACAGTTATGAAATCAAAGCGGGCAATGTGACCATCAGCTTTGATGAAGCTGCCAGGATGAGCATCAAGGCAGGAGATAAAACAGTCATGGAGGAAGAGGAATCACTGGATTTCCAGGGAGCACGCACCGTGCAGACGCTGGTCAAGCACGACGCGACAAACTATGATCCTTCACTGCCTGAGAACTTCTTCGGCGGCGGAACGCAGAACGGACGCTTCGTGCACACCGGCAATGTGATCAACATCAGTAATGAAAGCAACTGGGTGGATGGCGGTGTCGCATCACCGAGCCCGTTCTATTACACGACCAACGGCTATGGTGTATTGCGCAATACGTACATGGATGGAAGCTATGACTTCGGATCCACGGATGCCAGCACCGTGACGGCAAGACACAATGAGAATGAGTTTGACGCATATTATTTCGTGTCTGACGCGGCGGACGGAAGCAGCGTATCTCAGGATCTGCTGCAGGGATACTTCAAGGTAACCGGAAATCCTGCGCTGCTGCCGATGTATGGATTCTATCTTGGCCATCTGAACGCGTATAACCGTGACGCATGGTCTGATTCCAGCGCTGACGGCGGAACAAAATGGGAAATCAAAGGCAATGGCGCTTATGATGAACCAGGCGATGTGACATATGAGAACGGCGGAACCGGTTATGTCATCCAGGCCAATCAACAGGCTGAGACACTGAACGGCTATGGCCCGAGCGTTTCGACCGACAATGTGCCGGATGGCGTGACATATTCCTATAAATATTCCGCACGCGCGGTATTGGATGAATATAAGAACTATGACATTCCGCTCGGATTCTTCCTGCCCAACGATGGTTATGGCGCAGGCTATGGTCAGAATGGCTACAACATGACCGGCGGCGTAAATCCGGATGGCACCAGCAGTGAAGCGCGTCTGGCAGCGGTAGCGGCCAACGTCGCCAACCTGAAGGACTTCGTCGAGTTCGCTGATGAGAACGGCGTGGCCACCGGTCTGTGGACACAGAGCAACCTGACACCAGATTCCAACAATAACACGTACTGGCATATCCTGCGAGACTTCAATGCAGAGGTAAAAGCAGGTGTGACGACGCTGAAGACCGATGTCATGTGGGTAGGTTATGGTTATTCCTTCCAGCTGAGCGGCGTGAAGCAGGCTTATGATATCATCACGACGATGACGTATGAGGATGGCCGAAACAACACCCGTCCGAACATCATCTCACTGGATGGCTGGGCCGGGTCACAGCGTTACAATTCGGTATGGACCGGAGACCAGACGGGCGGAAACTGGGAGTACATCCGTTTCCATATTCCGACATTCATCGGACAGTCGATGAGCGGAAACCCGAACATCGGCAGTGACATGGATGGTATCCATGGCGGTGCGCCGATCATCGCGACCCGTGATTATCAGTGGAAGAGCTTTGCGCCGCAGATGCTCGACATGGATGGCTGGGGCACATACGCAAAGATGCCGTACGCGCATGGCGATCCATATACTGGCATCAGCCGCATGTATCTGAAGCTGAAGGCACAGATGATGCCTTATACGTACACGAACGCGTATGCGGCAGCGAACATCGATACAGGCAATGGCGATCAGGGCCTGCCGATGGTGCGCGCGATGCTGCTGGAGTATCCGGAAGAAGCGGCAGCATATACAGCAGCTTCCATGTATCAGTACATGTGGGGCGAGAACCTGCTCGTCGCGCCGGTATATCAGGATACCAACATCGATGAGATGGGCAATGATGTACGTGACGGCATCTATCTGCCGGGCGGAGAAGATCAGATCTGGATCGATTACTTCACCGGCGAACAGTACCGCGGCGGACAGACGCTGAACAACTTCGACGCGCCGATCTGGAAGCTGCCGCTGTTCGTGAAGAACGGCGCGATCATCCCGATGTACGCTGAGCACAATTCGGCGGACATGGACGCGGAAGATGGCGTGGACAAGACGCAGCGCCTGATCGAGTTCTGGCCGGCAGGCGATACGTATTTCAATACGATCGAAGATGACGGCGAGTACATCGAGAACAACACAGATGATTCCGATAAGGAATATGGCGTGATCGACAACATCAGCTATGGACCGCATGTAGAGACGAAGTATACATCCAGCGTGGATGGCACGACAGCTACCCTGACGGCAGAGAAGTCGACGGGAAGCTATGAAGGTTATGATCAGAATAAGGATACGACCTTCATCGTACACGCAAGCGAGAAGCCGGCGGCATTGGCAGCGTACAATGGCGATGCGGAGCTGGAAGAAGTCGTGGCAGAAAGCAAGGAAGCGTTCGATGCGGCAGAACCGGCCGAAGGCACATTCGTATCTTACTATGACGCATCACCGGCGATCGATACCTATGCATCCGCAGAGGAGACGAACCTTGCGGAGATGGTGAAAGATGTGCGCTCTACCGGAAAGCTGTATGTGAAGTTTGCGAATACGGATTCACAGGCGAACGCGCAGAAGCTGGTCATCAGCGGCTTTGTCAACGACGGCAAGCTCAGTTCCACAGAGCTCAATCCGGATCTTGAGGCACCGGTGCTGAGCGAGAACGAGGAAGCGAAGACGGCGACGAGCATCACGGTACAGTGGGATGCAGTCGAGAATGCGGATTCCTATCAGGTGCTCGTAGACGGAATGCCAAGCGATGACATTCCGGCTGATAAGCTGCAGAGCGTCCTGGCAGGCGGCACGAGCTTCACGCATGCTGGTTTGGAATACACTTCTACGCATACGTACCGCGTACGCGCAGTGAATGAGGATGGATATTCCGAATGGAGCAACGTGGTCAGTGCGACGACGAAGGATGATCCGTTCCTGAATACGCCGACGCCGCAGGATATCGACTGGACCGGAAACATCTGGGGCAATCATGGTGCGGATCTCGCGTTCGACCAGATCTTCCAGATGGGAGACGGCGGATTCCATTCCAACAATGGCGGCATCAATGAAAAGCTGACCGTAGATTATGGCAATGCTTATCTGTTTGATAAGATCGAGTATTATCCGCGAGATGATGCCGGCAATGGTACGGTGACCAAGATGCTGGTCGAGACCAGCCTGGACGGCGTGCATTGGATCCAGCATGGACCGGATACCGACACAGATGGCAGAAAGGTGAACAACTTTGCGGCGGACAACACGATGAAGACGATCGATCTGAGCGATCCGAACACGGGAAGCGATACGATCGGCGCGCGTTACATCCGCTTTACCGCATTGGAGTCAGTAGGTACGTTCTTCTCCGCAAGCGAGATCATGCCATATGCCGTTGCAGGTGAGAATACGCCGGGCAGCGTATGGAGACCGTTTACTGTTGGAAACATCACCAGCGTAGGTACAGCTGATGCAACACTTGCTACTTTCCAGCAAATGTATCAGAAAGAGTCTTCCGCACATGGATCTTACAAGAATCCAAATTGGGTAGGTGAGATTCAGAATCAGTATGGTGATATCAACTTTAATGGTATCTCTGATATCTATGACTATGCATACACTGCATTCAGAGTTGATGGCGGAACGACGAAGACCGGAAGCGTATCGGGAAAGATCACGCTGCAGAGCGATAAGGATGTCATCGCGGCTGGTGAAGAGTTCACCATCAGCGTGACTGCTGATAACGTACGCAATCTGAACGCGTATGGAACGATCATCAACTATGATCCGGAGAAGGTCGAGTTCGTCGCTGAGCAGTATCTGAACACAGGCGATATGTACACGCAGGGCATGACAGGCAACATCGTCTATGATGATGGCACAGCTTATGTCAACCACAATGCGATCAATATGGGCGACAAGGACCTGCTCAATGGATCGATGGTATTGTCCACGATCACGATGCGGGCAAAAGAAGACATCACGCTCAATGGCATCAGCGATGTCAATGACGAGAACTTCATCATTGATCTGTCTACCGTGACCATGATGGGGCCGGACTACAGTACGATCGAAAGCACCAATGAAGACATCGTGCAGATGATCGATTTCGGCTATGATGATTTTGATATCACGATGACCAATGAGTTCTTGCCAACAGATGATGGCACGAATGTAGAAAAGTTGATCCAGGGCGGATCACAGGCTGCATACCAGAGACTGTTCGATGGCAACATCAGCCGTGATTTCGAGCTGCTGTATGATATCGAGTCCAACTGGGATGAGAACAAAGAGCTGCCGGAGTATGTCGAGTTGCCGATCACGATGCATCTTGATCTGAAGGAAGCATCGCTGGTCGATCAGGTCAAGGTCTACAATGCAAACCGCGCGAACGGTTACCTGCTCAGTGCGAAAGCACAGCTGGTCTACACTGACGGCACGACGAGCGATGAGATCGCGATCGATGAAGAACAGTCGATCTATGAATTCAACTTTGAACCGACCAAGCTGGTGGATCGCATCGACATCACCTTTGTAGACGCGACCCATACGCATCCGACCAGAAGCAACATGTTGACGCTGGCCGAGCTGGAGATCACCGGTCATGTTCCGGCGGATTCGGATAAGGCAGCCCTGCAGGCAGCAGTCACTGCGGCCGAGCAGATCGATACGTCCATCTATACGGATGAGACAGTCGCGGTCTTTGAAGAAGCGCTGAATGAGGCCAAGGCAGTATTGGCCAATGTCGATGTGAAGCAGGATGTCGTAGATGCCGCAGTCGAGAAGCTGCTGGCAGCCCAGGAGGCACTGGAGCGCAAGGACGGCGCGTTTGCCTTCGAATATGACGACTTCACCTTCACGATGACCAACGCGTTCCTGCCGAGCGATGACGGCACGAATGTCAATAAGCTGATCCAGGGTGGATCGGCGGCATCTTATGGCAAGCTGTTTGACGGCGCATATGGCCGTGACTTCGAACTGCTTTGGGATGTCAGCAGCAACCATGATGAAGACGGCGAGCTGCCGGATTATGTAGAACTGCCGATCACGCTGCATATGACGCTCAACGAGCCGGCATATGTCGATGATGTGACGGTCTATAATGCGAACAAGGCCAATGGTTATCTGACCAGTGCCAAGGCACAGCTGGTCTACACAGATGGCACGACGAGCGATGAGATCGTGATCGACAGCGAACAGGAAGCATACACCTTTACGTTCAACAGCGATAAGACGGTCGAACGCATCGATGTCACCTTCCTGACAGCGGATAGCACATCTGATACCCGGATGAACATGCTCACGCTGGCAGAGATCACCGCGAACGGACGCAAGGTCATGGGAGAAGACACACCGGACAAGAGCGTGCTGGAAGCAGCGATCGCAGAAGCTGAGCAGGTAGATACTTCCCTGTACACGCCGCAGAGCGTGGCAGCGTTCACCGAAGCGCTGAACGCGGCAAAGGCCGTAAATGAAGATGCAGAGGCTACTCAGGAAGCGATCGATCAGGCAGTGAACGATCTTGCGGCAGCGAAGGCCGGACTGGTCGAGCGCGCAGACAAGAGTGAGCTGAACAGAGCGATCACGGCCGCCAATGCGGTAGATACGGAAAACTGCACGGATAACAGCGTAGCAACGCTGAAGGAAGCACTGGCAGCGGCAAATGCCCTGCTCGATGATGAGAACGCATCGCAGGATGCAGTCGACGCAGCAGTCAGCGCACTGGATGAGGCCGTTGCTAACATGGTCGCCAAGGCAAGCGATGCGGCAATGAACGCATTGCAGCTGCTGGTGGACAACGCCAACGCCATGAGAGATGACTACAGCGAGGAAGAATTCGCCGATGTGCTGGCAGCGATCAATGAAGCACAGGCATTGCTGGATGATCGCGGCAATACGACACCGGGCCAGATGGTCAGTGCTACGCTGAAGCTGTCCGAGGCGATCCGAGACCTGAACGCAGAAGAGAGCGTAGATGCGCTGAGAGCGGACGTACAGGCCACGATCGACTTCATCAATGAGCATATCCTCACTGATGTGGAAGGCATCCGTCCGGGCAAGGTGACAGAGCTGAGGGAAGCTGTAGAAGCTGCGAAAACAGTGCTTGAAAAGGCAGACGCGAGCGCAGATGAGCTCAAGGCAGCCAATGAAGCGATGACGAAGGCCGTACACGAGCTGTGGGAGATCGTGACGAAGGATGAGCTGAACGCGATGATCACAGCAGGTGAAGGTTATCTGGAAGGCGAATACACGCAGGAAAGCAAGGATGCCCTGCAGAGCGCGATCGACGCGGCCAAGAACGTGGCAGCGAATGAAGACGCGACCGTGGCAGAGGTAAGCGGAGCGATCAGTGCGATCGCCGACGCGATTGCGGGACTGGAGCGCGAGACGCTGGATACCTCCGCGCTTGAACACGAGATCGAACTCGTGAGCGAGATGCTGAAGAACATCGATGACTATATTCCGAGCACCGTAGAGGGACTGGAAGACAAGCTGAACGAAGCGAAGGAAACGCTGACGAACGCCACGACCCAGGCGGAGATCGATGAAGCGACAGAAGCGCTGAGAGAGGCACGTCTGAATGCCAGAACATACGCGGACAAGGAAGCGCTGCAGGAAGCAGTCAATGCCGCGAACAAGCTGGATCTGAGCCTGTATACGGCAGAAAGCCGTGCAGCGGTAGAAGCAGCCGTGAACAATGCCAAGAGCGTGCTGGCGAATGAGCTGGCGACGCAAGAGGAAGTCGATAAAGCATTGGAAGAGGTCAATGCGGCAGTCGACAGCCTGGTGAAGGCTCCGGCAGGAAGCACGAATGCGGATCAGAGCAATACGGGAACCGTGAACACCGCAGGAGCAATGGGCGCATTGATGCTCATGGCAGCTGCAGGAGCGATGGTGATCGGATACAGAAGAAAGAGAAGCTAGTCTTCTGATGACAGAATAGCCTGCTGTCTGAATAAACCAGCAATTATCGAGTAATTGCGAAGGGACTGGAAAGAGGGCTGGGCTTCCACGCATAGAGCGGGATCTGATATAGATCCTGCTCTTCGTATTATAGAATGGGAATGGAGTGCAGATATGAAGAAAAAAATAATGATATATCTCAGTCTTTGTCTGCTGATCCTGACGGGATGCATGGGTGGTAAGACATATCCTGAGATCAAACTGGATCCAGGAAATGGGGGAGTCAAGTCTATCTCCATGGATGATGCGATTGCCAAGAAAGATAATGGAGAAAACTTTTTGTTGATCGTCACACAAAGCAATTGCCTATATTGCATGGATTTTTTTGCACAGTCAGATGACTATATAAAAGAAAAAGGTATCATGTTGTGGTGCATCATATTAGATGAAGAGGACTACAGCGAGCAGCAAAATTTGAAATTGGTTCATGAGCATTTCGGTGATTTCAGTTCAACGCCATCCCTTTATTATGTAGGGGAAGGTACGACGCAAGATACTTTGTTATCAAGTGAACAGGAAGTCAGCCTGGAAAGCTATAAGAAATGGCTGAAAGAAAATCATATCGTAGAATGATGGGATATCCTGAGAGGTTGTGATCACGAAAAGAGACTCCTATGCAGGATATCATATCAAGACCGGGATGTTTATCCTGGTCTTTTATTTGAGCGGTATTGTCTACAAGCAAGTGGAGAATGATTGCTGTGTTGGTGTTTATCACGGCCGTCAGACGCTGGTCAAAATAAGAATGATCATCGAAAGGCAGGACCCGAAGGAAGAAGTGCCGACCCCTAAATTACGATCATTGATGCATTTTTTAGAAAATGGTCGCTGTGTGAATTAGATCGTGCAAGTCTGCTTGTGCATAATTAGATATTCTATAAATAGAACCCGCAGTTGATGATTGTCGCGTGCTTTCTTATCGAACAGATTCCTGATTTCGGACACTCAGAGAATGTGTCTGGTCGTGTTTGCCGTGTCACAAAGTCTTATTCATCGTCATCTTCTGACACCATCCGGCATAGACTCTCTCTGGGAGGAATCAGATGGAAACATTTTGCGGTGTCCGCTGTCATCTGCAGCGCCTTGGTCAGGGAGATGGGGTCATCCTGCTGCATGGCTGGGGACAGGACATGCGGATGATGCGCTTGATCCAGAATGAGCTGAAGGACCATTACCGCGTGGTGAACCTGGATCTGCCGGGGTTCGGGGAGAGCGGTGAGCCCAGCGCGCCATGGGGGATCGAGGAGTATGCCCGCTTCATCCATGAGATCGCTGAGCATGATCATATGGAAGCGCCGATCTTGATCGCACATTCGTTCGGCGCACGCATCGCCATTCGCTACGCTTCGCGTTATCCGACAAAGAAAATGGTGCTCAGCGGTGCGGCCGGCATACGCGCCCCACTGTCGTGGCAGCGGCGGGCGAGCCAGCACTGGCATCATCTGAAGAGGCGGATGGGCATGCGCGGCTCTGCGGGCAGCCCGGATTATCAGAAGGCGAGTCCGATCATGAAACAGGTGCTGGTGCGGGTGGTGAACGAAGATCTCAGCCCGGACCTCTCTGC
>OMAZ01000659.1_pt1 | contig 13736 bp, 15 predicted proteins | sample 1674131 | NCBI WGS metagenome assembly OMAZ01 (sample SAMEA103958147, study PRJEB25191) | human gut metagenome | biome: human-associated habitat [ENVO:00009003]; feature: intestine environment [ENVO:2100002]; material: feces | place: Germany | collected 2013/2015 | reverse complement strand
CTGCAGCTTGAAATAGTCAGATATTTTAAAGTAAATTATCAAAAATTAATTTTGATAAAATATGCCTTTTCCCGTTGTTTGCTATTTTACCCAGAACGGCAGCACTGTCAAGGGTGGCTCCGCCATCAGCAACGCTGACTTGCCCTTGACAGTGCTGCCGTTCTGGGTTATGGTCGGACAAGGGAAAAAGGCTATAATCATGGAGTTTTTTTCTTGTAAATAACTTTTCCTGTGTTATCTGTTTCATGAGAGTAGCCAAGTGCGGATGAAAAGAAATATCCGCGTTTTTCCTGATCATGGAGAAACGTAATTAAAAGCTGAATATCTTCATCCTGCAATGGAAAGCCCAGGACAGATTCTACCGCGCCACCGATGACTATTTTTCGGTGGGTATCTTTTTTCCTTTTTTCTGCAGATTGTTTTGCTTTTAATGCTTTTTCCTGAGCTTTTAATTGCGCTTGTTTTTCTTGGAGTTTTGCAATCCGTTCTTCCAGTGTTAATGCTGCCATATTTGGAAAAACCTCCTTTACAAATCTTTTATTATTCTATTGTACTATGCAAAGTTGAAAAGAGCAAATATTAGTGTTATAGTTTGGATAGATCTATTCGAATGAAATGAGAATAGCGCACTTATAGACAACCAGAGGTTATCTTATAAGTGCGTTCTCCGAAGGCTCTCCGAGGGGCACTCCGTGCAGGCACCTACGCGGTGAGCGGTCTTGCAGACAGCATATAGGAGGTATTATATGTCAATATATCATTGTAGTATACAAATCATTGGACGGAGCAGCGGAAGAAGTGCAGTGGCTGCTGCAGCATATCGTACAGCTGAAAAGCTGGAGGATAAAGAGACCGGTCTGACACATGATTACACAAAAAAGCAAGGCGTTGTGCATCGTGAAATTATGTTGCCGGAATATGCTCCGGAAGAATATAAAAATCGTGAAATCTTATGGAATGAAGTGCAGAAAATCGAAAAGAGATCAAACGCACAGTTAGCCAGGGAAATAGAAGTTGCACTCCCAAGAGAGTTATCGAGGGCTGACCAAATGATTGCAGTAAGGGTGTATGTGCAGATGAATTTTGTTGAAAAAGGGATGTGCGCGGACTGGGTGCTGCATGATAAAGGGGATGGGAACCCTCATGCGCATATCATGCTTACTACCCGACCGATCAGGAAGAATGGACAATGGGGAACGAAAGAAAAAAAATCGTACGCACTGGATGAAAATGGTCAGCGTATTCCAGTCATTGACCCAAAGACGGGTCAGCAGAAAGTTGACAGTAGAAACCGAAAACAGTGGAAACGGGAAACGGTACAAGCAAATGATTGGAATAGCCCGAAAAAGGCGGAAGAATGGAGAAAAGCCTGGGCGGACTGTTTAAATGCGCTTCTGCCGGCGGAAAAGCAGGTAGATCACCGGAGTTATGCCAGGCAGGGAATTGAACAGGAGCCGACGATCCATGAGGGATATACAGCCAGAAAGAGGGAAAAGCAGGGGAAAGCAGCTGACCGGTGCCAGATGAACCGGGAGATCCGGAGCCGGAACGCACTGCTGCAGCAGCTGCAAGCGAAGATCAAGGAGATAGCTGCCGAACTGGCGGAGCTGATGAGGAAAGGAGAAGCATTCTATGAGCAACGGATCAAGCGGCTATTCATACACCGAACTGAAACAATTGGTGGAGTATATGGAGATGCTGGAGAAGGAAAACGAAAGGCTCAGAAAGGAGAACGAAGAACTAAACGAAGAGAACGAGGATCTGAACAAGGAGAACGAGCAGCTGAACAGAGAAAATGGGATGCTGCAGAACGAAGTCCGGAAGTGGCGGGAGCAGTGGAAGATGAACCAAGAGTATCTTTAGGCTCAGAAAGCGCGAAAATGCCACTTAATGGCGATTTTAGTGATAAAGGCGTAGAATATGTCATTGAACAGATAAAAGAGCAAATAGAGGCTTTACAGAAGCTTGAAGAGGGAATGCAGGATGATCTTCAGAAAGCAAGGAAATTTTTAAGCGAGCAACCGGAAGTGCAGCCAGAACATAAGACCCCAAAACGGAGAACCGGTCCGAAAAGATAAAGTGTCAAAAATTAATTTTTGAAAAATATAGTTGAAAATGATCAAAAATAATTTTATAATAATCACAAGAAATTAGTATCAAAAATTAATTTTTAATAAAAGGAGAACGATTATGAAAGATGAATATTATCAGGAATTGAAACAAGAAATCCGACAGCTGAGAGAGGAAAATGATGCATTGAAAGCAGAAATCGCAAAGCTGCAAGCGGAACTGCACAAGCCTTCCAAAGCTGGAAGGAAAAGTTTTGATCAAAAAATGGTACAGCAATACAGTCAATTTCGGAAGTTGATCGATGCAGGGAAATCCCGGGAAGAGATTATGGCAGCTATGCAGATCAGCATAGCTACCTACTACCGATATCAAAAAATGTATCAGGAATTGGAAGGCGAGGATCAGTCGATCACAGGTACTCAGACTATGGGACAGTTCCGGATCATGCAGTGGGTAAAGAAAAATTATGGGAGCAGTGTGAAAGTGAAATTTACTGGTCGCAATGCAGCAACCCTTTATGAAAAGCAGGGCGGTCAGCTGCAGTTGCTGTATGATCCGGAGAAAAAAGAAATTATTATAAAAAAAAGTGAAAGGTTTTAAGGCGTGATGACATATTCGCGAAAAAGTCAAAATTTAGTGCGATGTTGAATTGGGTTCCCAAGCATCGAGAAGCTTTTTTTGCATATCCTCTGGAAGATCTTTGATAGATTCCCAGTATTCAAGAAATTTATCAAGGTCTGGATCTTCATCCGGAAGAAATTGCGGATAATCAGAGTAAAGCTGGTAGATCAGACCGCCAGCCTGCATACGATTTACAATTTTTTGACATTGCTTAAATAAATCTTCGGTCATGGGGATTGTTTTATTCCATGCTGCGACAGCCTGATCGGGTGCAAACAATTGGAAACATACAAAGTCGAACTCATTTCCCTGTAATGTCTGAATGAGTGAGAGAAGCTTGTGGCGTGTATCGGCATCAAATTCGAGAAAATGATTGAAAAGGCCAGTGTATGATTGCATAAAATACCTCCTATCCACCTGTCTTTAACTAAAGGGGTATAAAGACAGGGCAATAATGATATCTTTATAAAGAGATTGTAATAAATCTAAACTTGTTGTCAAGAACGATGACAGGAGCGGATTTCATGGAATACGGATATATCAGAGTGAAAGTTGAGGAAATGCGGCTTAAAAAGGGAATCAGTAAGAATAAACTGTGTCATGCAGCAGAGTTGGAAAGAAAACAGTTAAATGCTTACTGCAGGGAGGACATAGTAAGAGTTGATCTTGGCGTGCTGGCAAGAATATGCACTGCGTTGGACTGCAGTGTAAATGATTTACTGGAATTTGTACCAGGCAAGGAAATCCTATAATAGCGAATTCAGAGGTGTTGACAGGGAGGTCAGCACCTGTTATTTTAGGTAAAAGGTAAAAAAACTATATTGACACATTACGCCGCTTTCTATAATATAGTGGCTTAATGGGGAGGGAAGTATGGCAAGGGATAAGCAGCTCAAAGATGAGCCTATCGAATATCAGAAGCAGCAATACGATGAAAAAAATATGGTTCTTGGACAGTTCGGAGAGCGGCTTTCTGCTGTTGATCTGTATGAGGATATTTTTGATGATCTGGAGATGGTTATGCCGATCGTGATTATTGATGAAGAAGAGCAAAAACATATAGTAAAAATGAGCATATATGAGGCGATCGAGCATGCAGAGGGCAGAAATGATGTGCTTATGGGGGGAACGACATATTTTAATAACTTCATCAGCAAAGCAACAGCCCAGAATATCCATGCTTTTATTATCGATATGGACAACGTCTATTCTGGTGTACTTCTTCGTTCTTTACAGCATGATTGGAAGCTGGAGACAGACGAAGAGATCCCTATGCCGACTTATATTGTGAATAGCGGGTTAGGGTTGCATCTTTATTTTGTTCTGGAGCATCCATTGCCATGTTATCGGTCACAGATCGCACAGATAGACCAACTTTATAGACGGCTTGCGGTCATGGAGACAACGAAAAGGGTTTATCTTCGTAAATCGGTCCAATGGTTTGGTCAGGATTTTCGCATGGCAGGCGGCAACGGTAAAAATGGATGGGAAAATACGGTTTTCCGGGTAGGTGAAAAATGGAATGCTGATAAGCTTGCAAAGGCGGTAGGGCTTGAAAATGTCCATTTTTTACATGAGGGTGAGCCAAGACCGAAGCTAAAGAAAGAAAAACATGCAAAAAAGCGCGGTCAGCTCAGACAGGGTTATTATATCAATCCAAGGGTATATGAAAGTTCTGTTGAACGGTGTAAGAGTGAAACCCATGAGGGAAACCGCTATCTGTCCATGTGTGCGCTGTCTGTCCTTGCGTGGAAGTGTAATATTCCGGAAGAAACCCTTGAAGCCGATTTGTTGAGCCTTATCCCGATTTATAACCGCAATGCGACCAAGCAGATTAAGAAAAAAGAGATTTATTCGGCTATGAAAATGTATAACCCAAAGGCAATGGAAACGCCGAAGGAACGTTCTGAGGATTGGCTAGGGTGGAATTTTAAAGTTACAAAGCGGAACGGCAGAAAGCAAAGAGACCATGTAAAGGTTATGAATACTATGAAAGCTCTCAAAAAGCAGTTAGGAGAAGAAGTGAAGGAGGGAAGACCGAAAGGAAGCGGAACTGCAGAGCAGACTGTCCGGGAGTGGCAAATGCTGCATCCAGAAGGAAGAAAAGTAGACTGTATTAGGGAAACAGGATTGAGTAAACCGACAGTTTATAAGTGGTGGAAGGAGTGGAATCATGGGAAAAACGGTGAAACATAATAACCTGCTGTCATTTAAGAAAGCGCAGGAAGGGGACTATAAAAAAATGTCCTTTGTATGTAGGGGATGCACAATGAGGGGACGGGAGCAGATTTGGCAAGGATTTATCAGCAGTATTGCAGGTAAGTGGGATCAGGAAAATGATAACTCATATATGACACTAGAAGAGGAGCCGGAAAACCGGTATGATCCGAATGCGATTATGGTTGTCTGCAGAGGGGAGTTTTTCGGGACAATGGGCTATGTAGGGAAAGAGTACACAAAAGCAGTGAAAGAAGTTTTGGATAGATGTGAATGTTATCGTTTGGATATGGAAGATGATCAGGAATGTGGAAACAGGGAAATAAATTTGGTTCTTATATGGAAATAAATTATCGAAATTAAAAATGATAAAACTGTTGATATACGGACGGGGATATGATACAACATTATCATAGTTAATTATGATAATATTGTGCGGAGGATGAAAGTATGGCGGTGGAGACATTACAGGAGAAAAATAAGCGGCTCACAAAGGAAGTCAAGGAGTTAAAGCAGTCTATCCAAGAATTAACAGAGATTATGATGAAAAAAGATAAGCTGATTGCGGATATGAGAGGGCAGGCAGAGGGGGATTTCCTGACGTCCCCAACATATCAGCAGATGTGCGCACAAATCAAACGTTTAGAAGCAGAATTGGCTCTTTTCAAGATGCGGGATGAGACATTGGAGAAGCGATGCCAGGAATTATCCGAACGTCTTTCCGGACAGGAAGTAAAGCAGCATATCCATAATGAGCGCGGCGCTGGACGGAAAAAGCTTCTGGATGAGGGAGAGATTGCGAAGTTTAGAAAAATGGTGCTGCAGGATCACGACCGTCAGCAGATCATGCAGGCAATGGGGATCAGCCAGGCAACCTATTACCGTTACAAAAGAAATATTTCTCAAAAATAATAATGATAAATGAGGAAATAAAATGAAGACAATCAAGCAGATCGCTGACGAGCTGGGGGTAAGTAAGACCGCTGTAAGGAAAAAAATCGAAAACTTAGGTTTGCAGTCAAGTTTGCGAAAAAACGGAAACCAGTTTGCGATTGATGAACACCAGGAAGCCTTGATAAAACAGGCTTTTTCTGAAAAATCGCAAACCGAAATCGAAAACCAATCGCAAACTAAAACGCAAACCGAAAACCACGAAGTTGGCGATTTAGTTTGCGTTTTACAGGCAACTATCGACACGCTGCAAGGGCAGCTTGAAGTAAAAGACCGGCAGATTGCAAAGCTGACTGAGGCCCTGGTAGCCGCCCAGCAGACAGCGGCAGCGGCCCAGGCACTCCACGCGGGAACAATGAAGCAACAGCTTCTTTCCGGGGAGAGTGGAGCGGATCAGCAGGAGCCGGAACAGAAAAAAAGCTGGTTTTCAAAAATTTTTGGTGGTAGATAGGAAACAAAAGGACATTTTTTTCGTCACTACAAGTAGGAAAGGCGGTGTGATACAATGAAGAAAATTGCTCTTATTTTATGTTTGGTATTAGTGGCGTCTTTTGTATTAAGTGGGTGTAACAACAGTGATAGTATCATTACTCTCGAAGATAGAGAAGTTGGAAAAATAGAAATACAATCAGGAAATACGGGAGAAACGGTAGAGGTCACCGAAGAAGAAGTAATTTCGCAAATTGCTGATATACTGTCATTAGAATTTGAAAAAGGTGAGAAAAGTAACGACAGTACAGGGTGGAGTTATTCAGTAAGGTGGTATGATACAGAAGGGAAACAGATAGACACTGTTGTAATAATGAATGATGGAACTATTGAGAAAGACGGATATTTTTGGAAAACATCTAAGGACAACATAGAACTATCTGTATTTGATGAATTAGTAACGAAGCATTCCTCCGAGCTGCCACTTGAATGGGACAAAATTCCTATGGTGATGGTGGATGGTAAACTCTACTACGATACGGGGAAAGAGAGTACCGTAAGTGCCCGTTGTGGAGTAATGGATGGGGAAATTACTTCGACGGTTGACGGTTCTGAGATACCGACAAAAGATAACCAATCCAATTTCGGGACGGGCTTTGAATATCAATACGGAGCCGACAATACCATAGAGATTTTTATGAACGAAAAATGGATTGTTTTTGAGCAAAGAGAAGGAACTGGAAATCAAGTCCGATTTGGTGATCGGATGGTAGATGCGGATGGTCTTTCGGAAGAAACGCTTGAATGGCTCGATTGGTATCTTAAAATTTTGTATAATAGGAATTGAAGTTAAATTAGATGCTAAAAATTTGTAATTAAGAAGGAGGGATTCGTCATGTTGGTATTCCAAATGCGTAATGTAGATAAAACATCTACTGTTTTGAAACAGACTAAAAACAGTGATTACGCAGATAAATAAATACGTTAGATTAATTCCTACCAGTGACTAATCTTATGACTTTTTAAACAGATAACTAAAATTACAAACAAATCGTTTAACTTCTGTATTTGTTTATAGATGTAATCACTTCAGGAGAGATTACATGAACAAAAATATAAAATATTCTCAAAACTTTTTAACGAGTGAAAAAGTACTCAACCAAATAATAAAACAATTGAATTTAAAAGAAACCGATACCGTTTACGAAATTGGAACAGGTAAAGGGCATTTAACGACGAAACTGGCTAAAATAAGTAAACAGGTAACGTCTATTGAATTAGACAGTCATCTATTCAACTTATCGTCAGAAAAATTAAAACTGAATACTCGTGTCACTTTAATTCACCAAGATATTCTACAGTTTCAATTCCCTAACAAACAGAGGTATAAAATTGTTGGGAATATTCCTTACCATTTAAGCACACAAATTATTAAAAAAGTGGTTTTTGAAAGCCGTGCGTCTGACATCTATCTGATTGTTGAAGAAGGATTCTACAAGCGTACCTTGGATATTCACCGAACACTAGGGTTGCTCTTGCACACTCAAGTCTCGATTCAGCAATTGCTTAAGCTGCCAGCGGAATGCTTTCATCCTAAACCAAAAGTAAACAGTGTCTTAATAAAACTTACCCGCCATACCACAGATGTTCCAGATAAATATTGGAAGCTATATACGTACTTTGTTTCAAAATGGGTCAATCGAGAATATCGTCAACTGTTTACTAAAAATCAGTTTCATCAAGCAATGAAACACGCCAAAGTAAACAATTTAAGTACCATTACTTATGAGCAAGTATTGTCTATTTTTAATAGTTATCTATTATTTAACGGGAGGAAATAATTCTATGAGTCGCTTTTTTAAATTTGGAAAGTTACACTTTTTAATAACGGAGGGAATGGAATGAAAAAACTTGTAACCTTGCTTCTTTCGCTTGCTTTAGTGCTATCTCTTGCAGCTTGTGGCGGAGAAGCGACACCTGACGCATCTGACGATGCCCCCGCTTCTTCTCAAAATGAAGAAAGCACCGAAAACGACAACACCGAAAATCAAATCGTATTTGAGGAAGTTGTTGCCATTGACAACGCAGAGTGTGCGGTAAAAATTACCGAAATCGACCCCGATAATATGTGGGGCTACACTCTGAAAGCACAGCTTGAAAACAAGTCCACAGAGAAAACCTATATGTTCTCTGTCGAGAGTGCTTCCATCAATGGTGTTCAGTGCGATCCAATGTTTGCAAGCGAGGTAGCTGCTGGCAAAAAGGCTAACGAAGAAATCAACTTTAGCACCGATACTCTTGAGGAAAATGGTATTGTTGAATACACAGATATTGAATTGACTTTCAAGGTGTATGATAGCAATGATTGGTCTGCTGACCCTGTTGGAAAGGAAACAATCCATGTCTATCCATACGGAGAAGAAAACGCTGTTGCATTTGTGAGAGAAGCACAGGCTACTGATAATGTGATTATCGATAATGATTATGTTACTGTTATCGTAACAGGCTATGAAGATGATGAGATATGGGGCTATACTGCCAATCTGTTCTTGCTGAACAAGACAGACAAAACGGTAATGTTCAGCGTTGATGACGCATCTGTAAACGGCTTTATGGCAGACCCATTCTATGCAACTTCTGTTTCTGCCGGAAAATGTGCATTTAGTTCTATGGCATGGTCTGATGCAACTTTAGAGGAAAACGGAATTACCGAAGTGGAAGAAATCGAAGTCCTGTTTAGAGCATACGATGCTGATGATTTTATGGGCGAAGATTTTGCAAATGAGGTAATTACATTAAATCCGTAACGAGATGAGGTGTGCAACATGAAAACGGCAAAATTAGTAATCGGAATTATCAGCATGGTTTTATTTGTTTTAGTAGCTTTTCAATCTTGCGCTGCCGGATTAGGAAATGCTTTAGCAGATAACGGCGAAGTAAGCGGAACATCAGGAATGTTGCTTGCTTTCTGTATGCTGATTGCAGGCATCGTTGGAGTAGCAACCCGAAAGAGCAAAGGCGGCGGAATTGTTGCCGGAGTATTCTATCTGTTGGGCGGACTGCTGGGAATTGTAAATTACGGTAGCTTCTCTGACCTTGCTATCTGGTCTGTCCTTTGTTTCATTTTCGGAGCTGTCTTTATTTTGGGCTCCTTGAAAATGAAGAAAGCAGATAAAAGTAACACAGACGCGGCAGAATAATATTATTCAAATAACAATAACATAATTCCCCAACAGGGCGACTATTTCCAAACCGAAGTAGCCGCCCTTTTCTTTTACTAAAAATCAAAAAGGAGGGCTACCATGTCGAAGAAAAAACCACCGACCACCATCGAGGAATGTAACGCCGAAATGGAACTGACACAGAAGAAAATCCGGCAGTATGAGAACAGGAACAAAATGCTTGACCGCAAACTTGCCATTGAGAAGCGCAAGGAGCGCAACCACCGTCTTTGTTCGCGGGGCGGCTACCTTGAAAGCCTTGTCCCGGCACTCATTGATATGTCAGAACAGGAAGCCCGCGACTTCCTCTACACCGCGGTTTTCAGCGACAAAGCGCAGGAGTTTTTGAGAAAACGAGCCGGAGAAGCGACACCGAAGAATTACCCTTGCACACAAGGGCGCACTTATACACCCTAACGGGCGTGTGCGCTCTGCCGAGGGCTTTATCTCCGCACCGGGCATTATTGCCTTGTGCAGAGATTGGCGGCTTGCGCCGCGACAGGGAAACCTACACTTTCCCTGCGACAGCTTGCGCTGTCTACCCTTTTGTGTACCCCACGAAAGCGAACACCTTGCTTTGCAAGCTATTCACTTTCATGGGGTTTTGTTGACCGTATCGGGAGGTGATACTATCGCAATCTACCATTGCAGCATTAAGATTGTCAGCCGGGGAAAGGGCAAATCTGCCGTAGCCGCAGCAGCCTACCGCGCCGGAGAGAAGCTGACAAACGAGTGGGACGGACTGACCCACGACTATACAAGAAAAGGCGGCGTTGTTCATTCTGAAATCATGCTGCCGCCCCATGCCCCACCCTCTTTCTCTGACCGTTCTATTCTATGGAACAGCGTGGAGCAAATCGAAAAATCGAATAACTCACAGCTTGCGAGGGAAATCGAAATCGCCCTACCTGTTGAACTTTCAAGAGAGGAACAGACCCGCCTTGTCCGGGAATACTGTTCCTCTCAATTTGTTTCCAAAGGAATGTGCGCCGACTTCAATATCCACGACACAGGCAACGGCAACCCACACGCTCATATCCTTTTGACTATGCGCCCCCTTGATGAAAAAGGCACATGGGCGGCGAAGTCAAAAAAGGAATATGTCCTTGACGAAAATGGGGAGCGCGTAAAGCTGCCAAGCGGCAGATACAAGACGCGCAAGGTTGACCTTATGGACTGGAACAGGCAGGAGAACGCCGACCTATGGCGCAAGGCGTGGGCTGACCTTGCCAACGACTATTTAGAGCGAAGCGGCAGCGCGGAGCGTATCGACCACCGCAGCCATGCAGAGCGTGGTATTGAGGAACTCCCCACCGTCCACATGGGTGTTGCAGCTTCCCAAATGGAGAAGAAAGGCATAGCCACCGACAAGGGAGAAATCAACCGCATGATACAAAAGACCAACCGACTTATGCGGGAAATCCGGGGCTATATCGACAGCTTGAAAGAATGGCTTGCGGAGGTTTTCGCCGCTAAGAAGCAACTGCAAGCTGCCCCGCACTCTCCCGATATTGCCACGCTGCTTACAAGGTATTTGAGCATTGAACGAGAGAAAAGCCGGAAGTATTCACAGGGCTGGCAGCAACAGCATACTGCCGGGGAATTGCAAAAAATCAGCAAGGCGATTGTCTATCTGCAAAGCAAGGGCATTGCTACCCTTGAAGATTTGGACGCTGCCCTTTCCTCTGTTGATGAAGAAGCAAAGCGGCTGAATACAAGCGTTGTTGCCAAGCAGAAGCGCATGAGGACATTGGAAAAGTTTATCGAGCATGGCAGCAACTACAACCGCTTGAAGCCCATTCACGATGAACTGAAAACGCTGAAAAACGGATGGGGCAAAAAGAGAGAAAAATTTGAGCAAGCCCACGAAAGCGACCTCATTATCTGGAACGCCGCCAACCGTTTCCTGCACGCAAATCTGCCGGAGGGTACAAAGTCTTTCAAGGTGTCCGAGTGGCAGAAAGAATTTGACGAACTGAAAGCCCAATCCACAGGCGAATATGAAGAACTGAAAACAAAGCGCAGCGAGGTTAAGGAGTTACAGCAAATCCGAAAGTGCATTGATATTGTAGAGCAAGCCGAGCAGCGCACACAGGAACAGACACACCAAACACCAAGACGCAAAAAGGAGGATATTTCCCTATGACCTACACCAAAGAACAGATTGACCGGGCAAATCAGACCGACCTTGTATCATTCCTGCAAGCCCAGGGCGAACAGCTTGAACGCGCCGGACAGGAGTACCGTTGGAAACGGCACGACAGCTTGACGGTCAGAGAAAACAGATGGTATCGGCACAGCCAGAGCAAAGGCGGCGGTCCGATTGATTTTGTCATGGAGTTTTACGGCAAAAGTTTTCTTGAAGCCGTTGAAATGCTGATAGGCGAACGGGGCGAAGCACCCCCACCCGTCTATCTGCAATTCAGACTACCACCCAAAAGCCCCGACAACCAAACAGCGAGGAACTACCTTACAGCCGCCCGGCGCATTGATGAAGATGTGTCGGGCTTTTTCTTTTCCTGCGGCGATCTCTACGAGGAAGCCGCCCACCATAACGCCGTATTTGTCGGCAGAGATGAAAGCGGCATACCGAGATATGCCCACCAACGGGGAACGGTGGGCAGCTTCCGGCTTGATGTGAAAGGCAGCGACAAGACTTTTAACTTCTGCTACCGGGGCGAGGGCGAAAGGCTTTTTGTCTTTGAAGCCCCCATTGACCTGTTATCTTTCCTCTGCCTGTTCAAAAAGGAATGGCAGAAACAAAGCTATCTGTCATTGGGCGGCGTGAGTGAAAAAGCCCTGCTGCGTTTTCTCTCTGACCGTCCGAATATCAAGACCGTCTATCTCTGCCTTGACAGCGACAAAGCCGGGACAGACGCTTGCAGCCGCCTTAACAGCATTATCCCCCAAGGCTACACCGTCAATCGCCTTGTACCGTTGTTCAAAGACTGGAACGAGGTTTTACAGCGTAAAGAGGAAATTACAGACGGAAAATATCTGCGCGAAGCTGTCTATGGCTTGCGTGAGCCGCAACAGGAAGAAACCGTTGAAATTATCCGCATGAGCGAGGTTGACACACAGACCGTTGAATGGCTATGGGAGCCGTATATCCCTTTTGGAAAGGTAACAATCGTACAGGGCAACCCCGGCGAGGGAAAAACCACCCTTGCCCTGCGCCTTTGCGCCGCCTGTACCAACCGCAAGCCCTTTCCGGCTATGGCAGAGCATGAGCCTTTTAATGTTATCTATCAGACCGCAGAGGACGGTTTGGGCGATACCGTCAAGCCGCGCCTTATGGAAGCGGACGCAGACCTTGACCGGGTACTTGTCATTGACGAGGGCAAACAGGAATTGTCCTTATCCGATGAACGCATAGAAAGGGCAATCCGGCAGACCGGGGCGCGTCTTATAATCCTTGACCCCATACAGGCGTATGTAGGCGAAAAAACGGATATGAACAAGGCAAACGAAATACGCCCTATCTTTCGCCGCCTTGCCGAAGTTGCAGAGCGTACCGGGTGTGCCGTTGTGCTTATCGGGCACTTGAACAAAGCTGCCGGAGGTCAGAGCGCATACCGGGGATTAGGCTCTATCGACTTCCGAGCCGCCGCTCGTAGTGTGCTGCTCATAGGGCGCGTGAAACGAGAGCCGAATGTGCGCGTTATCATTCACGACAAATCTTCCCTTGCACCGGAGGGTAAGCCTATGGCGTTTTCGTTGGGCGCGGAAAGCGGCTTTTCATGGATAGGCGAATATGACATTACCGCTGATGAACTGCTGTCCGGCACAGGCGGCAACACCGAAACCAAGACCGAGCAAGCGGAAAGGTTGATACTCGATTTACTTGCAGACGGTAAGGAAATGGCAAGCGAGGATATTGTCAAGGCGGCAGCCGAAGCCGGAATATCCGAAAGAACGGTACAAAATGCCAAGCGCAGCATGGGCGGCATATTGGGCGCAAGGCGCGTTGGAAGTCAATGGTACAACTTCATCAAGAAGAAGCAGCCGCCCGAAACTGCAAAATGAAAGTGCAAAACGCAGAGCCTTTGCACCTTGCACTTTCGCACTTTCACTTTATCAACTCGCCCCATGTTGACCGCATGGGGCTTTTCTCTTGAAAAAATCCTGTTTTGCGTCAATAAATTGCGAAAAGCACTTGACAAAACGCTTCATGGGGAACGGAAAAAGACATCAAACCGTTTGTTGATCCGAAATTTGAAAACAACG
>OMAZ01000657.1_pt1 | contig 13771 bp, 18 predicted proteins | sample 1674131 | NCBI WGS metagenome assembly OMAZ01 (sample SAMEA103958147, study PRJEB25191) | human gut metagenome | biome: human-associated habitat [ENVO:00009003]; feature: intestine environment [ENVO:2100002]; material: feces | place: Germany | collected 2013/2015 | reverse complement strand
GACGCCGGGAAGCGTTTCGCCGGTGTCGGTCGTGTTTTTGCTGTCGGTCATGTTTGCTCCGATCAATAAGGGATGATGATGGGGTGATGCCGCCACCCGGTCAAGCGGGTGGCGGCATCTGTTGAGTCTCAGCGGCAGGTCACCACGTCGCCCACATAGTAGACGTTGATGTTGCCGGAGGGGACGGTGCAGCGGCTGACGCTGTAACCGTGCGCGGTGGCGAAATCCCACACGGTGTCGCCCCACTGGAGGACCTTGGAAACCCCGGTGGACGGTGCGGGGGTGGCAGTAGAGCCGCCGCCGTAGGTTACGACGTCGCCCACGTAGTAGCGGTTGATATCACCGGATGGCGTGTGCCATGCGGACAGGGGCCAAGCATCATAGGCGACGGCGAGTCCCCAGATGGTTTCTCCCCACTGCATGACGTGGCTGATGCCACCTGTGTTGGTGTCGGCCGGTGGAGTGTTCGGCTGTGCGGGCGCGGCCGGTGTGGCCGGGGGCGTGGAGCCGCCGGCGGGGTTGGCGTACAGGTCCCACTGCCATGCGTCGCCGCGGAACAGGTTGAGGTCGATTGGACTCCACGTGTTGACGACACCGGTGCCGCTGTACTGGCGCATGGCCTCGCCGTATGCGCCCAGCATCCACGGGGATGCCTGATAGCCGGTCGGGCTCATGTTCGCGTACTGGGCGATCCACAGGCCGTACCGGTCGCGGATGTCCTGCGGGATGGTGCCGGCGACCGGGCCTGTGTACAGCAATGGGCGCACACCGCCGCTCAACCGTTCGCACTCCGCCATGAATCGGCGCACCCAATCCCAGTTGCCCCACGCCGGATTATCGTCCATCTCCCAGTCGAGCGCCACGATGCCGTGACGCCAATAGTTCGACGTGTTGCGATAGAAGAATTGGGCTTCCGCCTCCGGGGTGCCGCCCATGGCGTAGTGGTACAGGCCGAATTTCTTGCCGGATGCCTGCGCTTGGGCGATCATGCGGTTGGCGTCCGTGTTGACGCCGGACACCAAGCAGTTGTTGTTGACTTGCCCGGTGCCCCATGTGGTGCCGACCACGATAAAATCGGCCTGCATGTTATACACGTCCGCGCCGCACTGCCAGTTGCTCATGTCCACGCCCTGCATGTCCGCGTGCGCGGTCGCCGGGAGCAGCATCATACAGACGGCGGCGACTAGGGCCGTGATCTTGGCGAGCAGACGCTTCCACCACGGCTTGTCCTTGTTATTGACCAATTTTTCCCCTTTCTCTGAGGTGAATATTGTTTTGTGGCCCACGGTCGTGGGTCAGGATTATCGGGGCCCTCTCGGGGCCGTCAATGGAAAAGCCCCACACGGAATGGTGTGGGGCTAAAATCAGTCGATCTTGTACAGGCGGGGAGTGAACGTCTTATCGACCTCGCCCGTGGTGTTGACGAATATATTGAGGCGCAGCGTCCCGGCCTTCAAGGGGCGCGGCCCATAGCCCTTAGGTTCGAACGCGATTGTCTGTCCGCTGCCGTCATCGGGGGTGAGAGTGGACTGGATGCCAATCAACCATGAGCTGCTGTCATACGGCCAGTCGGAGGCGTCCATCGTGTACGTGCCCGCGTCCACATGGACGGAACATGTCAGGCTATCCCACGAGTCAACCTTTTGTGTGGTGGAGCCTTTGAACCGGTACGTGCCCGGCGATGGTTCCGTGACCATAACACCCGGGTCGGTGCCTAATGTTTTAGGCAGTCCGGTGACACGCGGATACAGGTTCGCTAATTCACAACCCCCCCCCTAAGGCTCGTGTTGTCGGGTTTCATCCACTCGTGTGCGGTGTCGCCGGATTCCAATTGGACGCGAATGTCGCTGTCATGAGCGGTGGGCGTGGCCTCGTTGGAGAGGATTTCGAAGCGCAGGCTGACGGTGCCGGCAGGGATTGCAACGGCATTGCCGCTCGAGGTGACCTGACCTTCTAGCTGGTGTCCTTTGGCGTCGAGGAATTTGACGCTGGTGCTCAACCCGGCGATAAAGGTGGGGTCGCGCAATATCACGGTGCCCTGTACCGGGCATGGGAACGTCCACGACAGGCCACGCCATTGACCGGTGGCGGTACCGGTGACGTGCAGCGACCCGTCAGTGTTGACGGTGGCGGTCAACCCGTTGCCTTCGGCGGGACCGTAGGACAGCAGGTTACGCGACAATACGGTAATCGGCACGGTTTTCGTGATCTTGCCGGCGGTCAGTTTCAGACTCGTGGACCCCGGTTTGATACCGGTTATTGATAGTGCGCCCATATTGGGGCCTCCTTTTATGGTGAAGGCCCCAATATCGGGGCCTTAGTTGAGTTTCCTGAGAATTGGGGTGATGGTTGCGTCCACGGTCTTGCCGGGCGAGACACTGACGAGCATCTGGTAGTCGCCCGCCGGGAGCGTCGCCTTGACCTTGCCATGCGAGAACAGGTCGATCCTGCCGTCCGTGGATTTGAGCTCGCAGAACAGGCCGACACCGTCGACGAGCGTGTGTTCGAGCGTGTACTCGCCGGCCGGCAGGTCCTGGGTGACGAGGATGGTCGCCCAGTCGGTCGCCGTGCCCTTCGCGTGTACCATGCCGTCGCCGGCCGCGGTGAACGTGATTCCGTTGCGCGTGGCGGGCAGGGTGGGCAGCACCCATTTGTTTCCCCATACACTGACCGGGATGGTCTTTACGATGCTGCCTGCGGTGATGGTGATGGAGGTGTCGCCCTCCTTGAGGGCGCGGACACTAGCCCCCCTAAACACTGTTGTTGTTGGCATGATATTGCCCCTTACTGTTGTCTGACTGATGCGAGACTCACATCCTTGATGGATGCCGTATACTCCTGCGATGCCGCATCGGGCAGGATCGTCACCTTGAGGTTCTTGCTCTCGCCGACGCGCAGGGTGATGTTGTCGATGGGTTTGCCGGAATCGTCCGTGACCTTGATGGACTCGGGCGCGTAGGCCGCGCTGATGGACGCGGCGGCGGAAGTGAAACCGTTGACCGTGGCCGTCACCAATATGGTTCCGCCATGCCGCCACGTGAGCGTGTTGCCCGAAACCGTGGCGGTGGAAGTGTCCCTGCTCGCGAACGTCACGTCATTGGTGGTGAGCAGATCGCCAACATGACCGTCCGCGTAGGTGGCCTTCGCCCCCAGTTTCAGGGTGCCGGATACGGCCAGAGACTTGGGCAACGGCTTGCCCTTATCATCCGTGATATTGACGGAGACGACCGTGTCCTTGTCGAGGGGCCATACGAGTTTGCCGTTGAACATGGCGTTGTACGTGTGGCCTCTCATCAACGGTTTGCCGACACGTTTGCCGGCGTATAGGGCTGGCATGGTCAGGCCTCCTTCACGGTAACCTTCTTGGCCTTGGCTTTCACGGCCTTGGCTGCGGGCTCCTCCGACACGGTTCCGGTCGGCGTTTCCCCGGTGGAGTCCTTGCCGGTTTCCTCCGTGGTGCCTTCAGGGGTGCCGGCGGAAGGCAGTTCGGCGGAAGCGCTCTCGGCCTTGTCCTTGACCGCCTGCACCGTCGAATCGATGGCGGCGATGGCCGTCTCGCCCTTCGCCGCAACCGCGTTGGCGGTATCGGCCACGGTCTGCGAATCGTTGGCGACGGAAGCCGCCGCCATACTGGCGTTCGACGCGAGACTGCTCAGGTCGGACTGGGTGGCGGTCGCGGAATCCGCGGAGGACTGGGCGCTCAGCATGGCGCTCTTCGCCAGCATGGCGTTCGTTTGAGCTTCGGCCGTGATGGACTCCAGCGTGCTCATGGCCATAGCGGCCTTCATGGTCGTGGCGGTTTCGTCGAAGAACACCAGCTCGTCCGGGTATTGTGCGGAAAGCGTCTCCGCCTCCGACTGGGTGGAAGCGTGGCGAACCTTCAACAGTTGGGAGCCGGCCATGTCCTTCGGGACGAACGTGCCGGCGTCCACTTCCACGAGGTCCGCGTATTCGACCTTGGTCTTGGAGTCCGGCACTTCGACGTAGCGCGTGTACGCCTGCGGCGTGTCCGCCAACTCCACGACCTGCCACACAAACGCGCTAGTCGTGGGCAGCAGGTCAACCGTCAGCTCGCCGCTTTCGGACAGGTCCGCGTCGAACGAGGCCGCGATGACAAGATTCTTCGCCGCGTCGAAGTGACGACGCACCGGGCGGAACCGCATCAGGCCGGTGACCGGGTCCAGGCCGCCGGTCTTCGGCTTCCTAATGGAAATATGGATTTGGGTCATGATTATTACTCCTCCTTAATGGATTCGGTTATGGTTTCCGGAGCTACGTCCGGGCGAAGCTCGTCCGGCAGCGAGGGCTTGGGATGACGTTTCAAATTGTTGACCATGTTTCCCTTTTCTCTGGGATGGATATTGTTTGTGGCCCACGGTCGTGGGTCAGGATTGTCGGGGCGCTATCGGCGCGGATTGGATGTCCTCGTTGAGAGCGGTTCCGTGCCCGTTGCCACCCAGGCTGTGGTAGCTGTCGTAGAGGCGTTGACTGCGTGATTTGAGGTCTTCGTCCGCCACTCCGTCGTGCTCGATGACCATTTCCCGGCGCAGGTCCTCCAACTGGCAGAGCAGGAGCTCGCGCAGCCCGTTGACCATGGCTTTGCCCCATCGCCACATCAGGCCCAAAACCGTGGCCACGCCGCCACAGATAAAAGGCACGAGCCAATCGACGACGTGAGTGAGCAAAGACATTGGAAAGCTCCTTTACGGTGGGTAAAACCCACACGTTCGTCCCCGTTGGATAGGCCAACGGGCGTGTGGGTTTTGGAGGTTGAAAATGCTGTTACGAGAGTTTTGGAACGGCCGGTTTTGGCCGTATTGCACGGCGAATCTGCGTGAGTCCACGTGTGTCGGCTATGAGTCGGCGTGGCGGTTGCACGTGGCCCCGAGGTTCGGCGCAATGCAGATGGAATCGATAAGCGTTGAATTGGTGGACAAGTGGCTCGTCGGGTTCGCCAGTTCGGGCGCGGCGCGCAAGGCGTGGAGCGTACTACGCGCGATACTGAGGCGGGCTATCCGCTGGAATCTCTTGGACGTGGATATCACGAGACGCGATATCCAGTTGCCGGCCAAGCCGCATTACGAGCCGGTGATATTGGGCATCCGTCAGCAGCGCACGCTGTTGCAGGGCTTTTACGACCATCCGCTTGAGGCGTGGCTTATCTGCGCCGTCTCATGCGGCCTGCGCACCGAAGAGGGGTACGGTTTGGAGTGGAGTGACATTGATCTGCGCGCAGGCGTCCTGCATATCGAGCGCGGTTTGCAATGGGTGAGCGGCCATGAGGTCGTCGTGCCGCCGAAGACCGAATTGAGCCGTCGCACATTGCCGTTGCCGCGCTTCGCGGTCAAGCGTCTGCGCGAGCTCAAGCCGCGCGAGGGAGGGCGACTCATCGGTGCGCTCACCCCGCCACAGGTGGCACGCCAGTACAAGGGCTGGTGCAAGCGGTATAGCCTGCCGCACGTGCCCGCACGCAACCTGCGCCACTCGTGGGCGACGAACACGTTGGCGGCGGGAGCGGATATCGCCATCGTGAGCAAAATGCTCGGCCACAGCGATATCAAAACCACCGCGAAGTACTACCTCAAACCGGATATCACGGCTTTGCGAGACGCGCAACGCCTCTGGGAACGAGCCCTAATAGCCTGAACGGGATTCCCTAACCCAGATGCCTGATATTGAGTCCGGTATGTTCATTGGTTCGACCAGCGTGAACGGTGCCGTATTGATCAAATGGGGCAGGCATTCCACAGCACCGTTTGCCGTGTTCGTCACCTACGCGCCAAACAACAACGACTCGGTGACGAACAATTTCACGCCACTGATTTGGTCCGTCGGCGACAGCGATTTTCAGGCGCGTCTGCGAGACGACCGCAGCCATGCCTGGGGCGGAGCGCAACCGGTCCGGCTGTACTGGCTGGCAACATGGAAACGATAGCTTTCCCTAACCCCTATCACAGGCCAAGTCAAGATGCCGTACTCCGACAGGCATATCACTCTGGTTCGTGTCGGCCGTATTGTCACCGCCTACGCGTATATCACGCTGACAAGCAATTTCACTCAGGTCAGCAACGTGTCCGTCAACGAGACAATCCCGAAGGGTTTCAGACCGTCCGGCGATTCCCGCGCGGTCATGCGCGGCACCGACAACGGCGGCGCGGCCAGTTTCTACCTTTACGGCACGCCGGAGGGGAAAATGGTGTTGAACGGCACCGGATATACCGGCCGATTCGTCGGCATATCCGGCTGCTGGATTACCGCGTAGCTTTCCCTAACCCAGCGTTCCACTGATTGGCGTGTGCCGTACAGCAGCGACAGCGTTTTGCTCACGCGCATCGGTGGTATCTGCTTCATGGGAGGCAACGTGAAATTCAACCAGAGTGGTGAAAACAACTACTCGCCGGCGCAGGAGACCATACCCGCAGGGTACCGGCCCGTGGCCAAGGTGAACACGCCAGTCGCCGTGTTCGGCGGCAACACCACGTTCGTTTTGTATGCCGAGCATACGGGCAAGGTCGTCATGCTCGGCAACCCCAACAAAGCCTACGCGGGATGCACCGGCGTATGGAGGACCGCCGACCCGATGCCCGCCGCATAGCTTCGGGACACTGGCTCAGGCGGTTGCGCTGTCTTGCAGTGACCCCACGGGTCATAGCGCGTATGAGACGGTCATGCCGAACGCGTTCGTGCCCTGCGTGCCGCCCTGATTGGCGTAGGTCATGGTTCCGTTCGCGTTTACGTTGATGCTCTTCTGGTTCGCGCCGTCGCGTCCGCCATATGAGAAATTCAAATCCATTGGAGGACGCCAGCTTTCGGGCAGGGTTCCGAAATTGCCGGTGTTCCACGAGCCGGACGCCGACGACTTCCAGTCGATGCGCAACGTGACGAGCGAGCCGCGACGGTAGCCTTTGACGGTACCGTAAGTGGAGTTAATCAGCGTCAGCACTTCGGTCTGGGTTAGGGAATCCCACACGTCGCTCATCGGTTTCAAAACGTTAAACAAGGGGACCGGTGTGCCGATGGTGATGCCGTCCAGCGGGATGCGGTACAAGGGCATGTCGTAGGTGGTGCCCCCGTCCAACGGGCTGGTGGTGTTCACGGCGGGGTCGGCGGGCGTGCCCGTGGTGGGCGTGCCCCTGACCACCACCAGTTTCGCGCTCTCAACCGACTGCGAGCCCTTCGCATAGCGGCATACGATGAGGTCGTTGCGTTTCTGACCCTGCGACCCGTTGGTGACGATCAGGTCCTCGGGCGTGCCTTGGCTGACGTGACGGCCCTGCATGACCAGCTCGCCCGTGCCGATGGTCACCTTGTTCGCCGAAACGACCGTGATCTTGAGCTTGTCATGCACGTTCAGGACATAATCATCCAAGCCGAGAATGCCGGCGTTCAATCCCGCCGCCTGCTCCGCTGTCGCGTGCGCCTTGCCCGCATGACCGGTGACGAGTTCAACCATTCCGCTTGCCTCCGTTCTGCATCCAACTGTCGAAGCTGTTATCAAAGTCCTTGAGCTTGTTCACATAGTCCGCGTAATCCTGATCGCAAAACAGGTAGTCGTGGCCCGTGCCGGTGGAGTCCAGCCGGTTGACGTTGTACCACGTCTTGATATCCGGATCGTCCAAGTCCTTGTACCATTTGTTTCTGCCGCAACGGTCGCATTGCATGACCGTCGCATTGTCGATACGCGCCATAATGGCCCCCTTCCTAATCGGCCTCGTAATCGACGGACAAGACGCCGCCCGAGACCTTGACGATTTTCTTGGTTATCGAAGCGTTGACGGTGATGCCGGTGAGATTATCCCTTGCGGTCACGGTGTCGCCCACGTCGAACACCACGTTCGCGTCATCACGGACGGTGACCTTCACGTCACCCTCGGATTGCAGTTCCTGCAACTTCTCACGTGTCTTCTGATTCAGCTCGGCGGTTTCGGCGTTGCTGTAGTCGTAGACCTGCGTTATCTCGTCCACGCCCTTGAGCGACTGGGATTGGCTGACGTTGCCTTTCGCGTCCGCATACCAGTGGACGACCACGCGGGCCGCCAAATCGCCCTTGCCCAGGCCGATGAGATGGTTCGGTTTGCGCCACGTGCGGGTCGCGTCGAAATCGATGAGGTCGCTGTCAATCGAGTCGCCGTAATGCGCTGCCGGTTCGGCCCAGACGCGGACCTTCCCGGAAGCGTAGGCGAGCCGCAGCTTGAGGCCAGACGCGGCGCACATCTTCCGCAGCCCCGAGTACGCATCCACGTAACGGTCGAACTGGTAGCTTTTGATGGTCTGCGCGCCGGCAGTGGGCGCATCCACCGCGTCAAACACGGCATCCAACCCCACACGACTGATGAGCGAGCCGATGACCGAACTCGCCGTGCCGGAAACGGTGAGGTAATCCTTGCCCTTGTCCGGCTCCAAAATCTTGTCCGCCAGCATGCCATGCCACGTGCGGCCCGAGTAGGTGAGGGTGGATTCGCCCCGTTTCAGGTTGTCCTTCAGGGCGTCCACGATTCCGCCGCATTCGGACCCGTCGAAATACACGTAGCTGCCGGCGTCGATGAGCCGGTCCACTGTGAGTTCGAAATCGTTCTCGTCCGCGCCCCAGGCTGCATCGAGCTTGTAATCGGCGATGCTTTCCCGGTCGATGCCGTTTCGGCCAGTGATTATCAATTCGACCATACTGGTTCGCTTTCTTCCATGTAGACGGTCAGATCAATGCCGAAACCTTGCCACTGTACGGCGTTGTCTCCGGGCGGGATGGGCTGGAAGATGTATTCGCCGCCGTTGAGACCGGTTCCGCGCCGGCCCTTGTCGAACACGTTCGTGGTGTCGCCGTTCTCGGCGGTCATGACGATGGTACGTCGGCCTGCAATCGAGGTGACGGTCACGAAGGAGCCGCTTGGAATCTCCATGTCGAACGCGTATCGGTTGCCGCCAAACGTGAGCTGCGGATTCGACGCGGGCCCGTAAATCACCATCTTGAATGGCATGGCCGTGGGCATGGGATTCGAGACCACCGCGTTGCGCGTGGTCGGCATGTAGTCGTGCGGATAGTCGTGCGGGTAATCAAGGTCGAGGCCCGGTTGCAGCGCATCCGACCAGAAATGCTGCACGTCGCCCGGCTTGCGCCAGATGCCGTCCAACAGGACGATGGAAAGTTTCTGACGGATGATGTTCGGCGTGATGCTCGCGGGTTCGGCCTTGACCACGTAGGCGCGCGTGGTCCACCCGTCCGCGTCGAACACACCGGGTGTGCCTGCGGCAACGTCCGCGTCGAACAGGCGACGCGTCCAATCCACCTTCTCGGGGCAGCGGACATAGGTTAGGTCAAGCTCGGCCTCGCGCGCCGTACGACTTACTCCGGTCAGACTCCGGTATCCGAGGGTGTACGACCATTCGCGGCCGCGCAGTCCCTCCGCCGTCTGAGCCCAGATATCGGGCCCTTCCAGTGGGATCGTCTCACCGGTCGAGGCGCACACATAACTAAGCGATCGCATTTCGTATCACCCTTCCGAGTTCACGACCATCCACCTCGATGCCAAGCTTCTCCATAATCAGCGGTAGGTCCGCGTGCAGGGAGCGGATTTCGGCCAATAGTTCGTCGGACTGGTTCTGGTATGTGCCGTTCGCGGTGCCTGTGCCGACGCTAGGGCGTGGCGTGTCCATGCCATGCATGAGTTCCATGCTGGCCGGGCTGATCGCGGCGCGGGTGGCGTCCACGAGGCCGGCCCGGCGTTGGAGCATACCCTCGGCCAGACCGTCGATGATGCTTTGGCCGGAGTAGAGGGTCCAGCCGTGGCCGCTGAACGGGCCTTCCTTCGCCGGGGAGTGCGGGAACAGTTTCGAGATGGCCTCCATCGCGTTGGATGCGGCGTCAACGGCGGCGCTGATGCCGTTCCTGATGCCTTGGGCGAGACCGTCCATGATGCTGCGGCCGGATGAGAGGAGCCACGAGCCCGCGTTGGAGAACAGGCTTTGTATGCGTCCGGGCAGGCTCTGCAATGTGCCGGTGATACCTTGCAGGAACTGGTTGCCGGCGTTGCGTGCGCCCGCCCCCATCTGTCCGCCCCATGCCTGCACGCTGCTTATCGCGCCGGTCAGCCATTGCCAGATTCGTCCGGGCAGCGACTGGAGCCATTGGCCAAGCCCGGTCAGGAACTGGCTTCCCGCGTCTCCGGCCTGCGCCATCATCTGGCTTCCCCATGCCTGCACGTTCTGGATGGTTTGAGTCAGCCATGTCCAGATTTGTGACGGCAGCTGCTGTATCCAGTTCGATAGGTTCGTCACGAAGTTCTGTCCGGCTTCCATCGCCTTGGAACCCAGTTGTTGGGCGAACGCGATGGGGAGCATGATGGCGTAGCCGAGCCAGTAGCCGATGGTCTGCGGCAGCTGCTGGAACCATTGGCCGATGTTGGTCAGGAACTGGCTCCCCGCGTCCATGGCCTTCTGCGGCAATGATTGGAACCATTGTCCGATTTCGTCGAGCTTGGCCTTCACCGGTTCCACGAACGTGGCCGTGAAGTCGTTGACGGCGGTGGCTCCGGCGTCGCCGGAGAAGAAGCTGAACAGGCTGCCGGCCATGTCGGCCAGCGAGCCCATCGGGTCGAGCAGGAAGCCGATCACCTGGCCGAGGATGGGGAACTTCTCGTTGAGCCAGTCGATGCCGTCGGCGAGTTTGCCGGCCGCCGACGCGATGCCGTCCAACACTCCGGCGACGGTCTCGACCACATTGGCGACCGCCCCGATGTACGCGGCGAATCCTTTCGCGGCGGCGGCGGCCGTGTCGAGCCCGTCACCCGCCCCTTCGGCGGACTTCTTGCCGCCGTCCAACGCCTTGCCGAGCCGTTTCAATGAGCCGAGGGCGTCGCCGAGCGCGGAGAATATGCGTTCGAGCGCGTCCATCCACGTGTCCAATGCGCCGCTGTCGGAGAGAGTGTCGGTGAATTTTTTCACCCATTCGGCCACGCGTTTGAGCTGGTCGGCCATCTTCTGCACGAGGTCGGCCGCGACCTTGATAACCGCACCCAGCAGTTCCGCGGAGCCCTTGGCCGAGTCGAAGCGGCCGGCCGCTGATTCGGCCCTGTCGCCGGCACCACGGAAGGCGTCAGCGACGTCGCCGATAGCGTCGAACAGGCTGCCCAACGCGCCGGCAAGCTGCTGCACGGCCCCGGTGTCTTTCAGTGCGGCGATGAACTTGCTCCACCATTCGACGGTGTCGGCCACCCAGTCCGCGAAGTCGGAGAACACCGTGCCCACGTATTTGAGCACGTCCTCGATGGCGGAGACTATCGCGCCGTCCGGCACGAGGCCCTTGAACGACCCGGCGATGCGGTCTACCGCCTCGGTGACGCGGCTGCGCGCGGATTCGAACGCCGTGGAGATGGTGTCCTTGAACCGGGTTATCGCGCCGGTCTTGTCGAGCTTGTCGTACAGGCCCGTGATCCACTTGCCCGCTTCGGAGAACTTCTTCTTCACGTCCGTGACCATGCCGGCGGCCGCGTCGCCTACCTTGCCGAACTGGGAGCTGAACCTGTTGATCGCGCCGGCGATGTTCTCCACTCCGACGGCATCGATGACCTTCTGCACGGCCTTGGCGACGCGGTTCTTCACGTTCTCCATGGCCGTGCCGATGCCCTGCGTCGCGTCCTTGGCCTGCTGTGCGAACGAGGCGTATTTGCCGAAACCGTTCTGGTTGAGGTCCATGACGGCCTTGTTGAAGTCGTCGAAGCTGAACTTGCCGCTTTTCATGGCCTCGTACAGGTCGTTCGCATTATGTCCCGCGCCCATCATGGCTTCGGCGACCTGATTGAGCTGGCCGGGCATGGCCGCCTGGATGCTGCGCCACGCCTGCATGTCCACCTTGCCGGCGGAGAGCATCTGCGTGTACTGGGTGAGCGCGTTCTCCTGCTCCATGGTCGAAGCGCCGCCGGCGAGCATGGCGTTATTGAACGCCAAAGCGATGTCGGTGGCCTCGTCGAGGTTCGAGGTCAGTGGGGCGAGCTGCTGGACCATGCCGGTCATGGCCGAGCTGGTGGTGGGCAGACCGTCGAGCGCGTCACTGATCTTCTTGATGCTCGCGGCCGCATCGGTGGCCGAATATCCGAGGTTCTTCATGACCTTCGGGAAGTTGTTCATCTGGTCGGCGCGGTCAACTGCGGAACCAAGGCTGGACGTGACGACGGACGCGACCTTGCTGAACACGTTGGACGTGATGCCGGCCACGGCTCCGACCTTGGAGGCGAATCCGACGGACAGTCCCTTGCCGATGCTCTGTCCGGTCTTACTGCCGGTGGTTTTGGATGCGTCGCCGAACGCTTTTTCAATGGCCTTGCCGACGCCATCCATGGAGGGCACGATGGGCACATATGCGGTGGCGAGATTATAGGCCATTGTTTCGCCTTCCTCTGTTCGGTTATGGTTGTCCGGTCTGCGGCCGGTTCTCCACACGGTTCACGGTCGTGAACCGTTGGCTCATGAATCGGTCGAGCTGTTCGACGCTCATGCCAACGGCCTTGATGGTGCGCGTGCGACGGATGGTGTTGCCATCGGGTTCTGGGTTCTCTGATCCGGCTTCCATGGCCGGGCCGGTTGCTTCCGGCGTGGCGTGGTGTTGGCCGGGGCGTGGCAGCGGCCGGGGTTGCGGGCCGCGTTTCCTCGGGTCGCCGTTTGCCCAGATCCACTGGTTCATCTGTTCGATGCGCAGCACGGCCAGATACTGGTCGAACGTCCACGCGCGCGGCGTGTCCAACGTCTGCCAGACGAGTGAGCCTGCGGGGAGGTTCGCGGCCAGTGCGGCCGTCTCCAACGGGTCCAGGTCGTGCATGCCGAGCCCGTACTCCCTTCTCATGTCCGCCGCCAACTGGTCAGGACAGCGGTCGAGCAGGAGCACGAGCGTCATGAGTTTGGGAAAGCCTTACCCATCTCCTCGAACAGCTCGGTCAGGAAGGTGCCCATGGTTTCGCCGTCGATGCGCCCGTCTGCGCCTCGCAATCCGTTCTTGACCTTGTCGTATGAGTCGCCGAGAAGTCGGCGTAGGAATGGGATGATTTGCAAGGCGTTACCCTTCGGGTCGGCTTGAAGGTCGTAGAGAGATTCCATGAACTCCCAATCGTCCAAAACCTTCGGGTCGATACCGATATCGATTCCACGGACGTTGACACGGCGAACCGTATTCTTGGACTGCTTGTGGTCCTGTGGATGGCTGGCAATCTGGTTGGCGTTTGTGTTGCGGTGGCTTCGGTTGCGTGACATTCTGATTCTCCTTGATAAAAAAAGCGGTTCTCTCCTTGACGGTTAAAAAAGGGTTCCCCTCGCGGCAAGGAGAGAATGAAGGAATCCGCGAGGGGACGTGTTGGCTAGTCGAGCCGGTGGATGCGCGGGGTCAGGTCGATGTCCACGGTCTTCCCTTCGGCGACGAACACGCTGACGGTGTAGGTGCCTGTTTCGAGCTTGACGGACGGATTGCCCAGTGAGTCGTGACCGCTGATACTGCCGCCGAACTGGACTCCGTAATTCCAGCCGTTGCTGTTGTCGCACGTGAGCATGTAGGTGCCCGCGTCCAGTCGCACGGATACGTTGATTTGCGCCCACGCGGTCGCCGTGCCCTTCACGTGCACGGTGTGCCCGTCCCTGCTGGTGAACGTGACGCCGTTCATGGTATAGGGCAACAGGGAAGCGAACGAGGGCACGAGGTTCGCTAGCTCATACCCCCCCCTCAAGGCTTGTGACATCGGCGGGTTCTAGTGATCGTTGCAACACCTGACCTACCGCAAGGAGGGTCAGGTGA
>OMAZ01000618.1_pt1 | contig 14795 bp, 14 predicted proteins | sample 1674131 | NCBI WGS metagenome assembly OMAZ01 (sample SAMEA103958147, study PRJEB25191) | human gut metagenome | biome: human-associated habitat [ENVO:00009003]; feature: intestine environment [ENVO:2100002]; material: feces | place: Germany | collected 2013/2015 | reverse complement strand
GATCATTGCGGGCCGAACGCTCATTTGCTACCTGCATATTACCTTTGATTCCTTTGTTCTTCACCAGGACATGCTCTTTTAATATTGCACCTAACTTCTTTTCTCTCATGGATAGTGTTTCCAGGATAAACTTTTTGTATGGCGAAGATATAATGAGGCATCCCTTATGTTCTTCAGGAATTCCGCTCACGAAATCTCTAATTCTATCCATTTGTTCATGAATCGTCGGAACGATACGTTTCATTGCTGCTAAGCAATCTGCATCTTCCATTGTTTTCAAAAAACGAAAAGGAGCTATCTGCCTTTCTTCTTCATCAAAAAAAGCACTAAAAATATTGAACGCTGCCCCATCCAGGGCTTCTGGATTTCTCATTTTCCTGAGTGCTTCTTGATCGGTCATTTTATTGCTGAATGAATTCCCATTGTCATATACAGGTGCCAATCTATAAGACCCATCTTTTCCCAGGATAACACCCCAGTTGCCATTATTTCGATCATTGTTATTGATAAAGGCATCAACGATAAACATCTCCCAAAAGCGTTCTTTTGCTTGCGGTATGGTGCTCAATATCTTGTTCTTTTCAATAACGGATAAGACAACCTTCAGATTGGTTCCATCGCCACTGCCTCCTGAATCGCTTTTCGCCAAAAGATCCGTCAGCTCACGATTATACATGTTCTTTAATTGACGAAATTCCTTTAACTCTTCTCCCTTTTCCAAGAAGTCTTTGCACGCAACAACGAGCTTACCATCCATGATGCCAAGTAGTGTTTCATGCACAGGAATATTCAATATATCATAAATATGACTACCTATGAATTCTGATAGAGCCGAAGTCGTATAAGACAAGCCGACATTGTCAAAATACTTCGTTGATTTGGGAAATTTCAACAACCAATTTTCGTTTTGATAAATAACCCCTAACTTCTCGCCTGCATTTCCTCCATAGCTCCTGTCATTTTCGATACAATTGCTAAAATCAACAATATTCATATAAACCATCCCTTCTTGTTTGACCTCTCGATATCATCCCGAAGCAAAAGAACACTGTTCCTTCACCATGCACAATAACGATCGAGCAGCAGATCCCTTTGAGCGGCAGATAATCTTCCACCGCTCACATATCGTTTAGAAATCACGTCCAGCTTCTGTAACAATACATCGTATTCGCAATCATCCATGTCAGACAGATTCCCCCGACAATTCGCTCCCTTTTCTACATATACATCTATTTCGTCAATGATCCTCTGAATTATCTCAGGTACCTGAAAATTGATCAATACCTCATCATTCCTCATCTTCATCGGGTATCCACCTCCTGTATCAATTATACACGAAAGCGATAAAAATATGGTCGTCTGAAACAGAATCGGACAGAATTTGTAGCAATATTGCTACAAATCACCTTTCATGTGCCTGGATCCTCGATTTTACCGTTCTGTGATCCTTGCGGGCCGAACGCTCATTTGCTGCCTGCATATTACCTTTGATTCCTTTGTTCTTCACCGCTTCATGAGTATCATTGGCAGGAGCGGCTCGTCCGCGGCTCTCCCCTTTTTCCATTTGACCTATTTCTGTTTCAAGGGGCCGTTCGTCCTGTTCATAGATTCGCTCATACTCCCCCTTCTCCAACATATAATCTCTGATTTTTTGTGCTTCACCGATCGATTGAAATAGGGCTTTGGGATTTTCTTTTATACCCTTGCTCCAGCTACGGATATATGCCTGATGATTTTTCTCATGAAATTCACCGAAACAAAATCCAATATCCAGTGTCAGAAAAACAGAGGCCAGCTCGGCGCGCAGCTCTTCGAGCGCATACTTTTCGCTGCCAAATGTGCCAGATAGATCACGATCCATCCGTCCTCGATGTCCAGTTGCATGTGCCGTTTCATGCAAACGCGTAGCGTAATACTCCTGTTCGTCAATAAATGCCTCTTTTGATGGAATCACGATTTGATCCCTATCCGGTGAATAATATGCCTGGTTACCGCCATGCATCAGCTGCACCCCCATATTCTCGATCAGTTTCTCTGAAAATAGGGCGGCTTTTGAATTGTTAAATACTACTTCTGCCTCCGCCCGCTTCAGCTCCGGTATGCCATCGATCTGCTTTGCATTGAATACCGAATAAACCATCGGGATGATCCGAATATTTTGTCTTTCTGAGTCGCTCAGTTTCACGACATCTGACAGATCCATATATTCATTTTGTTTGGTGTCTTTGAACTTATAGTGATAGATACTGGTACCTTTTGATCCTTTGATGATAGAGTATCCTTGATCTTTTGCCTGTTTGAAGGTCATCCAGCGCGGATCGTCATAGTCAAGTTCTATGGCCGTCAGGTATAGGTTCAATGCATTGACACCGGTATAGCGCATATTTGTTTTGGCATTAACCGGTGCCATGATTCCTTGATCCCACGTTGCTCGCCAGGGAATACGTCCATTTTCCAAAGCAACCAACAGACGCTGGATGAACTGTTCTTGTACTTCCTTCAGCTTATTTGGCATCTTGTACATCCCCTTCATTCCCATCACTATCTAATTCTTCAAAATCATCACCGACATATTCCTCATATTCCGTGAGACCATATTCTTCTAAGATCCTCTTAACGTCCATTCTATTTCACTCCTTTTCCATAATTTCATGATTCGTAGAAATACTGATACGAATCATCTTTCTATGACGTTTTGCTTATTTCCGATCGTACAGTCCTTTTTCTTATCGTTACCACTCCTTTCTATCTGCCCGCTGCGTTCCATGGCTCTCCTCACCCCTTTTAGGGGAAAGTGATATTCGATCGCCCTTTCCTTCAACAAGATTTTCAGACAATCATTCCAATCTTCTCCCGCAGTGGGAAAGCGCGCCTCGGCATGAATACCTTCTTCCAGAAGTGCATTCACGGTTTTTTCTGCAGCCTCTTTCCCAGGATTTTGCCCTTTCTCCAGTTCCTTTTTCATATCATTATTGAATAGCACCTTCACCGAACGGTAACCATAAGTTCTACACGTTTCGATCACGGCCTTCCATGATGAAATCGATCCGCAGGAAAGATAAGCAAATCGATCGATGTCCTCACCATAGACCTTTAATAGGCTCATGTAAGACATCATTTCGATGCTGCTTTCAAACGCCAACAGCTGTTTGGTATGATCCACCATTTCTTCAGGTGTCTTTTCCTGAGCAAAAATCTGCTGATTCCTTTGTTGCCAACAGACCTGTGGATCATAAAACCATCCCCGTTTCGAGTTAGAATGCTGATACGTTCGTTTGAATTTTGAATTGATATCCCGTGCACACACCGCATCCCAAACACCGTACTCTGAATGTCCGATAAAGAAGACATACCGGTGGCCATTCATACATTTGCTTTGATATATTTCATGTTCTTTGATCAGCTTATCAACAAGATCCGGATGAAGCTGCCGCTCATTGATCAGATATGCCTTTGCATGATCATAGTGATTATGATCGATAAGGCCCGCCACCTGCCCTGTCAAAAGTTTATGTCGACGGATCTGATCATCGATAGAGTCTCCTAATTCAAAAGGATTCCTTCTCTTGACAGCTACAAACTCTTTTTCCAGCAACTGCGGATCCAGCTGTTCGGATAAGATCTCCAGTGCGTCCAGGTACGGAATATTTTCTATATTGGTAAGAAAGCTCACCGGACCACCGCTCCATCCGGACGAATAACGATGAAATGTATTCGTTTCCGGATAAAAAAATACAGACCCATGCTCCTGCAGGCTCAGATTCTTTCCTTTCTGGATAACCGTGAACCCTCGTTCGCTCGCCAAGGACAAGATATCGATATAATGGTCGATCTTTTCTCTTAGCAGGTCCCTCTCTTTTCTTGATAGTTTTAAGATTTCTTCTTTTTTCATCTAATCATCCTTCGCAAAATAATAGCTGCCGTTTTGTTGGTTCAACCATTCAGCAGCTTCCCTCTCGGCAACCTCATACAGAAAATCGATCTGGAAATCCTCGATCAGATCTTTTGGTGCCTCTTTTGCCAGTGGACAGTTCAACACATCATTCTTCCACTTCGATGCTTGCAGCGTTTGAAAAAAATGAAGCTTCTCCTGCGTCATTCGATCTCACCTAAGTAACTGTCGCCCTCATTTTCTTCAGGAATTCCTGTTTCATCCATCGGGACATCCTCTATCGAAAATTCTGTCCTGTTCTGAAGATAAGCAATTTGGTTTTTGATTCCCATCGATTGAAATTTTTCTATCATTTTCTCATTTTCCTCCTTATTGATTTGAGTTTGTTTTTGGATCAGGATTTCTGCCAGGAATATGTGAAAGAACCCCAATACATCTTTCAGCTGTTTATATAATCGTATCGCCTCTTTCTTTGATCCTGGCGGATGCACCGGCATTGGCAGATCGGCACTGATCCGGATTTCCTTTTTGTAAGCATAGCGAACACAATTTAAAAGAAATTCCTTCTGTCCTTCATCGATCGTTTCCCAGGGAAACAAGTACAGGTATTCCTCAATCAACCGGCAAAACGTTTCATCTGTCAATGTTTCCTTTGCGCCTCGCAGCTTCCTTACATGAACGACGTACTGAACCATGTTCCTGGGTTTTCTTATTTCAACACTCTCTTGCAGCTGCTGGATATCATACCCAGGAACGATAGTCAACTGCAGATGATCCTCTTTTACCTCAGGCACGAGAAGTGGACAGGCCTTGACACCTCTTCGCACGTTGATCGAAGGATCTTTATAGTACGTTCGCCAGGCTTTGAGGGAGCGGACATCTCCTGCAGAAGGAATGGATAACAACGCTGAGGCAATATTGAACCATTCATGATCCGTGTGTAACCGCATGTACTGAATATTGCTCTCCAGCAGCTGCGCAGACGATAATACTTTTTCCGGATATCCTTCCAGCTGTTTCAGATAGTCATTCAGCCACTCATTCATCATCGTCGCCCTCAAATATCGTTCGATAGCCTTTGTGTTCCCCATCTATCATGATCGGAGAGATCCGGTATCTTTGAGAGGATGTGTTCCCATATATATAAGCAGCATCGTAGGTCTTGATGCTGTCGCCATTGTAATCTGAGAACCAGAAAGATGATGTTTGACGATTGGTCGTTGACTCACTCTCACCCTGCATCCATCCAACAGCTGCAGCATCTTCATTCTCTGCAGTGTCTTTTTCTGTATCTCCATTCACGATCTTTTGATATTGGACATACAGTTCTTTTTCCTCATCGGATAATCCCCAAGAAGATGGAATCTCAATACCGTCAATGACCTCTACGCTTTGCCAATCGTTTCGTATATTTCCTTCCCCATCGACGACAAAATGATCTTCCGAATAAGAAACGATATCTTCTCCATCCAGTCCGCTGACGACAAATTCCTTAAAGTCATTTGCAATCGTCAAATTAGCCAGCCGCCGATACTCATCGTTATACCTGACACGGACCGTGACCGTATCTCCATTTGATAGACCATCGGCAGGATCTATAACATAATCTAATGATTCGACAAAACGTTGCATCGCTTCATCCTCCTCATCATAAGCGATCTTATTGGATGATACTTCTGCGATTCCTGCCCCATTCCATCCGGATACGCTGATTTCAAGATTCTCTGTCAGGTCATATGCAACAGCATTGCTACTGCTAGAGCTAAGGTACATGACCACGGCAATTCCAATACCTACGGCTGCCAATGTAAAAATGATGATTTTCTTCATGTTCTCACTCCATTTCTATAGGATCTATCGGATTGGCAAAGATCACGCCATCGTAAGTCTTTTGTAACTGTTCCAAGGTATAGGTAGCTTGCTGCCAATCTGTTTTGGCATCTTCAAATGTATTCGTAACTCCATCTAAGTTTCCTTCCTGAACGATGACGTTCGTTCCATCCCAGCCTACAACAATACCGACGTGATTCTTTCCTAAAGCCGAGAATATAGCCCCAACGCGCGGCGTCGATGAGGCTATGAATTTATCAGGAGAATATGCGATCAGATTGCTGACCCAGGCACGTCCGTCTGCAGTCCAGGATGGTGCCCATCCATAGATTTCATAGAATCTTCCCCAGGCAAACCATGTACACTGCCCATAGAGCTTTGCCCGAGAATATGGATTGTCATTCCCCCATGCGTCCATATTCGTAAAGTCCGGCATGCTTTGTAATTGACCTCGTCCGCCATAAGAATAGTAACGCATCACATGCTTTGGATATTGCGGATCTCCGAAAGAATCAACACCTAGCTCTTCTTGCATCATCGCAGAATAGGCTTCTGCCTTCTCCTGTGTCCATGGAGATGTGGTCTCATCAAACCATCCAAACCCCATATCATAGCCCTGAAGTGCATACTCGATGCCATCCAGATCCGTCGCGCCGTCAACATCTGCCCTGGACATGGTCTCCCGCAGATGCAAGATTCCTATCTTGATCGAATACTGTGGATCCGTGATTCCGCTCTCACAGCTCGTCCCGGCCTCTTCCCGGGGGAATTCTTCATTAAAGCTGCTGAGCGATGCACCCATGGGATCACAGCCTGTGCCAGCACTTTCTTGCATCATGACGGCCATTACCAATGGAAGATAGTCCTCATTCCAATACTCATCCAAAAGCGCCAGGATATCGTCCTCATATTGCTGAACCTCAGCTGAGATACCGACGGCCACCGGAACTTCCACACGGCTTTCAAACAGCCATCCAAACAATGTAGAGATGACCGTGACGACCACAAGAATGACAATGATCAGCGGTAGTAATATTGCTACGATGGCAACGACCACCGGAATATTGACCAATATCGAAATCAGTCCAGTTAGCAAGGAAATGATCGTTCCGATGGCTGCACGAATCGCCATGACCGGGTGCCTGAAACCAAATATGATCTTTTTTGCCCCTTTATAGGCGGTTCTCCGTTTCCGCCATGAGAATGCTGAAGCTCGAAAAAGGGTCGCTGCCGATCTGCGTCCGACAGACATCGTTTGGTTTGTCATCGCGTCGTCCCCGGAAGTCATTGAATTTAATATCTTCCGACTTTGATTACGAACTGTATATTGAAGAGAGCGCTGCAGATGTAAGCCTTGTTTTCGATACCTTGTCGCTCGACTTTCCAAAAGTTGCTTTCTCCTGAGCGCTCTGCCATATGCCCCGCTGCGATACTTATCATTCATCACACGCAGCCGTCCACGATAACTGAGATTTGCGTATTGGTTGGATACGGTTCGGTTCAATCGCATCCGGTCTCTTAATGATGCGATATCTTTTCGGCTTCTCCCAAGCAAGATGTCATGGTAATGCCCTGCATATTGCTTGGGATGCCCATATCGTGATGCCCGTTGTTCGATATTGCGCAAATGCTGCGGTCGATAATATACACTGCTCGCGTGATCAATTGCTATGCCTTCCACACTTTTGATGCCTTTGACCGCATTCTGGCCCAGCATGGCACTTGTACCTGCAGCAAGCATGGCACCGTCTGCAGATAGATCGGTCTGACCATAGTAACCAACATCATACAGATCCGGTGTTCGTTGATTCAGCATCTGTGCACCAGATTGGATGACGGTATCAGCGGTAGATGTAGTCGTGCTGATTGCGGAAGAAACCACTGCCCCGGCTGTCACGCTTGCCCTGGACCCAACATCCGCAGCTGTATGCGCAACATTTTCGGTCATCGATTTCATCGTCGACCGCACTTGCCCTTCATTTTGCCTTTGCTTTGAAGAAGCGCTGCCTACATCTGCCTGCACTTGTTTATTTAACATATGATCACCTCAATCAAAATGTAATTGCATCCCTTGATAGATATTGTTTTCATCGAATATACCAACACAGTTACCTGCACGACCAGAAGAAGTCAATTCGCTCGCACATAATTGCGAAGCAGTGATCATGTCGTACTCCTCAGCTGAGAAAAATTTGTCCTTTGCCGATGAAGAAGGCCGCTGTACTTGTGAAGCTCCTCCTGTTGAAGGTGACGGTGATGAAGAAGACGGCTCCTGACGCGATGGATCCGCCGGCACATCTCTGTTCTCCTCTGGTTCTGGTTCAGGCGCTTCATTGATGTGCATCTGAAAGGTCGAGCTCATCTCGTTTCCTGAACGATCCTTGGCACTTATTCGTACCGTAACCTCATCCCCGTAATCGTATTCTTCTGGATCCAATGTAACGGTCATCATGGGGTCAGGAGTTTCATTATCAGCTACTTTGACATTTTCAAGCAAAAGGGATTCATCGACCTCCTCTTTGTCATAGTCAACTGAATCATCCAAAATCGTGATGGTCGGCGGAACTTTATCGACCACGGTAACCACGATCTCCACATCGTCAATGTCCGGATCACTAAATGAATAGACAACCCGATGTTCACCGAGTTGTCTTGTGTCGATCTCATTTGCTGTAATTTCCATATCATTGATGATGATCATATTGCCAGATCGGTTTTGATCAGTGACCGTGCTGCCACCAACAGATTCGATCAGGGAAATCGTGTTTTCTGTGGATCCATAGGCAATTTCATAGCTTGAAAAAACAATATCGGTTCCTGTACGAAACAAAAAGTACAGTCCCGATATTGCCAATAAAAAGATCACCAATCCGCTGATACCTATGCGCAGATACCCTCGGATGTCTTCATCTTCCAATAGTTCACGTATCTTCATATCGTCACCATCCATCCAAATACATGAAAAAATCAATCCTGGAGACCTCGTATCACTCGATCATACAGAGTCTCTTTCTTCTGGATCTTTTCCTTAGCCATAGGCGGGGTACGCGTATTATCCAGCAGCGCCTGTTCTTCTTTGGTCAGAAGATGTTCTGTTGCGACAGATTCGGTTCGATCTGCGATCCGATCCAATTGTCCTTCGGTCGATGCTTCAGACCGTACGATCCATGCTTTCGTATCACTGCTGCAGAATGGGTTCTGCAGCAGGAGATCATTTAATTCCTTGATGTCCAGGCTGGCAATCGCCTCCAACTGTGCTGGATCTGTCCCGGATGCCGCAGTTTCACGTAAGGCACTTTCCAATTCCAGGCCACGCAGTCGTTGTCGTTGCCCGCTCATTTCCAAACGAACGCTCAATTCATCTTTCTTTTTGATAAGTTCTTGCTTGCCCTTCTGCGACCGGTACAGTCCGACCCATAAACCATTCGGATACATACAAATAAATTTGCCTTCAATTGTTGACGAAAACATCATCTTTTGGAAATCATCATAGGAAAGCTGTTGGATGTGTGCTGTCAGATGTGATGGCTCTGATCCTCCAGTATTCGCTTCTTCTATCCCGTCTCTTTGTATGATGCCCTCTCGGCAGACCTTGATGTCATCAATGCGATACCTCTCCTGATCGAAAGACAGTCTGGCTTCAGCCTGATAGATCACATCATTCAGGACCAATCGTTTGCATGCCGTGGTATTCGTCAATATGAAACCATATCGTTGATATTCTTCTTCCCGCAGCTGGACACCCAGATATTGGCTGCGAAAATGTTCTGTTAGCAGCTGAAGCATTTCATGGTCCTGCAGCTCTGGCAACCGCCGATCTACCTGATAGATATCCAACGTGCCTGCCCTGTTCAAAAACATCAATATCCCTCACTTTCTGCCAATTCGTCGACCGTTACAAACTGGTATCTTATGTCTCTTTCAGGTGCGGAGACATGATTTTCTGTTGCCTGGTTTGCTTTTTTCTCACGGATCTCATCCGGATCGGTATTCCAAAGATCGTACAATGCTGTGTCTTTAGGAAACTCATCTTTAAATGGTATGATCGTCTTGCCAAACTTCAGCAATCCCCACCCTCTTCTTGCGTTGCTCACGCAGCGCATCTGTTCATTGGATAATCCCAACAGAATCGAAAGTGATTCCAGATCGCTGGCCGCCTGCGACAGCATGATGATAAACTGTGAGTTGCCAAGCATGGCCCTTGTTTTCTGTCGCTCCAATAAATCTTCCACATTTTGAGTGATTCCGGTCGGGATCGCGCCAAATTTTCGACACCACTTATAGAACTCATAAATAAAATTCTCTGAATAGTCATTCTTCAGAAGCAAATAGATCTCATCAATATACACGTAAGTGATGATCCCTTTCGCCCAGTTCTGCATGATCTTATCACGCAATGTCTCCAATATGACCTTTGACCCCAACGGGCGAAGCGCCTCTCCGATATCACTGATATCAAAAACATTGAAGCGCGTGTTCACACGGACATTGGACGGTTTGGAGAAAATATCAAAAGATCCTTTGACGAACATCCACATGGCCTTTGCCATCTCTTTCGCCTCCGGATCTTCCTTCTCGTTCATGATCTCATAAAGATCTGCCAGTGTCGGCTGCGGATTCTCTAATTCCGGATGTTCTTCACACTGCAGCGTATAGCGCGTATACATCTGCTGTACACATTGATCGATCAATGACCGCTGCCCAGCCGTCAATTTTCCGTTTCCAACGATGTCGACCATCATCACCTGTGCAAAATCCGCTTTCTGTCGAATGTAGTCTGTATCTAATTTTCCAGCCAGCTCAAATGGATTAAAAAAAGTGTTCGTACGGCTGCTGACATTGATGACGCTGCCATCCATCGCCTTAGCAAGGCTGCCGTATTCCCCTTGCGGATCGATCACCATGATACACACATCTTTCCACGCCAGATATGCTGAGCTCATCTCTTTTTTAGCAAAAAAGGATTTTCCGCTCCCCGGCAATGCAAGGATCCAACCTGCAGGCGAATCCAATTCGCTACGATTGCATAAGATCAGATTATTCGTTGTCTGGTTCATGCCATAATACAGCGGTCGTTTACCACCCATCAGTTCTTGGGAGGTGAAAGGCATGAGGATGCCGCACACATTTGTTGTGAGCGTTCTGCCAAGTCCCGGTAAAGGCAGACCTAACGGCAGGCAGGCGTTCATCCCTTCTTCTTGTTGCAACAGAAGGGAATCAAATTCACAAGATAACTTTTTTCCGACGACCTTGATCGCCTTCTCCACTTCCTTCAGTTCATCCAGCGTAGCAGTATTGATCATGATCATGAACTGACAGTCAAACAGGCGATGATTCTGTCTTTCTACAGAATATAGCTGCTCCTTTGCCTCCGTGTAGGAATAAGCAAGGTTCATCGGCAGCATTTCAGGGTCGTATCCATTCGACAAGGCCTTTCGGTTTTCGTCACCAATCTGCATCTCCATCTTCGCAATTTGGTTTTTGATCATTGAAATATCAGCACCTCGTTCATAGGCCTTCATATGAAAGGAAATCATCATATTGTATTCCAATCGTGACAAAAACTGGATCATGCGATCGCTTAATTCCGTAGACCAGGTCTTCAGCCACATGACCTTGGCATAACGTTCACCGATCCGGAAATAGGCCTTGTTCTCCTTAAAGTCAAGCATGGAAGGTGCGATTGCATCCTTGGTCGTCATTCCCGGCGTCAGCTGGCGATATGAGAAGTGAAACCGCTCGCCCGGATTGAAGATCGAATAGATTGTTTCCAGTCGTTCCATTCCGGTCATGTGATGAGCGCTGCTCCCAAGATCGGCCAATTTGGCATCAAATTCCTGGTCCAGCAGATCCAGAGATTTTCGCGCCTCGATGATATTGTCTTCCTTGACGACATAGGTCATGATCTTTTCTGAGATGATCTTATTGTTACCTTTCTGTACCTTTGACTGTACATTTTTATTCATCTCCTGCCGATAAAGATCCAGATGGTCGTTCTGCATCGGCATGATGACCGAGTCAAGATAGTTATCTTCATCGACCAGCCGGTTATTGATGGTCAGCTGCAGATCATACTCGTTGCCCAGTGCGTTCAACATTTCCATATACCGCCCGAAGATGGCCGTCTGCACATCTTCCGGTGCGATCTGATAATTGATGTCAGTAAACATTACCGAACGTGAATAGAGATCGTTAGGAAGTACACAAGTGCCATCTTCTTGCATTGCTCGATATTTGATGCTGTTTTGTGTCGTTCTCTTGATACGCACCTCACGTTTCGTCAGCTTCTTTGATCGTTTTGTTGACTCTTTGATTGTATCTTCTTTCTTTTCTACTGATCTTTTTCTTCTCATCTTTGCTGCTCCTTTCATAAAAACTGAACTCATCATCATAATGAAGGATATTGCTGCGGAAATAATACCGGATCCAGATCTTCGCATATTTATTGATCGGCATCCCCTGATAACTGCCCCAGCCGCAGCAAAAAAGCGGAAAAGAGATCCCGATGCATCCGAAGATCGTAACATCCTGAGGCAGACCGAGGGCAAGATCCGTTATCACAAACCACAGGATTCCTGCCACAAGAGCAGCAGACCCCCATATCAGTTGTCGTATCGTCATTCCTATAAATACACGCTCTTCATATTCGCGGATTTCTTTGGGAACTTTTACATATAACATGATCCTCACCTCTTAGGCTCCACAGTTTTCTGTTCCTTTGCCTTTTCTTGGCTCTTGCGGCCTTTTTGTTTTTCCCTGGCGATCGTTCTTTGTTCACCATACAGGTTCATCAGGTCACGGCTGGAAAGCTTTACGCTTTGTGGTTGGTCCCATTCCCCTGTAACCTCATTCATCTCGCTTTTGAAATGGATCGTGTAGTGCTTTTCATCCGGGTTTTTGCTATCTAAGTAAACGAAGCGTTTGATTCCCCCGGCCTGTTCATCACCCAATCCCTTTTCTGATTTGATCTTTGCGGTCAGTGTCGTCCAATAAGCTGCTCGCTCATCACGATCGATGCCATTTTCATCCTTTCCAAAACGATGATACCGAAAATCCTTTGTTGGAATATAGATATTGGCCACTTTTAATGGCTTTCCATCCCTATCCTTCTTCTCACTGTGATCATAGATACGCGCAATCTGGTTCTTACTGAAAGTCACATAGAACTTTTTGCTTTTTTCTTCCCTCGTCGCTTCTTCCTTTTCCTTCATTGGAATCGGAGACAATGTCTTTTCAAATGGAAGTTCTTCCATACCAGATCCTGTTTGTCGGCTTCCTTCCTCCAACGAAGGCTGCTTGCTTCTTATCTCTTCCAACAATAACTTTCCGTCCCGCTGCAGATAATCTTTCCGCTCCTGGAGCTGCTGCAGTTCTTTTTGTAATGCAACCATCCTGCCCTCCATTACTTGTATGCAATTTTCGAGCATCTTATCCATGTTCTCTGTTTCCGCAAACACATAGGCCCGCTTGAATAGATCATGGCTATGAACGGTATATTGCTCATCACTCTCTACATCCTTCAGATGTGTGATCGTTTCATAAATCGGTGTACCATGAGCACTGACATCATCCCCATATTCCTGTGAGATCTCTGCCAAGCGTATTTGTTTCAGATCACCATGCTGCAGCAGATCTTCCATTGTTTTGATTCTGCCATTTCCTTGCGCATAAAAGGCATATTTTTTCTCTTCCACTTTGCTCCTCCTTTTCTTAACAAAATCGTAGCAATATTGCTACAATATCCTAATTTACTTCCAACAGGCTCTTTGCCCATCCTCCTGTTTGAAAACAGGCGATGATCAGCAACAAAGAATAGCCGACAAGTTCGAACATCTTTCCTACGATTTCTTCTTTGGCCACCACCATATCGGCAGGAAACGCACTGTTGATCAATACCATGTACATGTAACAAATGATCACGATAAATACGCCCTGCAGACCCAGCGCAATAAGCCTTTTCAGATGCCGTATGCCGATGCTGTTGAATTGCTTGCTGACGAACGTGGCGAATGCCAGGGCCGACACAGCAGTAAACACATAGATCTCAATGAAGCGCAAGGTGCAGATTACCTGCACCAAGGCCATTGATATATTATTGACACCCCATCCAAGGAAAGCGAGCAACCAATAGGCCAGAAGATCCCACAGATTTCCGTTATCTTTCAAAGCATTTTCTATGGCTGCCGAAATAGAACTGGAGGGTGGCTGTTCACTGAACAGATCTCCCATGTTGGTGATGATGTCACTGCTGATCTGAAAACAAGCGCCAATGATAACGGTCATGTTTCGACAGAGCGTAAGTGCCAGCATCATCTTCAGGAAGGTCATGACGATCCAATACATGCCATCCAGCCCTTTTACATCACTTCGATTGAACAAACCGATCAGCTCGATACAAAGGAACAGGGATACAAGGATACTTGCCATGGCTACGATTGCTTTCCCGATAGGCGAAGTAGTGGATACGGCATTCCATAAATCAGCATTGAATTCCTGCGGTGTCATTTTTGCAAGGTCTGCGATCCCGGTCAGGCCATCAAAATAACCATTGTAGAAGCCAGCGACCGCTTCCGCCAGTCCTTCAATGATCTCATCCATACATCATCCCTCCTTTTTATGCGAAAGAAACATTTATCTGTGTAATCCAGGCTCCCGCAGCGATTACCAATGCTCCACCAACGGCTTGTAATAGTCCATTTCGGATGTCCTGCCCATTATGGTCTTTCAATCCAGCACCAAGTACAATGATGCCCCAGATTGTCCATAATGAGCCAAATGCAATCACTCCCTTAGACACGATATTTAAACCTTGAGCTAAAAAATCCATTTTATTGTCCTCCTCTTTCTTTCATCACAAAAAAAGGATCCTTAAAGATCCAAATGTTCCTGCATCAGTCGCTTATCCAGATAATCCGGATATCCTTCTGCAGTCATAAACGCAGCTTCCCTCACCTTATCGATCGGAATGCTTCCGATGGAATCTTCTTTCCAGCAAGCATGATCGATGGATGATACCGTAGATTTCTGCTGCGACTGTTGATCGATGTACTTTCCAACATCAAAAAAGTTCTTT
>OMAZ01000593.1_pt1 | contig 15836 bp, 2 predicted proteins | sample 1674131 | NCBI WGS metagenome assembly OMAZ01 (sample SAMEA103958147, study PRJEB25191) | human gut metagenome | biome: human-associated habitat [ENVO:00009003]; feature: intestine environment [ENVO:2100002]; material: feces | place: Germany | collected 2013/2015 | reverse complement strand
TAACTTGTTGTTCTGGCAAACTGACGCTTTTGGCACACTTGCTGTAAATGAACGTTCTCTTATCCAAGATAATAATGCAGGTGCGCTTACGTTAGGTACAGGAGGTGTATTAACTAGGTTTGATTACTTTACTACTAAGAATGGTTCTAAAGAGAATCAATTAAGAACTGCAACACAATCAGATAGTACAGTATATTGGTATGATGCCGATAGAAATGAAATATGTGGTTTTGATAATCAATTACGTACGGTATCTAAATTAAAAGGTGTACAATCTTATTTACACGATAATAAGGATATAATTACAAATGATCCTATATCTGTATATGATAAGAAATACAATGAAGTTCTTCTTACTCTAGAAGATAAGACTTTAGTGTTTAATGAACAAGTTGGAGCTTTTACTTCATTCTATACTTATAGACCTGATTGGTATGCTGAATTTACAGATAAATTAATGATATACAAGAATTTAGCTGTATATAAGTATAATTCAGGTAATGAATTAGATATGTTTACTGGCAAAGATAAAATATCTTATGTTAGATTTATAGTAAATGACAAGTACCCTCAAACTAAAACATTTGATAATGTTGAATATGGTGGTGACTTTACTTACGATACTAAATTTGATAACATCTACTTTGAAACTAAAAGACAAACTAGTTTTACTCTTACTCAGGATGATATAGATTATAGAGAGGATACTTATAAATTCTGTATTCCTCGTAGTAGTAGAGAATTAAATGAGGCTGAAGAGTTAGTAAACAAATCTTATAGAGATAGAATGAAAGGGAAATATTTAATCTGTCATTACAAATATGATTGCAATGGTGGTAATACATTTAAAGTTCCTTATATTAGTACAGCATACAGATATTCATTGATATAATATGAAAAAGAAAATAAATAAAAAGAAAGTTCCAGCTTACGCTTTTGGTATAGATCAAGGTTTAGAAATTGCTTCTATATTGGGAGCTGGTTTACAAGGCTTTACAGAAGAAGGATCTGGTGCAGATATTGTTGGCAGTACTCTAGGGGGTGCTGCCAAAGGTGCTTCTGTAGGCTCTGCTATCCTTCCTGGTATTGGTACAGCTATAGGTGGAGCTGTAGGTGGTGTTGGAAACCTTGTATCAAGTATCTTTGGAAAGAATGCAATTAATAAGCAAAAACGTATTAAAGCAAATGCTAAAGAAATAGCAATGGGGAAAGGTAATGCAGCTACACTTGAACAAAAATATTGGGATGATAATTCTTTAGCTTATACTTTTGAAAATGGTGGTATATTACCAGATTTAGCTTATGTAGATAATAATGAAGTAATAAGAGATGATTTTGGTAATATTGAACAAGTACCTAATAGTAAACCAGGTACAGACAATCATTTAATAGATGCTTCTAATCTTGAATCTGTTTTATCTGATAGAATTAAGAGACCTGGTACAAATAGAACATTTGCACAAGAAGGTGAAAAACTTACTAAAATGACGAAAAAGAGTAAAGGTAATGACATATTTGCTAAGAATACCGATATGTTAAATAAAAGAAATGCAAATGCAATGTATGAACAATTGCTTACAGAGCAAGAAGCAGTTAAAGCTAAGAAAGGTATTAAGCCTAAAGTAAAAGGAATACCTGCATATGCAGATGGTAAAGGTGATTGGACTAGACGATTAGGCAAACCTATTGCTAATTTTTTAACCTCTCCAGTACAAGGTACAGCAGTTAATAGTGCTCTTACAAATGCTTTTAATAACACAGGTAATAAAGCTGGTTTAGGTGCAACTAAGAACTCTAATTGGGGTGTTCCAGTAATGAATTACTTGAATGGGATTAATTGGACAGAAAACCTTGTACCTAAATCTGGTCCTGCACCTGTTAGAACATATATATATAATAATGACCCAATAGATAATAGCGTAGATGCCATTACTGGTGAAACAATTCCTGTAGGTGTAAATGAACCTATACCAGATGAGATTAAAACACCTAGTAAGTCTTCATCTAACTTTGACAGTCTGTCTGGTTTATCTCCTATACTGTATAATTGGATTCAAAGTAGACGTAGACCTGAAACAGAAGACCAAGTCCTTCCTTACTCTGGAGCTATTAATAGAGCTATGACTAGTCGTAGACTTAACATAGAGCCTACTCTTGCGGCTAACAGAAGATCTAGAGCGATTGCTCGTAATAACATGGCTAGACTTAATCCTAATACTGGTATGAATTTAGCATATGGAAATCAATTAGCTGCTGGGGAATATGCTCAGAATGCTTCAGTATACGCTAATAGAGATAATGCTAATAATCAATACTTAGGTGAATACGCAAATATGATGAACAATTTAGGTCAGCAATATGTACAAAATACTGTACTTACTAATGACTTAAATGCCCGTAATAGAGCTGCTGCAAGAAACTTTGGTGCTACTGCTGCTGGTCAGTTAGGTCAAGGGTCTCAGACTAAAGAAAAGATGCGTAATGAAGCTGCTAGGGATGCTATGATATATCCTTACTTAAGGAACTTCTTAGCATATGGTAACCCTGGTCAATTGATAGCAGATATGGATAATATGTATTACAATAATAGAAAGGGTAAGAAGAATGGTTAATAGATATGATAATCCAGCACAAGCTCAATTTATAGATACCTATGCTCCACTACCTTTCCAACAACTGTATACACTTGGTAAAGATGCAAATGCTAGAGTAGATAAAGCTATTTCAGACTTATCTGGAGCATTAGATAAATGGTCTGATTTCAGATCTCCTTCTTTAAAGGATATGCAAACTTGGTATGATGAAACACTCGGTAAAGCTAAACCAATTATTGATAAACTATCTCAGAATATTGATTTACTTAAGACTCCAGAAGGTAGAGCTCAGATTAATTCTATCATTAACAATGTAGATAGACTTAAATTATCTATATTACTCCAGAGTAAAGAAGGAATGGAGCAGAGAATAAAGTTTAATCAACTGTTAGCTGCTGCTGGTAAATTTAATGAGATGTGGCATAATGTAGACTTTGCAAACTATGATAGTACAAAATCAGGTATTTTCAACGATATTGCTCCTTTAGCATATAAAGATATTAGAGAATTAGCAGATCCTTATTATGCTAAATTACAGAAGGGTTATTTATATACTAAAGGTGGTTATGACTATTTTGGCAACACACTTAGCGATCTCGAGAATGTAGCAGATGCTCACTTGAACGATATAGTAAACACTCCAGAGGCTCAAAAGCATATGGAAGTTTATAAAAGGAATACTGGAGCAAGTGATGCTGAAGCAATTCAATGGCTAAGAAATTCTATTGTAGAATCTAATATTGATAGAACTATTAGACCTACTAGAGAGGTTAATCCTTTCTCTTTAATTACAGCTAGAGCTGCTGCTACAAAGAAAGCACCTGGAGAAAAGACTATGCCAGTTCAATTCTCTACTAAACTTGCTTATACACTGCTAAGTAAACCAGACACAATTAAAACTGAAGATGGTGTAACTATAAAATATAATTCTCAATTTGAGAGAGCTCAAAAGACATTTACACCTGGTAGTAAATGGCAAAAATCCTATGTAGATAGAGTTACAGAAAGCGGTAAACAATTACCGTTAAACCGTAACAAAACTGCTAAGACAGTATGGGAAGAATTATCAACAGATATAGGTCCTCAAGCTAACTTTATCAACGATGCTGAGCTTGATAAGAATTCAGTAGTAAAGGGTATCAATGGTAGTCCTATTTACTCTGGTAATAATATATTTGGTATGATGACACAAGAGCAGTATGTTAATGCTAAGATGGGTGTACCTGTTAATAGTGCTAATTGGAGTTCAGCTAGAACTAAGTTTGAACAGGATCTCATTAATAATAATATACCCAATATGGGTATTACTCCTACCAGTAAAGTATTACTTGAGAATGGTCTTCCCGGTAATGAATCATATACTCAGGAATATAAAGCATACATACCAGTAGATTATTTCTTAAACAATAAAGATATCTATAAAGACTATTTTGATACTGGTTTCTTTGGGGACGATACATCTGAAGAAATTATAAAAAATGAAGACTTCCAAAAGTTTGTAAATAGTCTAAATGGTAAGATACCTAACTATAATGGTAGAATTGCTGATATTAAGAGTGTGAGAATTGCAGATGATGGTACATTTGCACCTGGTCACGAAACTCAATATAATGGAGTATACATTGAAATACCTGTTATGAAAGGTGTACTCAATAATGAACAAACAAGAGAAAGAGCAAATCTTGAAGAGTTCCAATATAGCAAATTAGGTTCTAAAGGTAATATAAATTATAGACAAAGTAATGAAGATTTGATCTATGGAGAAAACTAAAAACAACAGTGGTGTTCCATTGGCAATAGAGCTTCGCAAGAAGAATTATGAAGATTATTTAGGTGCTTCTAACGGTACTGTAAACCCTGAAGTAGGTAGTACTATTAGTCCTCATGAAATACTTAGAGATCTTGCTAGTTATCAGAAAGATTCTTATAAGCCAGCTCTAGATACTGATGACACATTAGACGAATCTCGTAATAATCTTAGTACATATGATTTAATAACTAACTCTGTGGCAGCTTCTTTGCGTGCTATGAACGAAGCACAATTGGCTAATACTCAGGGTATACTTAGACGTGAAGTATTACCACAGATGGATAGAATTAAATCGAACATTAATTTGTTTGAAACTTATAATGGTTTAGTGAGTCAAAGAAATAACTTGCTAAACCATTTAGCAGTTTCACAAGATGAAGCTGAGATATCACAGATTCAGAATGAATTGAGCAATATAGATAGTAACTTGTATAGTACAAGAGAAGCGTTAATGTCTTTAGGTGTATCTCCTGATATGAGCAATATTTCTGATATCAGAGAAAAGCAAGAAGCAGACTTAAAGTCCTATCAGAATAAAGCTAATGAACTCTATGCAGATATTGAAACAGATGAAGCTGATATTGAAAGATATAAAGTAGATTCTAGATTTGAACAAGCTATGAGTGAGAATCAAGAGTTTAAGTGGACAGAGCCAAGTAAATGGATATATAATGTACCACAAGCTGTAGGTTCTTCTTCATCTGCATGGTTATGGCAAGTAGCTCCATATGCTTCTACCGCTCTTAGATCCGTCTTCAAAAAGGCAATCTCTAAAGCAGCTATAGGGGCAGCTTCAGGTGCTATAGCAGGTAGTGTTGTACCTGGTGCTGGTACTGCTGCAGGTGGTACTGTTGGTGGTGTAGCTGCTGGTACAGTAGGTGCCATATCAGCTGCTTTAGACGTAGCTAATGCTGGTATGTTACTTTATTCTAACTATAAGCAAGCTGAAAATGAAGCTAACGCTAATGTTGCAGATGATTATAGAGATAGAGTAGCTCAGTTAATTACTAGTACAGGTTTAACTATTTCCAACATTGCAGATGAAGCTCGTGCAAACGGTCTAGATGAAAGATATGCAAGGTTATCTGACGATAAGATATTTGAAAAGATATTAGATGGTCAGATTGAATCTACTAATCCTATCTTAGCAGAAGCTCAGATACAAGCAAGACAAGGTTTGGATAGAGACTTTGCTCAGAATATGTCTATTACTTATACATCTAACTTAGCTAGTGACGTCATCATGTTACCGTACTTTGGTAAAATTGCTGATGGTTGGCTAGGTAAGACTATAAAGAAAGGTGCTTTATTATCAGACCCTATTGAAGCAATAGGTGATAAAGCTGCTGATGCTGCTAAAAAGACTTTATCTAAGTATGTATTAGGTAGAAATGCTATAGATAAAGCAACTAGAAGTTGGGCTAGTAGAGCTGCTAAAGCTGCTTATATAGGTGGTGATTTAGCAGTGCGTAATCTTGCTACTTCTTTTAATGAAGCATTAGAAGAAGGTGCACAATATACTACTGGTGCAGCTTACAAAAGAGGGGATTTTGATGATAGTGATTTGAACTTAGAAGGTTTAGCTTCATCTCTATTTGGCGCTTATAAAGAAAAAGGTAGAACTCTTGTAAATATACTCGGTAGTCCTTTTGGCTATCAAGACGCTTTATATGAAAATGACAGTGAATACTGGAATAATGTAAAGCTTGGTGCAGCTGCTAGTCTTTTATCCCCTATGCAAGTAGGCGTAAATGCTAGAGGAGCATATTCCTTATATAAGGAAACTAAAGGGATGGATAAAGTAAATGAGCTTGCTGTAGGTGAGATTAATACTAAGGAAGATATGTCTAAAGCAGTTACTTACGCTAGTGGTAAGTTTAAAGGTGTTGAATCCGAAGTAGTTAATGCATGGGCTAATCTGGCTGAAGGACCTACAGAGAATCTACCAGAAGGTTTTACAAGTGATGGTGCTTTAGAAGAAGCACAGTTTGCATCTCGTGTATTTACTGTAGCTAAATCTGATAGAATGAAAGATCTAGCTGAAAATTTAGGTATCGAACAGAATACTGAAGAGTTTGGTAATCTAGTAGGTTTATATATGCAAGCTGAGAAAGATTTTAAGGCTTCATTAGAAGACCTTACAGATAAGAATCAGCAACTTACTAATAGAGCGCAAGCACTTAATTCAAATGCAGCACTATCTACTCAGATGGAGAAAGCTGTAGATAATGCATTTAATACGATTAATGATAATGCTCAATCTACAGATCAAATAGTATCTAAAGATGAGATTAGAGAACTATTTAAGTTACAAGAACAACAGAGAGTGTTAGATAATATGCTCAATGAGGTTAATAATGCTACAGAAATAGTTAAATCAACATCTAACCCTGCTGAATTACGAGGTAACGAGTATACTTTAGCTAAACTAGATGATATGCGTTATAGACTTCAAGCAAGAAAGAAGTCTATAGATAAAGCAATGCCATCCTGGTATAAGAACTATACTGGTGATAAGACATTATTAAACAATCAAGTAGCATCTGTTGGCGCTTTTAATGAAGTTACTGAATATGAGAATGCTATAGAAGATAGATTATTTTCAGAGATTAATGCTGAAAGGAATCAAGAAATCTACAATGCCTTTAATGGTATTGAAAATGGTGCTAAAATAACCCCTACAGAAGCTTCTCAACGTGCTGATATCATTACTGAGGCTAAGGAAAAGAAAACGCCTAAAAAGCGTAGAAACCTTAAATTAAAAGCTTTACGCAATATTCATAATGCTCAAGGTGAAAAGCTTATTGATGAAATGCTTGAGCTTTATCAAACTAAAAAAGAGCAAAGTAAAGAAATGATGGAAGGGACTACTGGCGTTACTGAACAACAAACTGTTAACAAACCTGTAGTACCATCTAAACCTGTTACAGTACCCACTGGTACAGTTACAGAACAACCTGCTCCTACTGTAGAACAGGTTAAACCTGCTACTCCTACTAAACCTATCAAACCTGTTAAACCAAGTAAACCTAGAAGAACTATAAGTGCTAATGAGCTGGATGAAGCAGATGCAGCTTTAATAGCTGCTGCAGAAGGTCAAGATATAGGTTTAGGTACACCTGCTATTCAACCTACTGCTACTGCTGTTCCTTCTTCTGTAGATACAACAGATACAGAAAAGGAAAAACCTATAGTAAATAACGACATATTAAGTTCTGATGAAGATCCTTTTGCAGGTGGTTTTGGTGATCCTACAGGAGAAGGTGTATTTGACGAAAGAGGTGGTGAAGCAGTAGAACCATCTAAACCCAGTAAAGCAGCTAAAGCTAAACAAGATGCTCAGGATGCTAAAGCTAAATTTAATAAGTCTGTTCAAGATTTCTTTGATTTACTTGATGACAATAGTGTAGGTTTTGCCTTTGACCCAGCTGCAAATGCTGAGAAACAAGCAAAGATATTTGTTGCTTTCTTAAAATTATTAGGTAATGCATTTAATTTAGGTGCATATAAGTTTAAAGAAGTAGCCCTGAATATGTATGAGGCTATTGGTAATAATAGAGAAAAGTTAACTACTCACTTCGATTCTATTAAAGGTGCTTATACTACTGCCTATTATCAGATGCCAGAGGAAGATAGAGCTAGAATGAGTTCTCCTCAAGAAGTTGCTGCTATTACTGTGGATGATCTCTTTGAAACACCAGTAAGTGATCTTACAGAGGAACAAGTAGACAATGCTGTAAAGGATGGCGTATTACCAACTCCACAAGCTCCTGCAGCAATTCCAGCAGATGCTATTACTGATAATGAATTAAAGGACTTTTCAGAAGATAGTAGATTAGGTATTCTCAATACCTTCCACTATAAACACGATGCTCAATTAAGTGAAACAATAACTTTTGCAAATGGCAATAAAGTAACATTCTCACTTAATACAGAATTGCCAGAGTTGTTCCGTACTAGGTTAAGTGATTTGTCATTTGAATATTCTGTAGCGCCTTTTATACACTATAAGACTAATAGTACTAAAGTAAAATGGAATAATCCAGCTACATACGATTGGGCTAGGGTAGGTATGATAATCACAGATAGCAAAACTGGTAAGAGATACTGGTTAGCTATGCGTAGTCCTAATAATCTTAGAGTAGGAGACACTAGTGAAGAGTATAACACTTTAATAGATGATCTTAGAGCGGTACGTGCTGATATTATATCTAGATTTGTTGTTAAAGATTCTAATGGCAATCTTACTAATGCAATAGATTATAATATTAAAGTAACTCCTACACGTACATTAATACATAATGCAGTAGAAGGTATTAGTAAATATGCTCCTATTAATGATGCTAAGTTTAATAATATCTTACAGTTAAGTACTAATTTAGATGAAGAACTTGATAACTTTGGTTACAGTACTGGTGTAAGATCTGCTGAAACTATATATACTATACACGGTGATAATACTGGTTTTACCGGTACTACTTCAGGTGGTGTGTATTATATTATAGCTGGTAACAAACGGTTATCAGGTAGACCATTGCCATTAAAGATTAGCACAGTAAGCTATAACAACTTAGAAGAACTAGCTAATCTATTATCTACTATCGTGTTTAAGTCTGGGTTCTCAAGCTATGATAAGATAGGTAATACAGATCTTATTGGTTCTGACTTAATAAAGTTATTCTTGAATTATGGAGAAGCTACTCAAGTAAAAGATAATAGTGATATTAGTGATGCTGCTGCTAAGAATCTACGTAATAAACAGTTATATGTAGATAATACTGGTGTAGTAGGTAAGTTAGTATATGGTAATAATAGTACCTCAATTGCTGGCTTAACATCAGACCAAAGAGATAGAGAAAGAAAAGCTTTTGTAGATTGGCTTATGAAGGAAGGATCTATGCCTTTTAAAGTACCTTCAAAAAACAATGATGTTGTATCAGTAGACATGAAGCTTAGAGATCTGTTTCAAGGTAGATTGGCAAGTAGTGTAGAGAAAGCTAATGGTAGATTAGAATTGGTACCTGGTGTAGTATTTACTAAAGACGACTTAGATCACACGCTATTAGCATGGATGATTAAGAATGGTATGTTAAAATCTAACCTCAATACAGAGAGATATGAAAGACCTTTTGTTATCGCTGATGGTATTACTCAGGATGCTCCAACTAATATTCCTAATTCTACAGCTGTTCCAACAGTAAGTGAACCTCAAGTTGAACAACCTACAGTAGAAGAAAAACCAGCTCCTACTCGTAAACGTCGTACTTTCCGTGATCTCAATACATTTGGTGGTAGCGAAACTGAAGTAAGAGTAAACTTTACTCCCAATAAGACATATACTTCTAAAGAGAAGATGAATAAGGTTCAGGCACGTAATTTCTTAAAAGAGAAATTAGGTATGTCTGATGCTGAAATTGATATAATTGATGTAGCAGTATCTTCTGATATGCCAGCTACAGCATTATCTCATATGACACAAGATGCTATTCATCTTTACTCTAGTGATCCTGCTGGTGTTGAATATCATGAAGCATATCATAGGGTATCTCTGTTATTAATGTCTGAACAGCAGCGTAATAAGGTATATGATGCTTATAGGGCTTCTCATGAAAATATGAAAAATGCTTCTAACAAACAAGTTGAAGAAGCATTGGCTGAAGACTTTAGAAAGTATATGCTTGAAACTGTACCTTCTAAGGTTTATAGAATCACTAAATGGTTTAATAAGCTTATAGACTTTGTATATTCTTTAGTAGGTAGAATAAGACCTACAAGTATATTTAGGGGTATATATGAAGGTAAATATGCTAATATACCTGTAACACAAGAAGCTAAGGATAGATTTATAGAAGCTTATGGTTATAGAGTTAATTTTACACAGCATGGTCATGAATTTCAGAATATTAAATCTCTTGATAGTTATTTCCAAGCTGTAGATTACTTTACTACATCTTATATTAGTCAGTCTATGACTACTGAAGATATAGTAGACGACTTATCTAGAATTAACATAGACTACAACGATATGAGAGAATTCTTAGAAGATCTTTCATATGATAACGCTGCTACACCTGAACAAAGAGCTGCTGCTAAAGAACTGTTTGATAACTTTGATATATTCAAACAGGATGTGCAAGCAAAACTAGCAGAGCTAAGCTTAAAGCAAATTAAGGAAGAGCAAGAGTATGAAGAAACAGAAGAACGTGATGGTGGTGAAATAGAAAAGGATAACTTTGATAAATATGATAAAGCATCTTATGAAGTATCTGTTTTACATAATATTAGACCTGCTGTCAAATTGTTCTTATCTTCAATAGAAGACCGTTTATATAATGCTGCTACTAAGACTTATACTAGGGATATTAATCCTGAAACAGGTATTCCACGTGTAACTCCTTTTATGGCTGCTTGGCGTAGAATTGTAGATAAGTTATTTGATGAAGATAGTTACGGTGGTTTAATACGTAAATCTGCTCAGTTAGCTAAGACAGATCCTTTCTTTGCTTCTGTATATAACAGATTATCTAAGATAAAGGACTCTAACTTACAGACACAGATATTCCAAACTATTACTGGATTTAGACATAATTTCCTTACTGTAGGATATCAAGATGTTGGTACTAATGAAGTAATGTATATATCTAACTTAGGTGGTAGTGTAAATGTACGTAACGGTAAGCGTATTGTAAGTGACTGGAATAGAAATTTCTATAACAGCGAATTTATGATAACTGATGAACAGGGTAATAGAAAGCCTGATATGGCTAAACTTAAAGAATTAAGAGATGAACTTACTAAAGCTACAAATGAATTAGCAAAGTTAACAGATTCATCTACTAATGAAGATCTTAGTCAAGCACTATATAAATTATTAGATATTTATAATAGAATAGGTATATCTATTACTTATGACACTTTATTCCAAGCAATTGTAGATAAAGTATCAGCTATCAATTCTGTTAACAAGCCTACTATATTACAAGCAGCTAAGGACTTATTAACAAGTAATAGAGATGGTAGTTTGGCTAAAGCTATACCTGAAATATTACGTAGACCAGTAAAAGATAAACCAACAGATCGTATTAAACGTACTGCTGATGCTATCTTTACTGGAGAAAATAGTATACTTAACTTAGCTATTGTACACTATCAATTGAATAATAATAACCTTGAAGAAAAGGTATTAGGTCCAAAAAACACTACAGTTTATCCTTTATCTAAACATAACTATATTACTCTAGAAATAAAGAAATTGAATAATGATAGATCTTATGTCAATAAACTGTTAAAGTGTCCTATCAATAGTTCTTCTATAGTTTATAATCAGTTAAAGAGTAATCCTAATACTCGTCTTACTGTAGGTACATTACTTAACATTACTGAATATAATTCTGGTAATACAGGTACGGATTATCAATCTGCTCCTAAAGTAGAAACATTCATTTCTAAATTCACATTGTCTGAGAACGATATATTAGTACTCCCTACTATGTCTGATAAAAAGACATATATGCCTATACAGGGTCTTAGACTATTTAAAGACCGTACAATGGAGATTGTACCTTTGGATGGTGAACTCAGTATTAGGATGTCTAAAGATGTAATAGAGCAGTTCTATAAGTATTATAAGAGTGAATATGATGCTATACTACAGTATCGTAGAATGAAATTAGCAGAAGACCAAATAGACGATGCTAATAGACCAACTATGTACTTTGGTAAGAAAGGAAAGGATACTGGTAAAGGTGGTAAGTTCCGTATTGCTCGTGGTGTATGGCATACTGATGAAAATGGTAATACTAACTATATAGACTTTAATAGTTTAAGTGACCAAGAATTAATGGATACTTTCAATAATGTTGCTCAATTGAAAGAAGACATTAATACTACACTAATTCACAGAGCTCATGAACAGTTAATGTACGTACAGAAATTAGGTTTGATTGAACAAAAGAAATCAGGCTTATGGTCTAATAAGTTCTTACCTGTTTCATCTATAAATGAAAGAAGTAATAACTATGCTAACACATATGCTCAGTTATCAGGTTCTCAGAATAAAATGTTAAGAGAGAACCTTGCTATTATGGATGCTATTTGGACATTTACTGTTAATCATTTTGTTTCAATGTTTGAAACAGAAAAGGTAATATACAAAGATGTAGCATTCTTTAAGAATTATCCAGATGTATCTAAACGTCTTGCTGGTACGCTATCAACTGGTGATAGACCTAGATTGGACTTTACAGATCCAAATCATATTATGAATAAAATACCTAGGTATAAGAATGGCAGATACAACGTGGCTGGTCTGAAAGATATCGAAACACATACTAATCAACCTAAAGAACTTTACAAAGCTATTTACAGAGCCTATGTAAGAGAACTTATGGAAAATGATGGTAATTATACTAAAGAATTCATAGACAATGTATTTGAATCTGATGATTTATTTAGTCATGAAGATATACCTCAGGCTATTAAAGATAAAGCTAAAACTAGTACAGAGCGAGATTTAAAACTATATGGTGATATTACTATGGATAAAGATGGTAATATTACTATAAATACAGAAGATAATCCTATTAACCAAGCAGATGCTTCTGTATATTGTTCTCCTACTATGTATAAAGCTATTCTTGCTACACAAGGCTTATTAGATGCTGAGACTGAAGCTGCTATTGATTACGTAGAAGAACATGCTGATGATCTTGGTGATGTACGTAAATATGTAAATACCCTAGCAGCAGTAATGTCACCAAAGAAGATGGTTTACTTTGGTAATGAAATACTTGAACCATTACAAGGTGAATTCATAAATATGCCTATCTTTAATAAGATGGCTATCTTCCCTCTGTTTAAAGTATTAGCAACTGGAGACTTAAAAGCACTGTATGATAGAATGAATGATACTACCAATCCTATTGATATGTTTACTACTAAATCGGCAGTAAAAGTAGGTAATATCGTTGAATATGATTTCTATACAGATACTTCTCAGTCTCAAATATCCGAAGAATTTACTAAGGATGAAAATGGTTCTTATAACAAACCCATTACATTTAGACAACAGAGCTTTGGTAACTTATTAAATCAGATGCCTATTGAAGCTCACGAAGCAGAAAAGCGTATGTTGGTAACACAGGCTATGAAAACTGTATATTCTAACATCAGACTTGATGGTGATTATTATTTACCAAATGGTAAAAAGCTATCTGGTCGTGAATTACGTGATTATGCTATGAGAGCTATTGATGACTTATCAGATAGAGGTTTAAATAGGCTTTTAAAGGATTTACACGCAGTTAAAAATGAAGATGGTACATTTACCTTCAAAGACTTACAAGGTATCTCAGATTCGCTTGTAAGAGACTTAATTGCAAGTAATACTGATTCTGATATAGTAAATCAAGTTACATTGAATGAGAATGGTGAATTTAATGTACCTATTTCAGCATCACCATTATCAAAACAACTTGTAACTAAGTTAATATCCAAAGTAAATAAAGAGACTGTAGATATTAATTTACCTGGTGGTACATTTGTGCAGATGTCTTCATTTGGTATGAAATCTATAGACAAGCTTAGTCAAGCAGAAGCTAAACAAGACTATAGTAAGTACATGGTAAATGAAGGTCGTAAGCTAATGCTTAAGAATGAAAATAACTCTATGGACTGTGTGATTAGTATTAACTTACTTAAGCACATTATACCTGGTTATGATAATATGTCATTCTTAGAGGCTAGACAATGGTTAATTGATAATCATATTATTGGTGATAATGCTTCACCTTCAAGTATGGCTTATCGTGTACCAACACAAGGTATGTCTTCTATTGCTGCTCTTACTATTAGGGATGTAGTAATGTCTCAAGCAGGGGATATTATAATATTACCTGATGAATTTACTGCAAGAACTGGTTCTGACTTCGATATTGATAAATTGTTCTTAACCCGTTATAACTATACTACAAAACGTTCTAATAAACTTGGTAGAAATGCTACTAATGTTGAAAAAGAAAATGCTTTAAAAGGGTATGATGCTTGGGCAGATGAAGTATTAGCTATTCGTAATGGAGAACCTGTTACAAGGAGAAACTCAATGAAGGCTTCTGAAGCTATAAACGAATACCTAGAAAGTAAGAATTCTAATATACGTTATGATATTGCAGACGGTAGCTATAAAGTATATGAGTATGTAACTGCTAAAACTGAATATAACTTTGATAAACCTATGTCAGAGAATAGTCAAGGAGCAGTAGAAAATCTACTTATTGATACATTTATGGCTTCATTACTCGATCCTAAGAATGTACACGATACTACTAGACCTCTTGACGTACCTGTAAATATCATGAAGAAAGGTATTGTAGAAGTATATTTCCCAGATGTTAAGAATAATCAAGCTCTATTTGAATATACAGAAGCATATCAGGATAATTTAAAACAAGACTTTGCTGATAGTAAATCAGGTATTGGTCCTTTTGCTTTGAATAACCCTCATCATGTATTAGGTCAATTAGTAGAGTTAGTAATGCAAGCACCAGAGTATATGCCTAAATTTGGTAATTTGCATAGAGTGTCTGGTGTAGATGATATTCATATCCTTGACTGGTTGTCTGCATTGATTAGTGCTCACGTAGACGTTGCTAAAGATAACTATATTATTAAACTGAATGTAAATACATTTACTTATAATGTCACTAACTTGCTACTAAGAAGTGGCGCTGGTAAGAACACTATGTATTTTGTATCTCAAGAGATAATGAAACGCATGGCACAGGATTATATTCAGAGTAAAGGTACTTATGCTATCGATTCTACTAAATCATTCCAGAGTAGGTATAATGAGAAAGAGAAAGCTATTCTTGAAGAGTTTACTAAGAAAGCTAATCAAGCGGCTACTAATAAAATTCAGAGAGATGCTATAACAAATCTTTTAAATAATGATAAACTTAGTTGTGATGAATTATTTGAAATACCTGAAGCTGGTAAGTTAGGTTATCTTGAGAATCTATTGCGTAAAGCCAATGAGAAAGAAAAAGATTTTGACTATTACTATGGACAAATTCTCGTATATAAATTATATAAGGAACTAGAGCCTATGGCTCAGGCAATGTCTGATCTTGTAAAAGCTTCTCAGGTGGATACTAAGAAGTTTGGTAAGAACTCTATTGAAATGAGAACATTTCTACAAAATGTTGCTGATTGTTATACTAGCCCATATTTCACACCAGAAATGGTTAATAAATTCTTTAATGAGACATTCTTACAAAAGAAGATAGATAATAGTATCAAGTTTACTTTAGATTTACTTGGTAAAATTAATATACAATCTTCTGATGAGTACTATAGGGTATTTAGATCTCTTATTAATGCTAGTGGATTTTCCAAAGTAAAAGATAAACAAGCTGTAACAGCATTTACTAATGCTA